>Ga0105049_10003479_pt1 | contig 18610 bp, 16 predicted proteins | sample MAT06_FD_78087 | JGI IMG/M metagenome (GOLD analysis project Ga0105049, IMG submission 78087) | Freshwater microbial communities from Lake Fryxell liftoff mats and glacier meltwater in Antarctica - MAT-06 | ecosystem: Environmental > Aquatic > Freshwater > Ice > Liftoff microbial mat | place...
CATGATGTATCATGCCCTGGGCGCAGCACGCTGCGCCCCTACATAAATACCCTCTGTGAGCTTTCGTGAGCCAAGAAATTTAAGATGCAATCGCCCTGCCTTATATCCCCATGTCTAAAGCCAGGGGTCTTACGGCGCTTCTTCGATAAAAGATTCGAACACGCGTCGTGAATCGCTGTGCTGTCTGTTAAAATGGATGGCAAATGATTCAAGAGAAAGCCGCCCCTCCCATGACTGACCTCCTTGCCAATCTCAACCCACAACAGCACGATGCCGTGACTGCTGGACGTGGCCCGATCCTCGTGCTGGCCGGGCCGGGCAGCGGCAAGACGGGCGTGCTCACGCGCCGTGTTGCCTACTTGCTGCGCGACATGGATGTGCGTCCCCACCAAATTATGGCGGTCACATTCACCAACAAAGCCGCCGGAGAAATGCGCCATCGCATCGAAAATCTGCTCGATATGCCGCTGCGTGGCCTCACCATCGGCACCTTCCATGCTGTATGTGCACGTATCCTTCGCATGGAACATGGTTACACACCCTACAACGAAAACTTTGTTATCTATGACGTTGAAGAGCAAAACAAAGCCGTTGAACAGGCCATTGCTGCGCTCAAAGTTGATCCGAAGAAATTCAATCCGCGTCAGGTGCGTCATGCCATCTCGACGGCCAAAAATGAGATAAAGCTGCCGCATCAATATGTGGCCTCGGATTATTTCACCGAAGTCGTCTCGCGTGTCTATCCGTTGTATCAAAAAATCTTGCGCGATAGCAATGCGCTGGATTTTGATGATCTGCTGCTGCAAATGGTGCTGTCGCTGCAAGATCATGAGGATTTGCGCGAACGTTACCAGCAGCGCTATGAGTTTGTGCTGGTGGACGAATTCCAGGATACGAATACGGTTCAGTATCAACTTGTGCGCTTGTTCGGGGCTCCACAGAACAATCTCTTTGCGGTGGGCGATGAAGATCAGTCCATCTATGCCTTTCGTGGGGCCGATTACCGCAATGTGACGCGCTTTCGCCAGGATTACCCGAACGCCCAGGTGATTGTGATGGAACAGAATTACCGCTCAACACAAGTTGTCCTTGATACGGCCCGCGCTGTGATTGATCGCAATCAGCATCGCACGCCCAAAGCACTTTTTACCGATAAGCAGGGCGGCGAGAAGGTGATCGTCTATGAGGCCTATGACGACTCCTATGAAGCCAAATACGTCGCGGATCAAATCGAGTTTTTGCGCAATCAACGCTATGCCTATCATGACATCGCCGTGATGTATCGCACCAACACACAGTCGCGCGCTCTGGAAGATATTCTACGGCGGCGAGCGATCCCCTATACGCTGGTGGGTGGCGTAGGCTTCTACAAGCGGCGTGAGGTGAAAGATTTACTGGCCTACCTGCATGTCACGCTCAATCCTGATGATCGCATGAATTTTGATCGCATGATCAACACGCCCAAGCGCGGGATTGGCGTTAAAGCCAAGCAGGAATTTGAAGCGGTGGTCGTCCAGAAGAACATGACGACGCTCGAACTGCTGGAGGCAGTTGTGCGCGGGGATACTCTGCCCCTGGCTGCCCGTACCGCCAAGCTGTTTGCCGAGTTTGGTCAAAAACTGCTCAACTGGCGTCAGCTTATCATTCCCGGCCAGCTCGTCAATCTCTACGATACGATCATGAGCGATACAGCCTATAACCTGCATATCTATCAGAACAGTGAATCGAAAGAAGAGACAGAAGAGCGTATCAATAACTTGCAGGAGCTGCGCGGTTTGATCGTGCAAGCTGACGAGGAGCAAGTTCCTCTGGGTGAATGGATGTCTGATCAAACCCTGATGACGGATGCTGATGATCCGAGCGAGACACAGGATAAAGTGACGCTGCTCACACTGCATGCCGCTAAGGGCCTCGAATATCCGGCTGTCTTCATCACGGGCCTGGAAGAAGGGCTGCTGCCGCATATTCGCTCTAAAGAGGAGCCTGATGGCCTCGAAGAAGAGCGCCGCCTGTTTTATGTCGGACTCACACGCGCCAAAGAGCGGCTGTTTCTGACTTATGCCTTTCGGCGTACATCCTGGGGCGGCAGTGAAATGCGGATCGTATCGCCCTTCTTGATGGACATTCCCGCCCATCTCGCCAGCGGCCTGCCCGATAAAGTCACCACAGGGCGGCAATCGCGCATGTATGAGGCACAGACGACATGGAATACCAGTACGCCTGCGCGACAGGAAAACCCCGAACTCAACCGCCTGAAGCGCGATCTGGCCGCGTTCAAAGGCACTCTCACCACGCCGAATAATCCACGCGGCTCTCTCGATACTCCTGCGAGTGGGGCGCTGCGCAGCAAGATTCTGCCGTTCCCATCCAGCAAAGACTCCAGCGACACGCCCGACACTGGATCAGGCTATCGTGTGGGGCAGAAGGTGCAGCACGACAAATTTGGCAAGGGTGTGATCACCAGCGTCTCGCGTGATGGCGATATGATCAGCGTGAAATTTGATGCCTTTGGGGTCAAGCATCTGCTGACAGACTCCGCGAACTTGACGATTTTATAAACACGTTACCATTGAGCGTATCGAGGCGATGCACTGGATCGCCTTGATAGGCCGCTTTTGCGCTATCACTCGGCCTTAACCTTTTTGATTCTTCTTAAAGGGACCTGAGTTTTGGATAGCCTTTCTCCTTTACCCCTCACCTCCCGGCCTCCTCTCCCATAAGGGGCGAGGAGGTGCAGAGCGGGTCACAAAAGACTGTCGCCCTTTTGTGCTTGTAAAGCACAGACAGGCCAAGCACAAAAAACCTATCCAAAACTCAGGTTAAGGGTACGCATTGGATAACAGTGCTCACGATACCCTGGCAATATATATCGCACACGATATAATCGCGCAAGATTGAAATTCCGAAGGATAAAATATCATGATGATTTTACAGCGACTGATTGGCTTTGAGCCGAAGACAAACATCATTCACCGAAAGAACGCGGGAAGCCCCTGCCTTTAGGCATGGGGTATCTGACATAGGGTTTCGCTGGCTGTTAGGGGCCTTTTTGCTGTTTGCTGGCATCAGTCATCTGACGGTGGTGCGTAAGGAGTTTGTGGCCCAGGTTCCCGATTGGGTGCCGCTGGAGGCCGATCAGTTGGTTGTCCTGTCAGGGATTGCTGAGATCATTCTTGGGGCGTCTTTGATTGCTGCGTTTAAATATCGGGCGCTTGTGGGGTGGATGACCGCCGCATTTTTTGTCGCCATTTTCCCAGGCAATATCTCCCAGTACACGAATCGTGTCGATGCATTTGGTTTGAATACAGATAGTGCTCGTGCCACACGGTTGCTCTTTCAGCCTCTGCTTGTGCTATGGGCCTTGTGGAGCACTGGCGCATGGCGGTTCTGGAGTCATCGCCATGCCGACCAATCAACACTTGTTTAAGACACATGGTCAGCGGTCGTGTCAAGCAGTTTATAATGGCGTGTTACTAGCGGGTGGTCTCTCTTATGGAATATGACCAGTTAAAGCTCGAAAATCAACTGTGCTTCCCGATCTATGCGCTCTCGCGATTGATTATCAGAGAGTATAAACTGCTGCTGGATGATCTGAATCTGACCTATCCGCAGTATCTGGTGCTGCTGCTGTTGTGGGAAACCGACGGTCTGGCGGTGAATGACATCACGGAAAAACTAGTGTTGAATACGAACACCGTGACCCCGCTGCTCAAGCGGATGGAGGTGCAAGGTCTTATCACACGTCAGCGCTCGCACGAGGATGAACGCCGTGTGATTGTGACCTTAACTCCTCAAGGGCTGGCCTTACGGGATAAGGCCGCGACCATCCCTGAAAGACTTGTCAGCAGCCTGTCGTCAAACACGATGAGTGTCGACGATTTGAATCACATGGTCAGTCAAATCTATAAACTCATCGACCACCTCTCTAATAAACAAGAAGAGGAATAGATGTAACAGGAGTGGCATGATGGTGGATATTGGCCACTCCCGATTTTTCTGCCCTACGAAATGACAGCTCATTTGAGAATCAGCCACCTTTATAGTCCCTTATGTTCCTCTCCTGACACTGTTTTATGACTATCTATGACACTTCTTATAGATCGCTCACACGGATATATTCTTCTCTATTTGATTTCCAATAGGCGGCATATATAATGCGGCCATTGTGCATCCCGATGTCCGGGATTTAACAAGATGGAGACAGCTTCATGAGCCAAACACTGAAAAAAGACATGGTGGGTGAGATCATTTACACCCTCACAATTGAAGGTCACGTCGTAGAAGAAGTCAGCGGCGAAGAACCCGTTGAATATTTGCACGGTGCAGAGAACATTGTGCCGGGGCTGGAAAAGGCGCTCGAAGGCAAGCAAGCGGGCGATACTGTCACTGTGACCGTGCAGCCTGCCGAAGGCTACGGCGAGTATGACCAGGATGAAATCGACGAAGTGCCTCTCGAAGACTTTGAGGGCCTGGGCGATTTGCAGCCGGGGATGGAAATCGAGATGGTCGATGAGGATGGCGACTCGTATGAAGCCATCGTCCTCGAAGTCAACAATGGCACAGTGCGCCTTGACTTCAATGCGCCTCTGGCAGGCAAAGTCCTGAACTACGAAGTCCAGGTTCTGAGCGTGCGTCCGGCCACCGAAGAAGAAAAAGAAGTCGGCTTGCCCCAGAGCCTCATCGACGAAGCCTTTGATGACTTCGAAGACGAGGATTTTGAGGACGAAGAAGACGACGACCACCGCAGCCATAACTAAGCCATTACGTCAATCATTGGGGGCAGCAATTTTGCCCCCGATGTCTATTAAGAAAGTTTTTCCAATTTCTATGTCCTTTATCCTCGCATCCAGTTCTCCTCGTCGGCGCGAACTGCTGGCGAAAGCCGCGCCTGGCCTGACATATACTATTGTAAAACCCGATATTGATGAATCGCAGCAGCCCCATGAGCCGCCTCTGCAATATGTGCAGCGTTTGGCCCGTGAAAAAGCCGAGGTGGTTGCTTCGAAGCTTCATGAGGGCGCTATTCTCGCGGCTGATACAGTGGTCATTCTGGCTGCCGATACGATTGGCATCGATGAGCAGGGCGAAATTCTTGGCAAGCCTGCCGCTTCAGATGAGGCACGCGAGATGCTTTTGCGTCTGCGCGATCGTGCCCATATCGTGTGTACTGCCTTTTGCCTGCTGCGTAAAAGTTCGGATCGCACTGAGCGCCGTGCCAACGTCGTCAAGACAGTTGTCACCATGCGTGCTTACAGCGATGCTGAGATTGACGCCTATATTGAGACGGGTGATCCCTTCGATAAGGCGGGGGCCTATGCGATCCAGCATGAGGGCTTTCATCCTGTCGCGCTGATCCAGGGCAGCTACAGCAACGTCGTCGGCCTGCCTGTGGATGAGGTGCGTGCGGCTTTGATCGAGATGGGGATTATTCGCGATCATGCTTAAGAGCCCATATTTTGTGATCGTTTGCCTCTAAGGTCACAGAAGAGCGCCTGTCGCCTGTCTCTGTGTTTTTATGCTTGCTTTGAGTCTCTCTTCGAGGACTGCCTGTGCCCCATGATCTCATCATTGCTCTGGTCACACTCGGCGCTATATTTGTGCAGGGGGCGGCGGGGTTTGGGTCGGCACTGATTGCCATGCCCATTCTAAGCGAATTGATCGGCTTAAAAATCGCCTCACCGCTGTTTGCGCTGGTCGGCCAGACAGCAGGAGTGTTCCTGCTGCTGCGCTATCGTCAGCACCTCCATGTGCGCGGCCTGTGGCGGCTCTTTGCAGCCTCGCTGTGTGGCATTCCCATCAGCATTACCCTCACACAGAATCTGGATCAGCATGTGGCGATGGCGATTTTAGGTATCGTGATCATTGCCTATTCCCTGTATGGTCTGATTGGGCCAGGGGTGCCGGAACTGCGTGATTCGCGCTGGGATTATGTGTTTGGCTTTGCGAATGGCCTCTTGCATGGGGCGTATAACACAGGCGGACCGCCGCTGGTGATCTATGGTACGGCCAAGCGCTGGCTGCCTGCGGAATTTAAGACCAATCTGCAAACCCTGTTTTTCATCAATGGGCTTTTAGTGATTGGGACATATACGCTCAAAGGCAGCTATGATGCGGTTGTGCTGCACTATTATCTGGTGATGTTTATTCCCATCATTGTCGGTCTTATGCTCGGCCAACTGCTGGATCGCTGGATGGCTCCGGAGATATTTCGCCGCGCGGTGCTGGTGCTGCTCATTGTGTTGGGCTTGACGCTGATTTTTTAAATCCTCTACCGCTTACGGGCGGTGTTATATCCATCCTCATCCTCATGATCTTCGGCGCTGTGATCACGGTTGTCATTTGACTCGTACTCATCAGCGAGACGCTCATCAAAATAGGCGTCCTCATAAACGCGCTGTTTGGGCTTGCGCTGCTGGCGGCTGTATTCGTGCTCAAGCGCCTCGCGCAGTTCTTTGTCTTCGCTGTCACCGGATTGCTTCTGGATCAAGTGAAATACCCAGATCATCGTCCAGACAATCGCAAACGCAAGCGTTGAATTTAGCAGTTGAGAGGAGAGAGCGGCAGCCTCCTGGGGATCAATCCGTCTGATCATACGACATTGGCATCTCCCCCTGATTCGCACGCAGTTATGTCTATTGTAAGGCGAAATGAGAGCGCGATGACTATCCAATTTTGGCGGATTAGCGCGTCACTGTAAACGATCCAATCTCAGGCGCATTATCGGGTCCGCCCACCAGATCAGGCGTCTGCACCGGAAAGCGCGTGAGGGTTTCGCTGGCATACCAACCGGCCCGCACACTGTAGCGGCCCGGTGGCAGCGTACTCATGTCGAACCGGACCACTTCGGGATAGCGACTGCCGGGGGCAAACTTGCCAAGCGAAGCGTCGCTCTGGCCGACATTTTGCCCATTCTCATCCAGAATATGCACAAAGCGCACATCCTCCGCCCGAATTGCAGCAGTAAAGTGCCAGTCCAGATACACAGCCACTGTATCGCTTTCAGGGATGACCTGCGTTGTATCGAGCGTCACGCCCTCATAGCCAATCAGGCTGTAGGTAAACGGCTGATTGAGCGGCGTGAGACTTGCCTTGCTGACGGATGCATTGCGGCATGACAGCGCCTCACTATCGGTCTGTGGGCAGGCAGGATCAAGCACAATTCGCACGCTGTAAAAGCCTTCGCGCTCAATGGGAATGGGCACAGTCACGCGCTGTACGCCGTTCAGTCTCACAGTGCGCAAGGGCTGCGAATCCAGCGAAATATTGACGGTTCGCCTATAGGCAAGAATCTCAGCATCGAAGACATACCAACCGGGCTGCGGCGTATAAAAGGCCGCGTGTGCCTCGCTGCTAAACGTCCCATCGGGTGGTCGGGCCATGAAGACTGGCGGGAAGGGGTCATCCGGTGTGCGATACAGTGCAATCTCGCTGTCTTCATAAAAGGGCGGCGGAAATTTGAGAGTGAGCAGATCCAATAAGATGTCGTATTCTCGGATTTGCATCGCGCGGGTTTTGTGGAAGATGATGACATCAGCCCCAGATGCCTTGAGCAGGGCGGGATCGAGCGTGTATTGCAGCAGCTCCAGCTTGCCAAGATGTACGGGCGTGCTGCGTGTGACATGTCCGGCAATGAGCGGCTTTTCATGCGCGGTTTGGAAGTACAACGCATCTTTTGCGTTGAGGTAGTGATCATAGGGAATGTTGTAGACGGCCCGAACACTTGAATCGTTCTGCAAATCATAGACGGCTTGCGGGAGGGCTGCCGGACGTGTGGGCATCGGGAAAAACATTTGATAATCGGCTACGATCAGCAGCGCCACAATCCCACACGCGATGAAGGCTCTTTTAGAATGCTTATCCCATCTCTGCCACAGCGCCGAGACCCCATACGCGGCCATCATCGCCAGGGCAAAGGACATGGCAAAACCGTAGCGTCCGGGCGTTCGCGCCAGCGAGAAGCCTGGAAGATTCTGAATCAGGGCGACGGGCAAGGTGATGTACGAGATACGCCCATCAATCACAATTGATACTGGTCTACCGAAAACTTTCAGAAATGGGCCGAGCGCGAGAACCCATGTCACGAGCATGACCAATCCCCACCAGCGGGCATTTTTCTGACGCAGCCCCATCAGAGCCAGAAAGCCAGCCACAAGGCCGATATAAATCGTGCCTTCCCCCAGATTATCCCCCAGAACGAGCGCCGTATAGGGCACATACTGATCACTGACCTCTCGTCCGATCAGGGCCGTGACATCAGGCAGATGTTTATAGAGAGGATGAAAAAATGAGGGCGAGACCGCCGACAGCAGATCGGCGCTGTAACGCACAAAGCCGCCCGCATCAGTATAGCTGTCAGCAGCGAGTGTCTCGCGAATCAGGGGCAGTAGGAAAATCAGCAGGAGCACCGCGCTGATAGCGCCCATCAGGACAATGCGACCCGCACCGCGCCGATCTTTGATCCACAGCCGAGCAAGGAGAAACAGCCCTGTCACAGGTATCGTTAAAAAGATTACTTGCAGCATGTGACCGGATGGCACGAGTTGAAAGAAGACAATGCACCAGATCAGCCAGCGCCATGAGAGCTTTTCACTCTCAACAAGGCGGAAGAGGCCTAGGATATAGAGCGGCACAGGCCACTGGACGAGCAGGCCCGCGTGCCCTTCAAAGAGGTGGCCCTGCATAATCGGGGCCGTGAGATAGATCACACCGCCCAGGAATGCGCCCCAATCGCTGCCTGTGCGATCTTTGGCGAGAATGTAGAAGGCCAGCCCATTGAGCGCCATTGTAAGCCAGATGCCGAGGTTGTACGCGAGTGCCAGCGGCATGACGAAGGCGAACAGCCACATCGGGAAGAATTGCAGCGTATCGGCTTGCAGCGAAACGCCCGAAAAGCCTTCGGGATAGCCGAGATTGCTCTGCCAGAAGGGGGACTGTCCGGTTTGCAGCGCCTCTTTAAACCACCAGACATGCCGCACCTGCTCATAGGCATCACTGGTACTACCACCCATGAACTGCGTTGTAGGAGAGAGAATTGTAGGGGCGGTGATGAGCAGAGCCAGACTCAGATAGAGGAGAAAGATGCCAAGTCCGCGTCTCCAATTGTGATGTTTCAATGGAATCTCTCTCTATAGGGCGAAAAAGCGGTGTGTATTTAAAATCGCCTGTACAGGGGCATAGACACCTGTCTTGCGATCTCCGTTCCTTCTCATCTGAATCGGTAGGGGCACAGCGACTGCGCGAATACCGCCCACCATGCCCCTAGAATGTCTTGTGCTCATTTTATCGAATTGTTGTGGCTGCCTGACCAAGCCCGCGTCCCAGGACGGTAAAAAAGACCACGAAGACGAGTAGAATAAGCCATAGGCCCAGCATAGGCCACAACAGGCCCCCCACAATAGCCCCTAGAGGACTGTTAGGTGTGACGGCGATTCTGACGGGTTCGGTCATCGCATCTGCAAGAACCTGTGCCATCCCTGCTGAACGGGCGGATTGATTGAGACTCACCAGGGCATCCACAAATGTCTGGCCTGCCAGCAGTTGGATGATATAGAGAATAGCTGCCACTACCACGCTGATAATCACATAATTGCGTAGACTTAAAAGACCGCCCAACATCGTCAAACCCCTTCTACTCGTGCATTATGGCAGACTGCGCCGCCAGGCTAACGGATAGATGAATTGTTGATTGTTGATTCTCGTATCTACCACTTCGCCCCCGATAAACACTGTGGTTTCAAAGCCTTCGATGATGTCCAGGATGATCAGAGTGTCGTAAGGTGGCTGGCGATCACTGAGAGTTTCGCGGTTGATGAGGGCGACTTTGGTGCCATCGGGCGACATAACGCCCTGCGCATAACGTCCACGATTCAGGCGTTCATTCGCCCCCGTGATCGTATCGAGGATATAGACAGCACTGGTTTCATTCCCTGCAACAAAGATCAGTTTGCTGCTGTCCGGTGTAAAGAGGAGTTCGGTCACGATATTGCCGCGATCCCCGGCGCTGATTTCGATGGGCGGCAAATCAGGGGCGCTCAGATCGATCATCATGGCGCTGGCCTCATTGTCGGCATTATTGCGCACCAGAGCCAGAAGGCGGCCATCAGGCGAGAGAACGCTTGAATGATTGCCTTGTTCGTAAGGCAGCTTCGAGATGCGGGGCATGATGCCGTTATTGGGGAACACGCTTGTGATTCCGGGCGCAACAAGCGCGCCAACATTGAGACCAACCGTCTCATTGGTGATGCCATCAGGAAAGGTGAAAAAGATACTGCTGCCATCAGGCGCAATAAACAGCGAATTCGTGCGTGCGAATGGGAAGTAACGGCCCCGTGTGTCGCCTTCCCCGATCACTGTCATACTGCGATTGGCGAGATCAATTGTATACAACTGCCACATGGTGCGTCCGGCCCGCTCACAGCGTGAACTGAGAACGGCTGTCAAGCGACCATCGGGCAGGGTGCCGAGGCTGGCGGTGGTGTAATAGCAGCCTTCGTCGGCTGTGCGGGCGACAATCTCACGGTCACGCGCTCCATCCCAATAACTGATACTGGCTTCGGTGGCTTCGTTTTGCGGACTCTTGAAAAAGGTTAAGTAAGCGATGCCAATATCGTACCAGGTAAAAGCGGCGGTCTCTTCAAAATTTTCGAGTTCTGCTCCATCTGCTGTGGCTTCAACAACGAGCCGCGCAGTGGTTGAGGAGGCCGTATTGTAATCATCGGGATAGTCCATAAAGGCGAGACGGCTACTATCGGGCGAGAACGCGAATGTTCCATTGCCCGCGCACGACATCATGTTGATGCGCTCACGCAGCCGCATCGTCGGAACCTGGGTGCCTGTCATCAGGTGAAGCTCACCCGTATCGCGGCCCATGAAGAAGGCAAAATACTGTCCATTGGGTGAGGTCGCAGCCGCCCCGCCACAGGGGAAGGCATGAGTAATATTGGCGGGTAGATCCATCACAGGCTCAACAGTGCCATCGGCACTGATGAAGATCAATTGACCCGGATTGGCACTGGGCTTTGGTGTGGGTGTCTGGCCTGCTCCGACCCATGCAAGAATTTTCTCACCTGTCGGAATAACCGTTTCGCCTTCTTGAGCAAGGGTCAGCGGAATACAGACAAGCATGAGTGAGACAAGCGCAATCAATCGGCGCATAAACATTCCTTAGGCAGCGTTCATTTGGGAATGATTATAATCTGGTTAGCACTTCATTGTGTAACAATCTTGTGAGAAGTCCTTAACGGGAACCATAAAGGCGCAGAAGCTCTGCGCCTTTATATTTATGCTTGAACAATTGACATATTACATCCCACCAAACTCATGCGGTGCGCACACCCGCAGCACCTGGGCCAGTTCATAGCCGAGAAAGTGTGTCTGATCACCAACGCGCACATGCAGCGGCCCGTGAAATGGAGCCCGCTCCTCAAGGCGAATCGCTGCGCCCGGTGTGAGGCCAAGCGATGCCAGATAGCGCAGTTTCTCGACATCGTGGGTGTTACAGCGGCTCACAACATACTCAGCATCGGCAGCAACATCGGCCAGCAGGGTATCAACAATACGCGGCATAAGTCCGTCGGCAGAGGGGATGGGTTCACCGTGAGGACAGCGGCGCGGATGGCCTGTGAGATCATCCATGCGATTGACGACCATATCGCTGGCTGTTGCGCCCAGACTGTCAGCGGCGTCATGCACTTCATGCCAACCAAAGCCCATCACATCGACGAGAAATCGCTCGACCAACCGATGCTTGCGAATATTCATCAGGGCTTCGCGTTCGCCGCGTGGGGTGAGGCGAATGCCGCGATAAGGTTCATGATCGAGAAAACCCGCTTCTTTCAGACGCTGCACCATGCGCGTCACGGCGGGAGGCGAGACATGGAGCACATCCGCGAGGGCGGAGGTGGAAATATAAGGATCATCGGTCTGGTAGAACGCCAACCGATAGGCCTCTGCTAGATATTCTTGCATCGCAGGACTGGCCGTCATGCCTGACCCTCACGTTGAATATTTATGATAAACATCATAAATAATATCAGGGAGGCCTGAATTTTCGCAAGCGTTAAATTTCAAGTTGTCATGGGTTATTGTAAGAAATAGGCTTGAGGTGGGCGTATTGGCGTTCTCCCGGCCCTTCTCAAGGGTAGGTTTTTTTTCTGAGAACGGATTTCAGAGTATCCAACGTAGGGGGGGGGTACGTTGGATCGATGGGCAGGGGCACGTTTTTACAGCCCCCTGCGCTTATTTTCCGTCTTATTTCTTCCCATTCAAAAAACCTACCCCTGAGAAGGGGCCGGGGGTGAGGGGTTTGAAAACATGTCCTCTCCTCGCCCCGTGTGGGAGAAGGAGGATGGGAGTTGAGGGGTGAAAAGCCAAAGATAAGCACAAAATCTATCCAAAACTCAGGTTATCTACAAACCCATTGGATACAGCCTTCTATAAATACGTTTATCCTCACAAATCTCATGCCAACACCCACCCTCAGACGCAATATGCAAATCAAGTGGTTTATCTGTCTCTCATCTGTGTTTCGTCTGATTGGGTCCCGTGTTATACTTTAAAGGACAGCATCATTACGTCTATGTTTCGCTCCTTGGCACGCAAAAGGGCCTGTCGTCTTTATGCAGCATTTTCTCGAAATGGCATCATGGTCAACGGCAGATATTCAACATTTGCTCAAGTTGGCAGTACATCTCAAAATGGAGTGGCAGTCGGGCGGCAATCGTCCGGTGCTAAAGAACAAAGTGCTTGGCATGATCTTTCAAAAGCCCTCGCTGCGGACGCGCGTCTCCTTTGAAGTCGCGATGAAGCACCTGGGCGGCGATGCGATTATGTTGGGCCCCGAAGAAATTGGCCTGGGCAAACGCGAAAGTATTTCCGATATTGCGCGCGTTCTGTCTGGCTATGTTCACTGCATCATGGCGCGTGTGTATTCGCATGCAAACATTGAAGAAATGGCAAAATGGGCTCGTGTGCCAGTCATCAATGGGTTGAGTGATGATTATCATCCGTGCCAGGCGATGGCTGATATGCTGACCATTTATGAGTTTTTCGGGCGTATACAGGGCTTGAAAATCGCATATGTCGGGGACGGGAACAATGTCGCAGCCTCCCTTCTGGAAGCCGCCACTCATTTTGGCGCTGATTTCGCGATGGCGACCCCAGAAGGATATGAACTGTCCGAACCCATGCGTCGCCGGGCCGAACCGCTGGTGAGACGCAGTGGAATTAATCTGGAGATGCACACGCATCCTGAACTGGCGGTGAAGGATGCACATGTCATCTATACTGATACCTGGATCAGCATGGGAAAAGAGCAAGAGGCCGCCGAACGCCGCCCCTTATTTGAGCCCTATCAGGTGAATGCCGATCTCGTGGCACAGGCGCGCTTAGATTGCATTGTGATGCACTGCCTGCCTGCCCATCGGGGAGAAGAAATTACGGATGATGTGGCGGATGGAAATCACTCAGCCATTTTCCAGCAAGCCGAGAATCGTTTGCACGCCCAAAAAGCGATTTTAGTGAAGTTACTCGCCTAAAAATGATAGAGTTTGTGGGATAAAAACGCGATGAACGCACGCCCCGACGAATTTCATAAGTACATGGATACGGGCGCGGATGCCGCGCTGGATCAAAATTGGCGCGGCGCAGTTGATGCGTATGCGCGGGCCGTGCAGCTTGTTCCCGATGACGCCGATGCCCATTTGAATCTTGGCGTTGCCCTCCTCAACGGGGGCCAGCTTGATCGCGCTTTTAAAGTGCTAAAAAAGGCCGAAGCATTAGCCCCTGGCGATCCTGTGCCCCTCGAACGTATCGCGGAAGCGATGGAGGGTATGGGCCAGCTCAAAGAGGCTGCGCAGCAGTATGTGCAGGTGGCGGATATTTATCTGCAACAGCGCGATTGGAACAAAGCCATCTCCAACTGGGAGCGTGCCACATCGCTGACGCCGGGTCTGGTGGGCGTTCATGCAAAGTTGGCCCAGGCCTATGAGCGTCTGGGCAATAAGAAAGAGTCCATTCGCGAATTTCTGACGCTGGCCTACAACTTCCACCGCCTGAACCAGGTTGAGAAAGCCATCAGTGCCGTTGAGCGTGCCCTGCGTCTCGACAAAAACAATGCGCAAGCCCTCAACATTCTGCGGGCGCTTAAATCGGGTGGCGCGGTGATTCTGCCGGATGAGATGATCAATCGGCGCAAGACCGACAAAGAGAAAGCGGCTGAAGCAGAAGTCAGCTTTATCGATCTTTTTGGCGGTGACGGTGCGGATGAAATTGCTGAAGCCGATCCGCTCGGCCCGATTGGTGAGGCGCTTAACATGGCTCTGGAAGTTCTCGCCGCCTATGTGGTTGAAAGCGGCTTGAACGAATCCGTGATGTATGGTCTCCAGGGCATGGAGCTTCAGCGCCAGAACAACTATAAGCAGGCTGTCGATGCCTATCGTCAGGCCGAGCAAGGCGGCTTACGCCATCCTGCCCTCAAGATGAATCTGGGTGGGCTGCTGGTGCTGAGTGAACAACCCCAGGATGCCATCAAGCATCTCGGTGAAGCAGCCATGCATCCGCAATTGTCAGCGGGAGCCATGCACGCGATTGGGTTAGCTCACTATAAGATGAGTGACCAGCGCAATGCGGCCCGCTACCTCATCAAGAGCTTGCAAGCGGTTGATACCAGTCTGGCCCAAAATCAGGCTGAGATCGAAGAGCTGACGAGCGTCTATGATCGACTCAATGTGGCGCTGGAAGGCCGCAATAACGAGTCGCTCACAGCCATCAATGAGCGTTTCGTCAGTCTGTTGAGCGGCAAGGATTGGAAACGCCGTATCACCGAGACACGCCGTCACCTGGATGAGACATTCCGCAATGAGGGTGATCAAGGTCTGGTCGATTACATCACGGCCAAAGGCGGCGATGAGCTGGCGGAATTGATCTCGTCCATTGATCGCTACATCAAGCAGGGTCTCTATACGCTGGCGATGGATGAATGCCAGCGGGCTGTCGAAAAATCGGCGGCGTATCTGCCTGTGCATGTGCGCATGGCCGAAATCATGATGAAAGAGGGGCGCATTCGGCAGGCCATCAACAAATACAACATGGTTGCCAAAGCCTATCTCGTGCGCGAAGAGAATGATCGCGCCGCCTCTATTCTCAGCACGGTGCTGGATATGGCCCCGCTCGATGTGGAAGTGCGTATGAACCTGATCGAACTGCTGGAGAGCGAAGAACGCTCGGAAGAGGTTCTCGACCAGTATATCGATCTTGCGAATACCTATCAGCAGTTGGGCGACTTTGAGCGCTGTGTATCGACCTTTGCCGCAGCGGAACGTCTGGCCCGCAAGATCAATTCACCCGCCAACAAGCTCATTGAGATCAAGCATTTTCTGGCCGATATTAACCAGATGCGTCTGAATACCCGTGCGGCCCAGAAAATCTATGAGGAAGTCATGGAACTGGACAACCAGGACGAGAAGGCGCTCAATGGGCTGGTGGAAATCTATTACACGCAAGGCAATCAGGTCGAGGCCGTAAAACGCCTGGATTCGCTGCTTGGCCTGTATGCCCGTAAAGGGATGGTCCAACGTATTCGCTCGCGCCTGGAAGAACTCGTGCGTTCGATGCCCTCGGACACGGCACTGCGGGCGCGTCTGGCCTCCATCTATAAGAAGCTTAATATGGTCAAAGAGGCCATTGAGCAGTTGGATGCGCTGGGGGAATTACAGCTTGATGCAGGCATGAACAAAGAGGCAGCCAGTACTATCCGTCAGATTATCTCGCTCAAACCGGATCGCGTGGAAGAGTACAAGAAGCTGCTCTCGCAATTGAACGCCTAACCACATCGTATCGTAATTACGCCTACGAACACATTCACGGCGGAACGCAGGCAGTGCGCTCCGCCGTTTGAAGGACAACCGTCGGTGCAAGAATTTCTCTGGATTCTGTCCACCCTCTCGGCCAACGATCTGTTGGACATTCTGATTGTGACACTGCTGTTCTTCGGTCTAAGCTGGTTGTTCCGAGGCACACAGGCTGTCCCGCTCTTTCGCGGGATGCTCACAATCATCCTCGCCCTGAGTCTGGTGGCGGGTGTCCTTCAATTGCAAGCGCTCGGCTGGCTCGTGACGAATTCACTGGCAGTCCTGGCGCTGGCGGTGCCTGTTATCTTTCAGCCGGAACTGCGCCGCATGTTGGAGCAAATTGGGCGCGGCGTCTTCTTCGTGGATCGACCAGCCCCCGAAAGCGAACGGGTCAAGATCATTGAAGAGACCTGCCGCGCGGCGGAACGCCTGTCTGAGCGGCGGCATGGGGCGCTGATTGTCTTGCAGCGAGGCAGCAGCCTTGATGAATTTATACGCACAGGCGTCCAGCTCAACAGCGATTACAATGCCGAAATTTTGCTGACGATCTTCTGGCCGCGCACCGAACTGCATGACGGCGCGGTGATCGTGGATGGTACAGGCCATATTGCCAGTGCCGCTGCTGTGCTGCCCTTGACCGCGAGTCGCAATCTACCACATCCTAAAATGGGCACACGCCATCGCGCCGCCCTGGGCATCAGCGAAGTGTCCGATGCAATTTGTATTGTTGTCTCGGAAGAGACTGGCAAAATCTCCGTGACCAATGGCGGACGCATGTTCTCGCGTCTGGAATTGGATCGCCTGCGGATTCTGCTCAATGCGCTTTACAGCCCGCGCCCCGGCGATAACCCATCCTTCTGGCAGCGTCTGCGGGAGCGATTTGTCGCTTCCCCGCCCAGCACCGGAGCGAGCCGGGAGACACAGCCATGACATTCTGGTCGCGTCTGGTCGAGAATACGACCTGGTTTCTCGTCTCGTTGTTTCTGGCCTTTACCATCTGGTATGTGGCGAATATTCAATCTGACCCGATCCAGGCACAGCAGTTCCAATCCATCCCTGTCCAAATGGCCCCTGACGCCTCGATGCTCCTGGTCAATCAACCAACGACCAGCGTGCGTGTCAATTTGCGGGCGCAGCGCTCAACGCTGCAATCCCTGGCACGCGACGATATTACAGTCACAGCAGATCTGACAGGCAAAACAGCCGGCACGCACACCGTGCCACTCATCGTGCGCGTGAATCGGTCCGGCGTCATCACAACAGATACACAGCCCACCCAAATTATGGTTGTCCTGGAACAAGCCATTGCCCAGCAAAAGCCGATCAATTTGAATATCATGCAGTCCCCTTCCGTCGATTACAACTATGATCCACCCGTCAGCGATCTGCTTCAGGCAGAAGTGCGCGGCGCATCAGGCAATGTCGACTCTGTGGTGGAACTGCGCGGCGATCTGGATTTGAGCGGGCAAAGGGGCGTTTACACGACTGTCCTTACATTTATCCCGGTGGATGCTGATGGGAATCGCGTGACAGATGTCACCGTCAACCCTGCCTCGACAGTGGTGACGGTCAATATCTATCCACGCCCTGATGTGCGCCAACTCGCCGTGCGGCCCAATATTCTGTTTGAGACGCTTGCACCAGGGTATGTCTTCCAGAGCGTCCGGGCTGAGCCGCAGTTGGTTTATTTGAGCGGCACACCCGCCGCACTGGCCTTACTCGGTGACACGATCAGCACAGCGCCAATTGATCTGACCGACAAAACGGGCAATTTCACGCTTGATGTGCCCTTAGAACTGCCTTCCGATGATCTGCTGGTCCTGAATGGCGAGAACAGTGTGCGCGTGGAAGTTGGCTTAGGCGCGCAGATCATCGCCCGCCAGATTGATAATGTTGAGGTGGAGGTGATTGGTCTGCCACCGAATGCCACAATTACCCTCAATCCGCCGACGGTTTCAGCAATTCTGGCTGGCCCATTCGATACGATCCAGACTCTGACCAACGAGGATGTGCAGGCCATTATTGATATAAACGGCCTGGAGGCAGGCAGCCACAGCGTGACCCCGCGTATCACCTTGAAGCAGGGCACTATAACGCCCGACACCTCTCAGGTGCTGCCCGCCAGCATCACAGTCACAATCAATCTGCCCACGCCTGAACCGAGCGCGACACCATAATCTCATGGTTTATCTGCCTTCTCCTGCGATGCCGGAGAGGGCAGAGGCATGATTCCACTGATACTGATACAAGGATCTGGCACATGCTTTACACCATTGGACACACGAACAATTATCTCAAGGTCTTCAATCAGCCTGAGACTCGCGTCTTTAAGAATGTGGGCGGGTATGTCTTTCTGACGCAAGAGGAGGCTCAACGCCGTATCATTGAGGAGGGCAAAATAGATGAATGGAGCGTCTTCGGCCTCAACGCCGACGAGAGTCAGATAAAGCCCACCACAAATGGATGATGGCGTGAACTCACGGAGCAGGTCGAGGTTGTTTTATTGGAGGGATAAATTCCCTGAAAGACAATCCAATTATTTATGAATAGCCTCGCCCTTCTGTACGGTGCTTTCCCTCGGATCTACACGGTTCTAATAACAGGGCGATTGCATCTTGAATTTCTTGGCTCACGAAAGCTCACAGAGGGTATTTATGTAGGGGCGCAGCGTGCTGCGCCCAGGGCATGATACATCATGCCAGCCCCTACAAGAACCGTTGTGAGTTTTTTAATTTCACTGAATTACGTTTAGATGCAATTGC
>Ga0105049_10003481_pt1 | contig 18608 bp, 13 predicted proteins | sample MAT06_FD_78087 | JGI IMG/M metagenome (GOLD analysis project Ga0105049, IMG submission 78087) | Freshwater microbial communities from Lake Fryxell liftoff mats and glacier meltwater in Antarctica - MAT-06 | ecosystem: Environmental > Aquatic > Freshwater > Ice > Liftoff microbial mat | place...
AATAAACTTCCCTTCCTCTTCAAGCTTGTAAGTGCCGCCCTTAGAACTTTGATTCAGTTCTTCCGGAAGATTTGCCTTAAACGTATTATCGGCCAAGTATTCCATTGTCACTTTACGCAGAATAACTTTCATCTGCTCCAGCTCTGCCTTTTCATTCGGAGAAAGATCCTTTGCACTCGTTAAAGTTGCCACATCGATATCACTGAACCGCCATTTACCGACTATCAATTTATCCGGGCTCTTTGAGCATGAACTAATAAATATAAACGTGACAATTATCAGGAAGCCAATTACTTTTTTCATAGAGTGATTTTACCTTTAATGTGGACCCGATGTAGGGCTGACAAAGATATAAATAAACGCATATTCAACACTTTTTCCGGAAGTCCGTCCTTGACTCAATTTAATTGTCGCAGCGCTGCCATTTAAAAACCAGCCATCTTTGCTTACTCATCGCTGCATGGCATCTTCCATTCTATTTCCCGAATATCCCCGAATAAAAATAATTATCTGGATATGGGCCTCGGGCGCTGTTGTGAAAATGTTTTAGAAGGATTAAATTCATTGCGGCGTTTAAGCGGATGCCCTTCCGATCTAGCGTTAAGTTAAGCGTGAAGCGCCGGATAATTTTGCTCGCCCCATCGGGACAGATATTCGCTGAAGTTCTGCACGAGTCAGTCTCAACGGGGAGGGATTTCCTTTGACATGTGATCGTTGACAAGAGACCAGGGAAATTTAAATGAGAACAAATCATAAAACTCCGTATCCCCCTTTTTAGGGTTTTTTTTGCCGCAAAAAAAAATTAGTTTTACTCCTTGATTAGTCTTCAGCCTAACCAAAAGAGTAATCATTGTCTTCCTCCCAAACAAAATGAAACATTTTCTACTTTTTGCTTTTGTATCGCTGCTAATTCCTTCCCTGGTCAAAGCTCAGGGGGCGGATTGCGCGAACTCCGAGCCGTTCTGCACTGGAACTACTGTGGTCTTTTACAACACCACAGAAACTCCGGAACAGCCTGGACCATATTATGATTGCCTAACAACCCAGCCCAATCCAGCCTGGTATTTTCTCCAGATTGCTGATCCGGGAGATATCGTTATTGATATTGCGCAATTCGACGACTTCGGAGACCCAATCGACGTTGACTTCATCGTATGGGGGCCGTTTAACACCGTATCAAGCGGCTGTGCTTCCGGGCTAACTTTTACCAATGTTGTTAGCTGCAGCTATGACCCGTCCGCATTCGAAACTGCAGTGATTCCTTCGGCTTCCACTGGTGAATTTTACATTTTCCTGCTGACTAATTTTCAAAATGCCCCAGGAGTGATAACTTTTGAGCAAACCGGAGGACTTGGCACCACTGACTGTGGTGTTCTTTGCGGCGTTTCCGGCTTTTCTGCAAACCCTTCTGCATGCAATCCCGCAACCAATACTTATTCTGTTTCAGGAACGCTTAGCATTTCAAATCCACCTACTTCCGGCACACTTACCATTCAAAGTGATTGTGGCGCTTCCCAAGTGTTTAACCCGCCCTTTGGGAACAGTATCAACTACAATCTTTCCGGAATTACTGCAGATGGCTCGGCTTGTACTGTTACATCATCGTTTTCGTTAAATCCGGAATGCAACAGCACTGTTTCCTATTTTGCACCGGCGAGTTGCGCGGTTTCATGCGCATTTACAAACATTGATATTACAATCGGAGCGTGTGTTGCTGGCAATTACCAGATTACGGGGTCCGTTGATTTTGATTCTCCGCCAGCAACGGGAACTCTTACAATTACTGCATGCGGAGGGCAACAAACGGTAATAAATGCCCCATTTGGAACCTCTCAGAATTTTACGATCAGTAATATTCCCGCCGACCAGACAGCAAATTGTACAGTAACGGCAGCATTTTCGGCGAATGCAGCCTGCAGCATAACAAGTCCCTCGTTTACAGAACCTATCTGCAATTGCAGCATTACAAATTTTACATACAATGTAAGTGCCTGTGATCCTGCAACAAATTCTTATACTGTTAGCGGAAGCGTTGCGTTTTCATCACCACCGGCAGGCGGTCAGCTTATTGTTGAAACGTGCACAGGTGATCAACAAATCTTTAATCCGCCATTTGTTTCCCCTGTAAATTATTCGTTAACGGGCTTGTTTCCTGATGGATTTGCGTGCGACGTAACTGCATCATTTACTGCATCAGCGGCATGCACCGAAACACTCAATTTTACTGCCCCAACACCCTGCCTTTGCGATGCAGATGCAGGCACATTCAGCTCACAAATAACCGGAAGTTCAAACAATGATTTTGTGCTCTGCTTCGGTGATCAGCTTGATGTTACCTCAAATAACGACTTCACATATCCTTCTGAGGCCGTAACCGCTACCGTTGCTTATAATCCAGCGATCTGGTACCTGGTGTTTAGCTGTCCGCCGACAATATATCCCGAGGACGTTAACAATGATCCATGTCTATTGGGAATCGCAGAACAGGCTCCGAACTTTTCGGATATTAACGATCTCACCCTGCTAAACACATACCCTGGACTCATTGCCAATAATACGGTTTACATTGTGCCAATCACGATGTACGATGTTACCACCCAAACATTCTCGATGACCGACTTCGTTGGCTATTGCTATAGCCTTGGGGAAACTGTTGAAGTTACTTACCTTCCTCAAATCACCTCTACAACTGCAGAGGATTGCACAGCAGGAAGCGTAACAGCTGCGCTAAACGGCGGAGACGCTCAGATAAACGGAACTGTTTTTACCGCGAGCAACCTTAGTCCTGCCACTGCATCTTTCTCAAACACCACTGCTGCAAATGGCGGGAACATCGTAGTTACCGGGTTGAACAATGGCGATAATTATTCCTTCACCGTTACCGATGCAAACGGTTGCGATATTAGCGTATCGGGAGGTCCATTTGTTGGAGGTCCGTCGCTAATCGTTACTCCTGCAGGTCCTTTCTGTATCACTTCTACGTCTTCACTTTTACAGGCAACTCCAGCCGGAGGAACATGGTCGGGGCCAGGAACAGATGCAGCAGGTAATTTTGACCCTGCAACAGCGGGGACAGGCACACATACGATCACTTACACGGTTGCTGGTTTGTGTACAGTTTCTGAAACGATCAGCATTGTTGTAAATTTTGAAGCGAATACGAATATTACCCCGGCAGGGCCGTTCTGCGCAGATGCTTCACCTGTGACCCTAACCGCAGGTTCCCCCGGGGGCACCTGGACAGGTCCTGGAATTATCAATACTACAACCGGGCTTTTCGATCCGGGCGCAACGGGCGAAGGAGTTCATACCATTTTTTATACACTTTCAGGATCATGCGGAACTGCGGGGTCAACTCAGATAATTGTGAATGCTTTGCCGTTTGTTGATTTTATTGCGACCGATACTGCAGGATGCGCACCGCTTGTGTCTACTCTGATTAATAATACAATTCCTTCCGGCATCGACTGCACCTGGTTTATTAACGGTGATTCAATAGGTGGTTTCTGCACCAGTCTTTACAAAGTGTACACAGACCCGGGATGTTATGACGTAACGTTTCGAACTACGATTGCTGGTGGCTGCAGTGCAACACGCACTATTGAAGACCTTATTTGTGTGTTGCCAAACCCAAAGTCCGATTTTACATGGGGCCCAAAGGATGTTACATTTGTTAATCCAGGAGTACAATTCATAAATCTTTCATCCCAAATAGTTAGCTCGTTCTGGAATTTCGGAGACCAGGACACATCGGATCTAAAAAACCCTTACCATGTTTTTCCTCAACTCCCGGATGAATCTTACCAGGTTTGTCTTGGCGTAACCAACATTCACGGTTGCGTTGATACAAGCTGTCAACGGGTTTTCATAAATCAGGAATTCCACATTTTTATTCCAACTGCTTTCACACCAAATAATGATGGTTTAAATGATATTTTTAAACCTGTGGTGAGCGGTGACGATCCTGCATTTTATGAATTTACCGTTTTCAATCGCTGGGGTGAATTACTTTACGCTTCGTCAACGAACGCCACTGGCTGGGATGGCCATCACCTCGGGAAATTGGTGCAGGACGATATTTACCTCTGGAATTTGAACGTTAAGAAAGACGTGCTCGGCACGAAGACAGAGTACCGCGGTGTTGTGACTTTGCTGAAGAACGAATGATAAGGAATGGTGAATGGTTAATAGCGAATTAATCGGCTGGAGCAAACAAGGTAGTGATTGCCTATTAATTCCAAAGACCAATCGTGACCCAAAAGAACTTCTCTCGGATAACCCAACCATTTCACCAACCCCAACTTAAAACTCATAACCTCTTTCATTTCATCAAACCCAACTCATAACCTCTTTCATTTCATCAAACCCATAACTTCGTTCGTTAAAGCAACTTAACACTCATCACTTAACAACTTAAAAATCAACACTCAACAATCAACACTTAACACTTAACACTCAACCCATAACTCCCTTGCCCCTAAGGAAAGCATCACCTGCAGATATTCCGGTAATACATTCACTTGCTGAAAGAATCTGGATTAAACATTATATTCCGATTATAGGAGAGCAGCAGGTGAACTATATGCTCGGGAAAATGTATGCGGCGGAAACACTGCGCGATCAAATAACTAAAGGCTCGCCGCAATTTTACATGGTTGAAAATGAGAATGAAGCAATTGCATTTATTTCATGGGAAAATAAAAACGCTTCAGAAGCATTTATTCATAAGTTCTATGTTCTCAATGATAAGCAACGGAAGGGTGTTGGAATGAATGCATTTAATGATCTGTTGCTGGAATTTCCAGACACAAAAACGATACGCCTGCAGGTTAACAGGATGAATTACACTGCTGTTAATTTTTATTTCAAATGCGGGTTTACAATTGATTCAGTTGCTGATTTTGATATTGGGGGAGGCTATTTTATGAATGATTTTATAATGCTCTGGAAAAAGCCGGAAGTGCCAAATCAATGATAGTAAGCAAAACAGATCCACTTGAATTTCACAAATCGGCATATGAAAAAGCAACAAGTCAGGGAAAAGAATTTAAAAGAAAGCAAACATTCATTGCCTGGCTACGATTATTTCTTTTTTTAATCATTCCATTCGGCATCTGGATAATATATCATGGAAATAGTGCAGGATATTTTCTAACGGCAGCAGGCATTATCAGTTTTCTCGTAGCAGTAAGATGGTATATAAAGCTGGAACGAAGCACCAGAGAACAGCTGATAATTACCAGGCTCCATTTACAGGAACTGGCAGCAATCGGAGACGACATTACTTCTTTTGATGCAGGATTAGAATTCACGGATACAAAACATCCTTTCTCCTACGATCTGGATGTTTTTGGAAGGGAATCACTCTTCCAACACATTTGCAGAACGGTAACGTTAAAAGGAAAAACACGGCTGGCAGAATTACTTTCTGATCCGGTAAATTCGCCCGAAGCAATAAAAGCAAGGCAGGAATTTGTAAGTTCACTCGCATCCGATCCTTCCTTCAGCACCGAATTCAGAACTGCAGGAAAGATGAATATGGCCGAAAATTCTTCACTTGAAGGACTCGAAACATGGCTAAAAAGCGCTCCAGGATTTTTGCGTCATAAATGGATTAGGAGCGCCTCGTTTTTTTCTCCGGCAATAATTATTCTATTGCTCATTTTAAATGCCACTATAGGACTTTCAACAACATGGCTATGGCTTCCAATAGGATTTAATTCACTTCTGCTCGGAAGGTATCTTGCAGAAATAAATAAAATTCATGGAGACCTTTCCACTACTTCCAGTCTCATTGCGCAATTAAGTGGGCTTCTATCTGTAACTGGAAAATACTCTTTTTCAACTATTGAATTTCAGCAGATAAAGAAAGATTCGGCTGATGTTTCACAATCCATTAACAAGCTTTACAAAATATTTAACACATTTGATTTGAGGTTGAATATGATTGCCGGAGCAGTTTTAAACCTATTTTTTCTTTTTGACTTTCATTGCCTTTTTTCGCTAAAAAAATGGAAATCCGAAAATTCAGGTCTTCTCTAAAAAAGCCTGGAAAACATGGAATCGCTTGATGTCTATCAAAGTCTTTCAATGTTTGCATTTCACCGGCCCGGAAATATTTATCCTGAAATTCCTGCACACAACTATGAAATAATTGCCGAAAATCTCGCTCATCCGTTAATCGGTGAAACTGCTGTTGGCAATATACTTTCATTAGGAAAAGACGAGCAACTTATCCTGCTTACCGGCGCCAATATGACAGGAAAGAGCACCTGGCTGAGAACAATTGGTCTCAACTGTATTGTAGCATATGCTGGCCTGCCCGTTTCTGCTACCAAGGCCGTATTCCCCGTTCTGCAGCTCTACACTTCGATGCGAATTACCGATTCCCTTGAAACAGGAATTTCCTACTTCAGAGCCGAACTAAACCGTCTGAAGAACATGCTCGACCAACTTCGTCAAGCAAAATCAAACTGGCTCGTATTACTGGACGAACCTTTACGGGGAACAAATTCCGGTGACAAGCAAAGCGGAACAATCGGCCTGATTAGTAACCTTTTAAAATTGCCTGCGACCGCAATTGTTGCTACACACGATGCTGCACTTTGTGACCTTGAAATAAAACATCAGGGAAAAATCAGTAATTATCATTTCGACAGCACAATTTCCGGGCTTGAACTAACTTTTGATTATACATTAAAACGGGGCTGTTCTGTTTCAAATAATGCAACACTTTTAATGAAGCTTACCGGTATTTTAGACTAAACAGGTTTTACCACAACATTGTAATTTTTTTATACGCCATTTATTAAGCAAACATCAAATTTCCGTTTGCAGGAACATTCATTTAGTACGCAAACGCCCTCCTGTTAAAACCAAAAAACAGAAGGGAATCATCATAATATCGGACAGCCAAATTTAGCTCCGGCTTCCTTCTGCACCAAACAAGGACACGACTTTTTTTGATCCGGTATCAGAATTCACCGACACAAAACATCCGTTCTCCTACTATCCTGGTTATCCGGGTCTATTCCCGATTTAAACCGAATGTTTTTATTTCCTTTGTATAACAAGCCTCTAATTAGTGTCTGTCCATAGAGTCGGGAGTCTGAACTATAGAGGCTTCTGATTAGGCGTACGACGGCTGAAAAAGCGCAGTCCCGTTTTGTGCGGGATGAGCATTTTTCAGACTAGTGCAACGACATCAGGAGACTCTATAGACAAACTCTAATTAATATGTCAACTTAATGGTTAAACTACGTCCATGGTTTGAAACAGATGCCGGGCTGCTGGCAGAATATTTCAATAACCTGAATATCTGGAATAATTTGCGTGACTATATTCCGCATCCTTATTTACTAGAAGATGCCGAACGGTTTATCAGCGCTCAGGCTAGTATGAAAATCCACAGGAATTTTGCAATTCTTTCAGATGGAAATCTAGCTGGTGGAATCGGGATTATCCTTGGAGAAGATGTGTACAGGATGAATGTCGAAATGGGTTACTGGATAGCCGAAACTCAGTGGGGAAATGGAATAGCTACAGAAGCTGTGAGACTTATGACAGAATACGCTTTTGACACATTTGCGATCAACAGAATTGTGGCTTCCGTTTTTGAATTCAATCGGACAAGTATGAGAGTGCTTGAAAAAAATGGATACGGCCTCGAAAACGTGCGCAGAAAAGGAGTACTTAAAAATGAATTTCTCCAGGATGAATATATCTGGGTAAAGCAGAAAATATTTTAATGCCAATTAAACTATGGTCTGTTTCCTGATTCTGAAAACTCCTGATTTGATCTAACCGATACCTAAACTTTTAAAAATGATCAGAAAAAATATTGCTACAAATGAATTTGGCTTTGTCTTTAATCCTTCTACGGGCGATTCCTATAGCAGCAACCCTATCGCTGCCGAAGTGATACGGATGATGAAGGAAAATATCGCGATGGCCGATATCAGAAAATCACTTTTTGAAAAATATGATGTCGAAAAAACAATTCTTGAAAAAGACCTCGATGATTTTATTTTGATCCTTAAAGAAAATAACCTTCTCGCCGTTTAATTCATTCCAAATGTCCGAACAATCAACGCTAGTTATTGCTGTTACTGGATTAAATGCCATCGACAGTCCGGGACCCGGAGTTGCCGTTATAAGGGCGATCCGTGACGGCTTAAAGAGGCCGGTAAGAATAATCGGACTATCCTACGAATCGCTGGAACCCGGCATTTACATGGACGGAATCTGTGATAAAGTTTATCAGGTGCCGTATCCCGCTGCCGGAAGCGATGTGCTTTTTAATAGATTGGTTTATATCCACGAAAAAGAAAAGCTCGACCTCGTAATCCCAAATTTTGATGCAGAACTTTTCAGCTTCATCAAAATTGCACCGCGACTGAAACAATTAGGAATCAATTCATTTCTTCCCTCTTTTGAAATGTTTGATGCACGTGATAAGCTTAATTTATATGCCTTTGGGCAGAAGCACGGTTTGCTGGTTCCAAAAGACAGGATCATTTATAATACAGATGATCTTATGCAGATTTGCGAAGATCTTTCTTATCCTGTTGTTGTAAAAGGGAAATTCTATGATGCTGTTGTTGCTTCCACACTCGAGCAGGCTCATAAAGCATTTTATAAATTAAGCGCGAAATGGGGATTACCAATAATTATTCAGCAGCATATTTCAGGAACCGAAGTAAATATTGCTGCGCTCGGTGACGGGGAAGGCAGCGCCATCAGCATAATTCCGATGCGTAAAATGTATATTACCGATAAAGGAAAGGCCTGGGCTGGAATTACTATAGAGGACGAAAGTCTGCTTGACCTCGCAAGGAAATTTATCAGCGCTACAAAATGGCGTGGCGGATTTGAAGTGGAAATAATGATGACCGCTGAAAATGAACTTTATATAATGGAAATAAACCCACGATTTCCTGCATGGATCTACTTGTCGGCCGGTGCAGGGCAAAATCAACCTGCAACATTAGTAAAAATGGCCATTGGAGAAAAAGTCGAACCCTTTAAAGACTACGACATCGGGAAGTTATTCATACGCTATTCGTGGGACCTGATTACCGATGTTTCCAGCTTTCAACAGATAAGTGCATTTGGAGAAATGTAATTATCCACACAAAAAAATCATTGTTCCCTATCATTTTCAATTGCACAAAATGGAGAAATTAAAATACGAGCGCCCGCTTATTAAAAAAATGAACGCAGCACTCATGAACAAATTTGGAACTCAGTCTGAATTTACACCAGTGACTGAGATTGACGGTGTATCCGTTAAACGCATGATTGAGCAATATGGCTCGCCGCTATTTGTGATCAGCGAACAACGAATCAGGCACAATTACAAAGCTGCTGTCCGGGCATTCGATACACGCTATCCGAAAGTTCAGTTTGCATGGAGTTACAAAACAAACTATATGAATGCAGTCTGTAATGTTTTTCACCAGGAAGGCAGTTGGGCGGAAGTTGTGAGTGGTTTCGAATACAAGAAGGCATTGGGTAACGGAGTTCCCGGAAGTAACATTATTTTCAACGGTCCGGATAAGCATATCGACGAAATTAAACTTGCAATTCAACACAATTCGTTAATTCACATAGATCACTCGGAGGAATTATACGATCTAATTGAGTTGTGCACTAAGCTTAATAAAAAAGCCAGGGTTGCAATACGTGTGAATATGGACACCGGAGTTTATCCAAAATGGGATCGGTTCGGATTTAATTATGAAAACGGGCAGGCATGGACAGCACTCAATAAAATTGTTGAGTCGGGAAAGCTCGAATTAGTTGGACTACATACTCATATCGGCACGTTCATGTTAAGCACGCATGCTTATGGAGTTGCTGCTGCTAAGTTATGCGACCTGGCGATGAATTGTAAAAGCCAGCTTAATGTTACAATTAAATACCTTGATCTTGGAGGAGGATTTCCAAGCGCAAATACATTGAAAGGATCATTTCTTCCCGGAACAGACAGCGTTCCGTCAGTTGATGAATTCGCAGAAGTGATAACAAATGTGATTCTGAATTACGGGTTTAAAACCGAGGAATTACCATTACTTATCCTTGAAAGCGGCCGGGTATTGATAGATGACGCTGGATATCTTCTAGGATCTGTATTAGCAAACAAAAGGCTTAGTGACGGGCGTAAGGCAACAATTATGGATTTCGGTGTAAATATCATGTTTACGTCTTTCTGGTACGATCATAAAATAAGTCCCGCCCAGGAATTAAGCAGTTTTTCAGAAGAAACCGTGCTTTATGGACCTTTGTGCATGAACATCGATGTTGTGCGTGAAAGTGTTACTTTGCCCTTGCTTAATAAAGGTGATCACGTTGTTGTTCATAAAGTGGGCGCATACAATATGACGCAATGGATGCAGTTTATAGCAATGCGGCCGAATATTGTTTTAATTGATACAAATGGTCAGACACATGTTATTAGAAAAGCTGAAACGTTGGACTATCTTCAGCAGCTCGAACACATTCCAGAACATTTAATTAATAAAAAATAGTGCAGGAAAAGAAATTAATAGCTCTTCTCAATGCCGTCCTTAATACCTACGCATTGTTGTTGTTTTCGAACAACCGGCTCCTCGCCATGCTGTTACTTGTCGTTTCATTTTTTAATCCAACAGCTGGCCTCACAGGACTAATTTCCGTAATCGCCGCCATTGCAGTTGCAAATGCAAGTGGTTTGGCCAAATGGAATATCGAAAACGGAATCTTCAGCTACAATGCTCTTTTTATCGGTATTGGAATGGGTACTTTTTATAGCTGGGGAACCGCCTTTTTCGTATTGCTATTCGTTTCAATATTGTTTTCTGTTGTATTATCTGCAGTGCTTAATAACTGGCTTAGCAGGCTGGCATTACCGTTCTTGTCTCTCCCGTTCATTCTTTGTTTCTGGTTAATCCTTCTCGTTACCAAAGAGTTTTCTGCTATTGACCTTAGTATGCGAAACGTTTACTGGATCAACGAAATGTATGCTGTGGGAGATAACAGGCTTGTAAGCTTCGTTATGTTCATGGAGAACCTTGATCTTCCTCCACTAGTTGCAACTTTCTTCAGAGCGCTCAGTTCAGTTTTCTTCCAGAACAATATACTTGCGGGTTTGCTCATTGCTACAGGAATTCTAATTCATAGCCGCATTTTATTCTCATTGATTGTTGTTGGATTTCTTTCGGCCTACGCATTCAACGACCTGGTTAAAGCCTATGATTCCGGGATAAATTACTATCTCCTCGGAGTTAATTTCATGATGGTAAGCGTTGCTATCGGAAGCTTTTTTGTAATTCCTTCTTTCCATTCTTATTTGTGGGCAATTATAAGCGTCCCGTTAACATTCATAATGGTTATAGGTCTTGGGAAAATAATGTCCATCTGGATTTTGCCAGTCTTTTCTTTACCTTACTGCATCACGGTCTTGTTTCTGCTCTTCTTTTTTATGTTAAGAACGAATAATAAAAGACTGGTGCTTACTCCTCTCCAATTATTTTCCCCCGAAAAGAACCTTTATAATTACCTGAATAACAAAGAACGATTAAATTACAAAAACTATTATCGACTTCAGCTGCCTTTTCTTGGGCAATGGATGGTATCGCAGGGATATGATGGTTCGATAACCCACAAAGGCGATTGGAGCAAAGCGTTGGATTTTATCATTGTAGACGACGAACTTAAAACCTATTCCGGCCAGGGAACTGAACCCGAAAATTTCTATTGTTTTAATAAACCAGTTCTAGCTCCGGCCGACGGTTTTGTTCAGGAAATTATTGATTATGTGGACGAAAATGAAATCGGCCGCATAAATAGGGAGCAGAACTGGGGAAACAGCATTGTACTTAAGCACGCCGAAGGCTTATTTACCAAAATGAGCCACCTCCGTAAGAATTCATTTCGTGTAAAAACGGGCGACTATGTCAGGAAGGGAGATATCATTGCCGCTGCAGGAAATTCGGGACGTTCGCCAGAGCCGCATCTGCATTTTCAGGTACAGGCAACGCCATTTATCGGGAGTAAAACAATTGAATATCCGTTTGCTTTTTATATCCGGGATAATGAAAACAAGCGCACAATCAGGAATTATGACAAGCCTTCGGAAGCGGAGCTTGTAAGCAATGTAACCGCTAATTCCGCCTTAAAAAAAGCGTTCGAATTTCTTCCGGGTTATCGTATGACTGTTGAAGCGAAAGGTTTTGCCGAGGAGAGCTGGGAAGTACTGACAGATGCATGGAATCAATCTTACATTTTCTGTTACGAAACAAATGCAACAGCTTATTTTGAGCAGAATGAAGCATTTTTCTATTTTACCGCCTTTTATGGAGACCAGAATTCATTGCTTTATCATTTTTATATTTCCGCATATAAAATATTTCTCGGATCAGAAAGAAATGTTGCTACACAGGATATCTTTCCATTTCAATTAACTGCCGGTGGCGTTATTAAATGGCTCCAGGATTTTATTGCACCGTTCTATATTTTCGGACGACTACACTATGAGTCCAAAACCCAAACGAGTGGAAATGAGCTTTTCAACCCTTCCATCAGTATCAGATCAAAACAAATGATGGAATTTCTAACCATAAAAAAATTAATTTCGGAGTCTGGAATTGAAATAAAAGACAATGAAATTATTTCGTTCAATATAGAAGTAAACAACAAATTAATTAAAGCAGAGTGCTCAAAAAGATACTGATCGCCGGCTTCTGTTTTCTTTTGATGCTTTCTGCTTCGGGACAAATAACTCCAGCCGAAACAGAAGCTGACGGAAAAAGCCTTGAATTGTATAATGCGACAAGGTGGACAGAGCTACTGGCATTCTGCAGAACATCGTTTGAATCTGGTATCGATTTCCCACTTCTGCGAATGCGGGCTGGATATAGTGCATTTATTTTAGGGAATTACAGCGAATGTCTTGTTCAGTATAAAAAGGTTCTCAAAGTAGAACCTGCAAATGAGACAGCCATTTATTTCTGTTATCTAAGCAATTTGTTGTTAAATAATAGTTCTGTATCACGATTTTATGCGGCAAAACTTCCGGAGATAACCCGGAAATACGAAAAAATAAAACGATGGAAATTAAACGCTGTTCAGGGAGAATTCAGTTTCAAAAAAACGACTGATTCTTTACGGGGAAATGCGATTTACCAAAGGATTGGTGTAAATTTTCAGCCAGGTTTCAGAACAGACTTTTCAATCAGCGGGGCTCTCTACAGTCAGGTCATAAGTGAAACCGCGTTCATTGCTGTACGTGATAGCGATAACATAAACATCGCGCAGAAGGAATTATACGCAAGAATCGGCTTTTCTGCAACTCACAATCTCACACTTACCGGAGCCTTTCATTATCTTTATACGCCGTTTAATAACTTCGTTTACGATAATACTGTTGCAATGGCTGGAATTAAATATCATTCTCCATACATCAATATCCAGGTGGCTGGAAATTTTGCCAACCTGGCCGACAGTACATTTAACCAATATGATGCTACCGTTAGCACTTATCCATTTGGTAACCAGAAGCTTTACACCATTACCCGCTTTTCTTATGCAAACGATTTTACATTTTCGCAGGTTGCAGGATTTGGAATCGCCAAAGGAATCTGGCTGGAAGCAAACCTGGTTGCAGGCAGCTATAGCAAGCTAATAGAAAATGACGGCCTGTACGTTTACAATGATATCGACAGAAAGAAATTCAAGGCAGGCGCAAGCATTTACGCAGTTTTATTCAGGAAATTGACTGCCTCATTGAGCTATACCGGAGAACGCAAGCTGAAAATTTTCACCACAGATAATTTTTTTAATCAACATTCATTTAACGCAAGTCTGACATGGAATTTTTAAAAAAATATTTAATTGCATTCTGCATTCTGCAATTAATTGGCATCAATGTATTTTCCCAAAGCAACGATGATCAGCAAAATGCTTTCAAAGCCAGTTATGCCAGTGAATACAGGGGCGATTATCCAGGCGCGATAACAGCTCTTCAAGGAGCGTACAAAGCTGATTCGTATGAATTTAATCTTCGTATGGGTTGGCTGAATTATAAAGCAGCAAAATATACCACCTCAATGGAATATTATCAGAAAGCGATTGATCTGAAGCAATACAGCATAGAGGCACGATTCGGCTATATTAAACCTGCCAACGAATCAAAGAAATACGACAAGGTTTATGAAATGTATGAGCAGGTATTAAAAATTGATCCGTACAATAGCACCGCAAATTACTGGGTAGGAGTTACATGTTATACAATGAAAAAATACGATTTCGCAGCAAAATATTTTGAGCTGTTAGTCAATATGTATCCGTTCGATTACGACGGAAATCATATGCTAGGCTGGACTTATTTAAGCCTGGGAAGAAGTGCGGAAGCGAAGTTGTTGTTTCAGAAAGCTTTATTAAATCGTCCGGGAGATACTTCTGCCACCGACGGTTACAATAAGAGCAAATAGACGGCTATTCCTTCACAAACCGCTTATAGTAAACCTGGCTTTTAGTATCAATAACCTGCACGATATACTGCCCGGCTTTTATACTTTCCAACGAGATTGATAAGCTGCTCTCCCCATTGAGGCGTTGCTCTTTCAGCATCCTGCCGGAAAGGTCGTAAAGGCGAACCGTTCCCTCGACCGGTGAATCAAAACCAAGCTGAATTGCGGCCCCTGCAGGATTAGGAAAGGCAGAAAACCCGCCTTTTTCATTTTCCCCAATTGAAGTGGTTATACATTCACCCTGAGTATAAATGGCCACTCCAAAACCATTCAATGCGACACAGCCATTGCTATATGTAACATTATCGCAGCCACATACAGGATCAAAGACAGCCGGGCAAAAAACCTGATCATCTATAAGCGACGGATCCGGACAAACAGAAACAGTTGTATCGTCAAAACAGGAGCTGTTGCATTGAAACTCGCTCTCAAAAAAGTATGCTGAATAATCATGTCCGTTGTTCCCTGTCGCGCTGCAACCTGAAACTGCCTGGCATGTTTGATCACCTATCTTAGCATAGCCAAGCATCATCTCACAGTCGCCAAAACTTACGTGTACCGGAATTACAGCACAATAAAGATTATCGCAAGTCCCAATTGAATAAGTGGTAACCCCTCCAAAAAAATAAGCAAAACATGAATTGATATACGTTTCGCCATCACATCCACAGACTGGGGCAAATTCCTGGGAGCAAAAGACCGCAGGTGCCTGATCGAGCTGCCATTGGTTAAAGCAACCGCTACTTTGTCCGCAGCTATCGTTGCATGCCGCCAATGTCTGGTAAAAGTTATCCGAATAATCGATGCCGTCAATCGTAGTACTACAACCGCCAAATGCTGCACAACCTGCATTCGTGACCGCATATCCGAGAAACATATTACAAGGCCCGAAATCAAACTGGCTCATATTCGCGCACCCCGCCTGTAACGGGCATATCCCTGGTGTGAAGGAGGTAACGCCGCCCGAATTCGTAGCCTCACACGAATTCCCGTAAGTAACTCCGTTGCACCCACAAACAGGATCATAAATCGCGGGACAAAGTATTTCGATATCTATCAAACTGCTGTCAACACACTGCCCTTTGCCCTCAAAGCAAAGAATTACAAGGGAAATAACGAAAGAATATTTTACAAGAGTTTTCATTTTCTGTGGCTTTTTTCTTATAGTAAGATCAATCAAAGCATAATACGATGCTTCACAGTAAAATTATTTTCTTTATAAAGGTCGTAAAATATCAGAGACCCGATCGATTTCCTTCTGAAATATAGCCAATAGAACTATTAAACCGCCTCCGGCAATAAGCTGAGAATTACAAGGTACCGGCGGAACTATAAAATACTAACTTTGGAAACATTGACGGCTCAACACCCCACATGAAAAAAGTAAATTTCTGTTGATTTTACGCGATGAAGAAGATATACAGTTCGATCCCAGGGCGAAGAATCATCTATGTTACTACAATCATCTTCCTTGCTGGTCTATCATTTTATTCTTTTATTCTTTTAAGGAATCTTATCGACTCATCAGATTGGATGAATCATACGAGCGAGATAAGAATTTCACTTGAAAAAATTTCACGTAACATTTCTGAAGCAGAAACCATTCAGAGAGGTTTCTTTTTGTGCGGCGATTCTTCCTTGCTTAAGAAAAGGGACATGGCTTTTACGTCACTTAAGGCTGAGATAAAAAAACTCGGCAACCTTATCGCTGACAATCCCGATCAACAGGAGAATCTGAAATTATTGAACTTTCTTATTACTGAGAAATTAGAAAGCATGCAAAATGCAATGGATGCTTATCAACCAATAAATACAAATGATGGATTTGCATTACATGTAGTTAAAGCAGTTGAAAAAATGGAAGGTGTCAAAAAGCAGCTGGACGCAATGGCTGGCAAAGAAATGAGCCTGCTGAAGGTGCGCCAGTTAAACTACTCCAATTTGTCATTTATAACTCCAATAATAATAATATTCCTGTTTCTTGGGGCATTAACAATTCTAACAATTTCGTATTTCCGAATAGACAAGGCTTTTAAATATTCGACCCTATTGCAGATCAAGCTAAATCGGGAAAAAATTCTCGCCGAATCAATAATGCAAGGTTCTTTAGATAGCATTCAGGTAGTGGATAAAAACCTTCGGATCATTGATTTGAACAAACGTGCAATGGAATATGTTTCCGTTTCCAAACAGGAAATTATTGGTAAAAATATCCTGGAACTTTACCCCGAAATGAAACACACTGGCGCTTATGAAGATCTAAAAAAAGCTATTTCCGGTGAAACCATTCATAATAAAATGTACCACTCGCCGGTAACCGATAAATTTTATGAAAACTTCTTTATTCCATTAAACATAGACAATACTATTGAAGCAGTTCTTGTGGTGGCGCGCGACCTTACCGAATTTATTGCTGCAAATAAACAGCTGGAAAAGCAAAACGCAGAACTGGATCAGCGGAACGCTTTTGTGGAAACATTGATTAATTCAACTCCCGACCTGATAATGGTAATTGACAGTGCGATGCGCATTGTGAAAATAAACAGCGGCCCTCGTGATACCGTAACAGGTCGCTACACAGAAGAAATTATTGGAAAAAAAATCGTCGATATCGATCCGGATTTAATTTACAGTGAACTCTTCAAAAACATACAACTGGCGATGAAAGGAGAAACGATTATTACAGAAAAATCGGCGTCCCTTAATTCGGACCAATTCTTTAAGCTTAGATATATTCCGCTGTTAAACAATGGAGAAGTTGATGCTGTTATGGTAATCAGCCATAACGTAACTAAAGAGGTAAAAAGTGAGAAGTTCTTAAAAGACAGTGAGGAGAAATTTAATACGCTTTTCCAGCTATCGCCTTTCAGTATAACGCTATCGGAAATTCCGTCGGGTAAGTATGTCGACGTAAATGAGCACTTTATAAAAACATTTAAGTTTACCAGAGAAGATATTATTGGAAAGACTTCCGAGCAGCTTGGAATGATCGACGACGAGGCAAGAAACAAACTATTGGAAATAGCACTACGGGGTGAGTCTGTTAAAAATGCCGAAATTGAAGTCAATAAAAAAACGGGTGAGAAAATACCAGTGCTCGTTTCAATCGAAACAATTACAATAGGGGAGCAAAAATATTTTCTGAATGCAATAATTGATATAATTGAAATAAGAAAGGCGGAGGAAGAGCTTCATCAAACGAACATTAAATTAAAACAAATGAACGAAGAGCTCACAACCTTTACGTACATATCAAGTCATGACCTGCAGGAGCCACTGAGGAAGATTCAGACTTTTGCCGACCGGATCAAGGAAACAGAGGTCGCCAATTTATCTGCCACTGGGCTGGAGCAGTTTAATCGTATACAAAATGCCGCAAACCGGATGCAGACGCTTATTGATGATCTGCTAACCTATTCACGGACAAATACAGAAGAACGAAAGTTTGAAAATATAAATCTTCAGGAAATAATTGAAGAAGTAAAAGATGACTTATCCGAAGAATTAATACGTAAACAGGGAACGATAGAATCAAATAATCAGGTGGTTGTGAAAGTAATTCCTTTTCAGTTCCGTCAGCTTATTCTGAACCTGGTTGGAAATTCATTAAAGTTCTCAAGGCAAGATGTTCCGCCCCATATTACCATAAAAAGCAAGATTGGATCAGCAGCTGGATTTGGAATTAAAAGTCTTCCACCTAAAAAGAAATACTTTCATATTTCTTTTTCAGACAACGGAATTGGCTTTGAACCAGGATACAGCAAAAAGATTTTTGAAGTTTTTCAGCGCCTCCATGGAAGAGATAAATACAGCGGCACTGGCATCGGACTCGCAATAGTGAAGAAGATCGTTGAAAACCATAATGGAATTATAACAGCAAAAAGCGAATTAGATCAGGGAGCAACATTTGATATTTATATCCCAGCGGATTAAAAGTTGTGTTTAGTGCGAAATGAGAAGTGTCGAATATTTCGCCGTTTACCTAAAATTTAGCACTCAAAACTTAAAACTTAGCACTTAAAACTTAAAACTCAAATCTTAGCGCTTAAAACTCAAACCTCAAAACTTAACACTCAAAACTTAAACCTCAAAACTCAA
>Ga0105049_10003482_pt1 | contig 18600 bp, 14 predicted proteins | sample MAT06_FD_78087 | JGI IMG/M metagenome (GOLD analysis project Ga0105049, IMG submission 78087) | Freshwater microbial communities from Lake Fryxell liftoff mats and glacier meltwater in Antarctica - MAT-06 | ecosystem: Environmental > Aquatic > Freshwater > Ice > Liftoff microbial mat | place...
GCTGCCGGCGCGGTTGCTGGCAAAGGCGATGCGGTTTCCATCCGGAGAGATCGCGGGCATCGCGTCGTCGGCGGGGTCGCTGGTGAGCTGCGTCACGACCTTGGAGTCGGTGCGCTGGCTGTAGATGTCGCTGGTGGCGCGATGCTGCGTGCTGGCGAAGACGAGGCGCGATCCGTCCTTCGAGACGCAAGGATCAAAGTCCGCGCCCTCTTCGGCAAAGGTGACGCGCCGGACGTTGAGCGTCGTGCCGGGCAGGACCTCGGGCGAGCTGGCGAAGTTCGAGAATGTGGATGTTGTGCTTGGGAATGTGGTGTTTGCGAAGTTTGTGCTGGCGGCGGTGGGGCCTGGCGTGATCGGTGCGGGTGCCGGTTCGAACGCTGGGACGTTCTGCGTGCGCGTCGTGGTGGTGCTTGAGGAGCATCCAACCAGCGCGGCAAGGCCCGCGGCGGAGAGCATGCTCAGCGTGAGGAGGGCGGCGGCACTCGCACGAGTGGAGCGAGATGAGGTGAGGCTGCGGCGCATGGCGAGGCTCCCGGGAGAGCCGCGCACGATCGTGCCAGCTCTTGCGAGGAGCATCGACGCTTCAGAAGTCGCGGATAAGTCGAGGTCGGCAAATCGGACCAAGCACCGAGGGCTCGGCCTGAACAGACAACCTGATCACGGGACCTGATGAGAGGACCTGATCACGTGTCCCACTCACCTGAGCGCTTCACTCGGCCTCAACGCGGACGACCGCCGGGCTTCCAGCCTCGCGAACCCAGCTTGTGTCCGGGCCTCGCCGGTCCTGGCAGGTGCGGAGGTGTGCCGCGTACTGCTGGAGCGCTCGGTCGGTGAACGAGAAGAGGAACTCGGTGGTGGCGCCGGGATTCAGCCCGAGCACATCATCGAGCAGATGCTGGCGGTGCGAAGGAGTCCGAGCCAGTTCTGAGCGAGAGCGGCCAGAACCGGTGCTCCAATCCAGGAGCGACTGAACTTTGAGCGTGAGCATGCGCATCGCCTCCGAGCGATCCTCCACAAGCGGGAAGACCGGAGTGGGAAGTGGTGGACTTGTTGGTGCCCTCCGGGCGATGATCCCGCGGCATCCTGCCACGCACTGAACGCACACGTACACGTCCAGTTTGGGAGATATCGGTCCCATCGCGGCGACATCCGCACGCGATAACATCCGCGGACGTTGGTCCGGCGAATCCTCTGGCCTCGTTGCCTCCCGATGTCGGCATGGCCGCTTACGCTGCATTCCTCACACCACACCATGCACAACCCTATCGCTTCAAACCTACGCCTGCATCGATACTACCCGCCACAGGGGCCGCGACTGGGTCAGATTGGCGCTGGGGAGTTGCCTTGGGGCGTGGTGGTGCACCCGGGGTCCGGGCTGGTGTCGAATGCGCGGCGGGGTTTGAACCTTGTTGTTGCCGAGCCGCTGCCAGCGTTCGGGTTGGGGGAAGATTTTGATGCGATGCCGCCCTGGCTTCCTTCGGCCCGGGCGAACGTCGATGCGGCATTACTCGAGATCGAAGCGAGGAATCCAGACGCGAGCCTGGTTCTTTGGCCGCACGCCGCGGGAGCGATCTCGGATGCGCCGTCGCTGCGGACGTTTCTGCGGTCGCGGGGCGTTTCGGCTGGTGGCCGCTGGCGATTTGTGTATGACGCCGCGGCGCTGCTGACGCTTGCGATGCGTGAGAACGTGGAAGACCATCTTGTGCGATGGTCCGAGGTTTTGCTGACGCATCCGGATCTGGCGGCGGTGGTGGTATGCGAGCACTCACCGATGGCGGCGGTGGGGGAGGGTGGCGAGGGGGCGGTGATCCGTCCGGGCGCGTTGATGGAGCCGCTGCTGAGGTCGCTTGCTGGGCTGGATCCGTCGGTGGCGGTCATCCTTGCGGGCGAGGGGACGAGAGACGAGCAAGCCCAGCTCGCGGCGGCGGGACTCTGCTAGCGGCGTACCATGTTTGCTCACTTTGGCTCACGGCCAGCTGAAGGCTGGCTCGCGCGGATCAGGACTGTTCACAGCGGCCGAAGGCCGCGGTTTCGATGACTCTGAGAGACCTCCATGCCACAGGCCACCCCAACGCTCGAGCACCCCATCTTCAAGGTTTTGAAGGAGCGCTTTGCTGATCGTCGCTTCCGCGCTACCGAGTTTCGCGGGCAGTCGACGCTGATTGTTGAGCCCAAGGACGCGCACGAGGTGCTGGCGTTCCTTAAAAGCGACCCGCGCTGCAACTACGAGTTCCTGAGCGATGTCGCGGGCATCGACTATCTGAACTACCCGACCAAGACTGTGGGGCGGTTTGCGGTCGTGTACAACCTGCTCTGCTTCGAGCGAGATGATCGCTTCTTTGTGAAGGTCTTCCTTGATCCATCGCTGCCTACCGACGGCATCGTGGCCGATCCGGCCCTTGAGATTGACTCGGTGTCGGACCTGTGGCCGGGGGCTGAGTGGCCGGAGCGTGAGGTCTACGACATGCTCGGCATCCGGTTCAAGAACCACCCGGACCTGCGGCGCATCCTGCTCTGGGAGGACTACCCCGGGCATCCGCTGCGGAAGGACTATCCGGTCCGTGGGCGGGGCGAGCGTGAGCAGTATCGCATCGTGAATCGCACGTCGTCGTGACGGATGGTCGCATCCTTGTAACGCTCTGGAGGCGAATCGCTATCAAGCTGATTCGGAGATGCCCCTCGCCATGAGAACTCAATTCTGCCACCTCGGTTGCTCGGTCTTCCATCGCACACTTCGAAGCGTCGCACTCGCGGTGATAGCGCCGGTGCTTTTGTTGCTGGCTTCGTGCGGTGATTCGTTTGATCGGTCGACGCCCGAGGGGACAATCGCCGCGGCGAAGCTGGCGGTGGCGGATGGGCGAGCGGATCGGCTCGGGCGTTTCATCTACGTAGAGAACGAGGACATGCGCCGGCTGATGAACCGGTTTGGCGTCTTCCTTGGCAACGTTCAGAAGCTCGGCACGACGGTGCAGGAAAAGTTCCCCGAAGAGATGGAGGCGATGCGCCGCGCGACCGAGGAGGCCGCGGCGCGGGGTGAGACGACCAACTTCTTCTCGCAGCTGGCAGGGCAGATGAACCGTGGAAATCAGCGTGCCTCGCGCGGGAATCGGCGCGGCGGGCCGCCGGCTGGGCCAGATGCCTCCAAGATGCGCAACGCGTTTGACGCGCTGATGAAGCAAGTGCTCGCGGACCCGTACGCATGGGCGCGCCAGGTCGAGGGCGCGCCGGAGCGGTTCTCGACCGTGACGATCACGGACACGACCGTGGCGCTGCAGTTTGATGGTGAGCCGGTGCTGGCGCCCATCGGCATGACGATGCGCCAGGCCGACGATGGCAAGTGGTACTTTGTTCTGCCGACGAACCTGCCGGGCGTGTCAAACTTCATGCCCAAGACCAAGGAGCAGTACCAGATCTTCGGCGGGCTCATCAAGGTCTTCGATCAGGTCGTGATCGACCTGAGGGCGGACGTGGAGAACGGCCGCATCCAGAACCTTGACGGCCTCGCGAGCGCGGCGGGCGAGAAGGCCTTCATCCCGATTGCAATGACGTTCTTCGCGTACACCCGCCTGAGCGAGTCGCAGAAGAAGGAGCGGCAGGCCGCGCCGAAGGTAGCCGCGCCGCCGGGGTAACGCGCCTTCGCGTCATCGCGTCATCGCGTTGGCGTGACGCGGTTTGGCCCTGCCGTGGCGCGAATTGAAGGCGACGGACGCGGAGGATTCGAGGCAAGGAAGACAGCGGGTGAGTAGCACGCGATGCGGACGTGTCGCCGCTGCTGATGATGCTTGATCATGCATGATCATGCTCTCTCGCGCTGCGTTCCTCTAAGTTCCCACTGAGCCCTCTGCGGTTTGTGCGTTGGGTCCTTTGCTCTCGCGACCTACTGGCCCACCAGCGGCCCCATGTCCGGGGGCATCCACGACGGCAAGTCCTTGATTGACGCACGCGCGGCCTCCGACGTCGGTACGCCCCATGCCTCGAAGAAAGGGCCGAGGTTCTTGCCGACTTGGCGCGAGAATCGCACCATCCACTGGTCTCGCTTCTGCTCTTCCGTCCGAGGCCGCTCGGCGTCGGGGAGCTTGCGGTACGTCTGGAAGACGGCCTTGTACGCGTCCCAGCCGAAGGCCTCGCGGAGCTGCTGGTACATGACGAGCGCGAGGAAGGGGTCGCTCTTCCAGTGGTCGAACGAGCGGAATTTCTCGACGTGGCGCTGGATCATCTTCGCACGCTGCGCGAGGGCATCGTGCCCGCTGCCCATCGGCTTCTCGCACGCGGTCTCGAGGATGTACATCGAGAAGAGGTTGACGGTCACCTCGCCGGTGCCGTCGAAGGTCCAGTCGCTGGACTGGTGGTTGTGGCCGAGTTCGTGGTAGAGCCCCCAGGTGCCGGCGCGAAGGTTGTCGACGCTGACCATGTCGGGAGCGGCGTCCAGGTGGGTCATGATCGGGTAGCCCGAGTGCATGTAGCCCGCAGAGATCTGGATGTCCGCGACGTATCGCTCGGGACGCACGCGCGCGCGGGGCCACTGCGCCAGGTCGGTCGCGGAGTCGGAGACTTGGTTCCAGAAGGTCATCACCACGGTCGGATCTGCGAGGTCGCGCACGAGCGCGGAGGGAACGGTCACGATGATCTTGTCGGACGCCAGTTCGGCCCAAGGGCCCGGCGTGGCACGCGACGCGGCCCACTGCTCGGGCGTGGTCTTGCCCAGGACAAAGAGGGGCGACTCGACCGCGCCATCGATTTTGAACGAGTGCGCGCCGCTGCGACCGTCGGGAACGTCGATGTAGATGATGCCGCCGAAGGGGCTGGCGAGGCGCGTTGCGCCGTCGGTCGCGAGTGGCACTCGCATCGCGATGTCGGGCACTCGGTTCCAGGTGTCCTTGTGCCAGAGGGTGTCGGTGTGGGCACCGATTCTGGCCGCGAGACCTTTAGGTACTTGGTCAGCGCCTTGGCTCGCGATACGCGTGATGGTGATGATCTCGCCGGGCGCGGCGTAGAGGCCGAGGCTGTGCCAGCCCGGCGTTGTCAGTTCCAGCGACATGGTGCGGGAGACGCGCGGTGCGGCCTCGGGAACGCTGCCGGGAAATCCGGCCGCGGCGGGATGGGCCCTGACGTCCTCTGGCTTCTGCACTTCGAGGCGGGAAAGGTCGTACGCAAGAAGCGCGCGAGAGAGGCCGTCGGTGCCGCGGACAGGCTTTCCCTGGCGCGGGACGATGTCGCTGCCGCGCTCCTTCAGGAGCGTCGCGAGGCGCGGGAGGAGGATCGTGTCGGAAGGCTGGGCCATTCGTGCCGCGCTGATGACGGCGGCGCTGGCCTGCGCGCGAGCGCGCTTGTCGAGCTTGTTGGTTGCCGGTTCCTCGGCCTTCGCGTCGCTCGTCAGCGCATCGAGCGCGGTCGTGGCGTTCATGAGGCCAGCGCGCCCCGCTTCGACTAACGCGGCGGGATCGATCGCGTATCCGTTGGGCGCGGTCTCGTCCGCGATCGCGTCGGTCCATGCGAGTCCGACGCTCGCGAAGGCAACGTTGAGCGGGTTCTGCGTCATGGGCAGGCCGCCTTTGATCTGCTGCCAACCCCACCCGGTCTGGGCGACGAGAAGTCCGCCGCCGCGAGCGACGAAAGCGATGACGGCCTCGCCCTGCGCGGTCGTGAGGTCGGGCGTGCCGAGAACGAGGAGCGCGACTCCGTCGAGGCGTGTCGCGGTCAGGTCCTCACGCCGCAGATCGGCGCCATCGCGACCGAGCGCCTTGGCCCATGGCGCGGCCGCCGCGCTCACGCCCGCGATGGTGCCGGGCTGGTCGGCGAGGAGCCAGGTGCTGGCGCGGGTCAGCAGCGCTTGGGCACCGGGTCCGAGGGCGTCGAGATTCGTGTAGCTTCCATGCCCCGCGGCGACGAGGCGGCCCTTGCCGATCGTGCCCATCGCGAGCACGGGGACCTTGACGCCGCCGTCGCCGCCACCGATGACGAGCGGGATAAGCCCGTCGCCCCAGAGCGCGAGCGAGCCGGGCGAGCCGGTGGCCTCGAAGATGGCGGGCTGGGCACCGGGCGTGGCGATGGCAGTGGCCGCGGCCGCGAGCTTGGGCTCGTCGGTTGGGGCGGCGAGGGCCGAAGCGGGCGCGAGTGAAGTCGCGAAGAGGACGATCGCGGCGAATGGCACCAGAGTTCGATGGCGGAAGTTTGCTTGGCGGGGCTGATGAGTTGGCTGTGATGTCACGAAGTCACCTCGGATTGATCGTTTCTGTTGGAGTGAGTCGTGCCGACGCTTCCAAGCCTTCGCGGGAAGTTTACCGTTACTTGGCGGTGGGCGTGTAGGATTGCGTCATGATGTTTACCACGAAGTTCAACCGGGTCTTGCTCGCTGCTCCGTTTGCCACCATCCTTCTGGCTGGCGCGGGCGTCCTGGAAGGGTGCGCGAGCGCGGGGATTGCGATGCGTGAGCAGATGGGCATCCCGAAGCGCGAGCAGCTTGTGGATCGCGTCGGTGATGCTCGCGATGCGCAGACAGAGGCCAAGCAGCAGTTCGCCTCGGCCCTTGAAGAGTTCATGGCCGTCACGGGCGCACAGGGCGGCGATCTTGAGGTCAAGTACAAGTCGCTGAATCGAGAATTCGAGCGATCAAAGGACCGCGCGGATGATGTTCGATCGCGGATCACGTCGGTCGAGACCGTGGCGGAGAAGCTCTTCTCCGAGTGGCGCGTTGAGATGGAGCAGTACGGCAGCGCGACGCTGCGGAGCAAGTCCGAGCGTCGGTACGACGCGACGCGGCGGGAGTACGACGCGCTGATCCAGAAGATGAAGGCAGCCTCGGCCAAGATGGACCCGGTGCTGACCGCGTTCAACGACCAGGTGCTCTTTCTCAAGCACAACCTGAACGCACGCGCGATCGCGTCGCTCCAGGACTCGGCGTCGGAGATCCAGGGCGATGTGGCCCGCCTCGTGCAGGAGATGGAAGCTTCAATCGCCGAGGCCAACGCCTTTATTGACAGCATTCAGGGCGCGGAAGAGCCTGCGGCGAAGTGAGCGCGAGTTGAGCCGGGCGTGACGCGATCGCCTACATGCCGAGTCGATCGGACGTGCCGCCGTCGCCGCCGATGCCGCCGAGGCCAGCGCGCCCGCGGGCGCCGAAGGGCTGGATCGAGAAGCCGAAGCTCGTCTCGCCAGTGATTTCGTTGCGATTGATGCCGACGCCGAGCAGGACGGTGGCGAAGCGGCGTCGGATCTCGAGCGCGGAGTTCTGCAGCTCTGAGTTCTCGAGGTCGTAGTCGGTTCCGAAGGCCAGGCCGTACGTCTGCGTGAGTTCATACGACGCGCCGAAGAGGAGGTACGTGGAATCCTGCTCGTCCAGGCGACGCAGGTCAACGCTGGTAGTGAATCCGGGGAACTGGCGGATCATGAGGCCGATGCTGGACAGGGCGGCGTCGCCCTCTTCCAAGTCCTGGACCCAGGCACCGGTGAGGCTTGTCGCGTCGGTCAGGCGCAGCGCGGCGTCGGCAACGAAGAAGTCGCCGGGGCTTGAGAGCTCGGGGCGGAAGTCGATCCAGCGACCGATGGAGCTCTGGCGCTCGGCCTCTTCCGCGGCGACGAAGATATCGGTGCGGAGCGTGAGGAGATCGACGGAGCGCCAGCGGCCCGGCCCGCCGCGCTGGGTCTGGAAGACCTGTGTCACGCCAAAGCGAGCCATGGGACCATCAGCAATGCCTTCGACGCTGTCGTCGTAGATGGGCAGGTCGCTGGAGTCGATATTGGAGCCCGCGGCCCAGAGTGTCGCGTTTGGCTCGATGATGTGCCTGAGGCGATGGATGTCGAGGATCGGTGCCGCGGCGTCGTCATAGACACGCTGGAACGTAGAGGAGAGGCGCACACCCGCGGCGGCCCAGGTGCGGAGCTCGTCGTCCTCCTCGGGAGAGAAGGCCTCGAAGGTGTCGTCGTACGCGGTGAAGCGGCCAACGGCGAAGGGCTGGATGGAGATGGGGCCGGCCTTGGTCTGAACGCTGAGTTCCTGGCGCGTGTCGAGCCGGAAGAGCGGATCTTCTGAGTAACCACCCGCGCGGAGCTTGGAGCCGATGCTCTCGCCGGGCGCGATGCCGAAGGCTCGCTGCGAGATCGCGTCGAACGTGTAGCCGCGCTCGCTGGCGGTGATCTCGTCGAGGGCGAGGGCGTACCGACCGACACGGTACTCGCTGGTCCAGGACACAAGGCCCGGCGCGGTCTCGGGCAGAAGGTCGTCGGCCTGCCGCGCGTAGAAGACTTCTGGGAGCTTGGTCACGCTGTAGCCGCGGCTCTGGAGGAGCCACTGGCTCGCGATGAAGTCGTTGAAGGTTCCGGAAGTCTCGACGGAGAGAACGGTGTTCTCATCAAGCCGGCGCGCGAGCAGACGATTGTTGAACTCGGTGCGTGTGCGGGCGAGCTCCGGGAAGAAGGCGTCGACGAAGGTCTCGTCGCTGATGTGCGCGAGGTCGGCCGTCATTGTCCACTTGTCATCCAGCTTCCAGCGCTGATCGCCGAGGAGGATGCCGCGGAAGTCGCCGTCCTGCTCCTTCTTGGTGCCGGGGGGCAGAAGGTCCGAGCCATTGTCGGCGAGGAGGCCGTACGCCAGGAGCCCGCCGCGGCTGCCCTCACGACTCCAGCGCAGGCGAGTGCCGAGTCCGAGCCCCCGCCCGGAGTAGAAGTCCATAAGGAGATCCGCACGCAGCTCGGGACTGTTGAGGCCAAGGAGCGCCTTTGCGTCGAGCGTCGTGAGGAACGCGAAGCCATTCTCGGAGCTGTTCTGAAGTCGAATGTCGCGGATCAGTCGCTGCTCGGGATCGCCCGAGTAGGTGGGCCACCAGAAGACGGGCACGTTCATGCCGCGGAGCGTGATCCCCTCGGCCTCGACGTAGTTGGTCGTGGTGCGCTGGGGCGGCTCGTCGCTGTCGATCGCGTCCCTTGGCACTTCGACGTCGCGGCGCGTGATCGTGACCGATGAAGCACCGAGCGCTAGCTCGGGATCCATGAGCGCCGAGGTCGTGAAGCGAGCGTCATCGGCGCGCCACTGCGTTGTTGACTCCTGGCGGATCTCCTTCGCACGCACGTACAGCGGCAGCGCGCGCTGCTCGTCATACACCCAGAAGACCGCGTTCAGGAGCACGGCCTTGTTGGCGCGCAGGTCGTAGAAGACGCGCGGCGAGCGGAGCGTGCTCGTGCCGTCGCTCGCCGTTACATCGCCCTCAAGGTAGATGCCACGAACGGAATCCGCTCCCATCGAGAGGCTCTGCTGGATCTCGCCCGGGTCCAGGAAGATCACGGCTCGCTGGGCCGTCATCTGCAGCACGCGACCGTCGGTCGGGGAGAGATACTGGAGCGAGACGCCGCCGCTGGCGATGATCGCGTTCTCATCAGGCCCCGAGACGAAGCGCACGTCGCGAGGCGCGATCGCGATTGTTCCGCCACTGGCGAAGATCGGCGAGCCCTCGACGCCCTGTTCCAACTCTGTTGCGGGTCGGGCCGCGGGTGCGCTCGCGGCGACAGGGCCGGGCGGGATCGCTGAAGTGGGGGGCGCGAGTTCCTGCTCGCCGCGGCTGGGCTGCGAAGGTGCCGGCACTGGTGGCGGCGGGGGGCTTGTGCGACCGCCATTGGAAGGAGCTTGCGATGATGGCGCGGGGGGCTGGGTGGGGGGTGTCTGTCGTGGTGGGGACTGAGCTTCGCGAGGCGTCCGGGTCTGCGATGGCTCGCGCCCCCGCGTAGTCGAGGGAGCCTGGCCACCCTCCTCGGGCCTCTCGGGTGCGGCACGCAACACCGGCGCTGGCTTCACTGGCAATGGGCGCGGCGGGCTCTTGGGCCTGAAGATGGGTGCGGGAGGCACCGGCTGATCGACGACCTCGCCACGGCGCTTCGCGAGCGATCGCGCTAAGGAGGCCGACGCGCGATCGAGGAGCGCGAGCGAGGCCTCGTCGCGAGCCTCGGGCACGCCTTCGCGGAAGAGATCGGCCCCCAACTCCACGCCATCCGCATCGAGCACGATGGCTCGCACGGGAACGACCTTGCCTCGCACGCCCGAAGCGCTGGCGGGTGCCTCGGGCGCACCAACCTCCTCGAGGTGCGCGAAGATTTCGATGCCGCGGCCTTGCACTGTGGTCGTCGGACGCCACCAGAGCACGGCCCGCTTGGCGCGCAGCGGCACCTCGCCCACGACCATCCGCACGTCACCCTCAAGCACGGCGCGGTCGAAGGTCGCGCCACCGATCTCCTCGCGCCATGTCCGTACGATCTGGGCTCGAGCACCGACCACGCCCGGCACGGGTCGAAGGTCCGCCCACAACGCCGCCTCGGGCTGGGCTGCGGGCTGCGCTGGCCGCTGGGACTGGGCCATGGCGCTTCCACTCGCCAAGGTGGCGAGTGCAAAGAACGTTCCGGCGAGCGTGTGGGGGGCGCGACAGCGGCCCGCGTGTGTCATGTGGAGCGGATGCTACCGGGAGTCAGGGAGTTGGTGCAACAACGCACAGGCGGGACGGTTTGGGCACGCCTTGGCGTGTCTTGGAGTGTTTGGGCGTGTTTGGGCACGCCCAGCGCGGCGGGAGCTCACGCGGGAAGGCCGCGCATCAGTTGAGTCGCAGCTCAGACCTGCGCCAGAACGTCGGTCCAGGCCATCGCCTGCCCCGGTGGCCGCGCCTGGACGAACGAGACCTTTCCCTTGCCGTCGGCGGACTGCTTGATGACGACGGTGCCGCGGTTTGCGACGTTGAGGTCGGCCCAATAAAGCCCGAACCCTTTGCAGACTTCCCGGTGCAGGTCTGAAAGGAGGATCTGCTTAAATCCTTCCTTTTCCGCCCAAGCCTTGTTGGCCGCGAAAGAGTCGCAAGAAACGCCCACGACCGTCGCGCCCTTCGCGGACCACTTGTCGAAGTCGTCCGAGACGCACTTCATCTCGGTGGAGCAGACGCTGGTAAAAGCCAGCGGGTAGAACGCGAGCATCACGTCCCCGTGCTTGACGGCGTCGGAGAGTTTCCAGTCCGCGCGGTCCTGGGTTGTGAGCGTGAAGTCTGGGGCGAACTCTCCAACGGCGAGAGGGGCGGTTCGGGGTGCAAGGTGGGAGTTCTTCAATTTGGTGCTTTCCAGAGAGTCCGCTCGGCAGCCGACAGCATGGGTTGCAGGTTGCGATCGTGTGGTACGAATGCGCGTGATCAGGTCGCACGGCGCGCCCGATGTGCGATATCCTAGCGAGTCGGCGCGAGCGCCCGCAGAGGTCCGCAGGAGGCGGCCCCCGGACGGGACGCCGTTGGATCGTGTCGCTCGCAAGAGGGATCGCCCGTGCCCATCAATACCAGCACTCACCCCATCGCACAGAACACCAGCGCGGACAAACTCCCCGGCACGATCGAGGAGCGTTTCGCGCTCGTTCAGGCGAAGATCGCCGAAGCCGCGCGGCGCGCGGGCCGCAAGCCAGCGGACATCATTCTCGCCGCCGTCACGAAGTATGCGGACGCGGAGCAGATTCGAAGCCTGCTGCAACTGGGTCACCGCGACTTCGGCGAGAACCGCGTGCAGGTGCTGATGCAGCACGCCGCGATGGTGGATGAGTTTCTCGCGCGGCAGCGCCTGCTCGCCAGCGCACGCAAGGTTGAGGCCGACCGCGCCGCACCGACGCTCTTTGCGAATCCGCGTCTGCTCGATGCCGCGCCGGCCAACGCGGTCCCGCCCACCGGCGGCGTTCGATGGCACATGATCGGCCACCTCCAGCGCAACAAGGCCCGCAAGATCATCGACGTTGTCCGAATTATCCACTCCGTCGACTCGCTCCGCCTCGCCGAAGAGTTGCAGGCCATCGCGGTTCGGCGCGACCGCGTCATCGAGGTGCTGCTGCAGGTCAACTGCTCGGGTGAGGCCAGCAAGTTTGGCTGCCCGATGCCCGCGGCGATCCCGCTCGCCGAGCAGATCGCAACGATGGTCAACATCCGCCTGCGCGGCGTGATGACCATCGCCGAGCACGTCGAGCAGCAGGCCGACGCACGCCCGACCTTCGCCCGGTGCCGCGAACTCTTCGAGGAAATGGCGGGTCTTGACCTCTGCGACGATGGCCGCTTCAACATCCTCTCGATGGGAATGTCGGGCGACTACGAGGCCGCGATTCTAGAAGGTGCCAACATCATTCGAGTCGGCTCTGCGATCTTCGGCGATACTGAGCCGGGCGTCTCCATCGTTGAGCAGCCCGAGCCCGAAGAGCCCGGCAGCGAGACCGAGCTGTAATCACAGGTCGCGCCCACCCGCGCGTCGACGGCGATCACTGACCGACAAAAGTGCACAAGGCCCCGCGATATGAGCGGGGCCTTGGTATGGTGCCTTGTGGACTTCGAGTCGCTACTTCGGAGGGAGCGGCGTGGCGCGGCCGAATGGGCTTCGCGGTGCCGCGGGCGCTAGCGGTGCCGTGGCCTGGACCACCGCATGCACAACGGCCGCCGCGACTCCCGCCTGAGGTGGATCAGCCGCAATCACCGAGCTGCTGGCCGAGGTCGCTGGCTGGGTCCGCTGAGCCCTCAGCTGATCGATGGATCGATCGAGCTTGGTCAGTATTCCCTTGACCTGATTGAACGTGCGTTCCGAAGGGCCCATCGCATACCTCCTTGCTAACCTGTTCCGACACACCGCTATCGACGCCGGGCCTTGAGCACTTGCCCACTGGCCCCGAACCCGTGCCCCTTCGCGCACGAAAGGTCGGGGTTGTGCCGACTTGACCGTTATCCAGCCGCCGTGCTCCCGTACCCTCGGGGTGCATGTCCAGCCAGAGCTCCCATTTACAAGCCTCACCGAGCGCACTCGTCGAGCTTCGCCGCGCCTCCAAGTCCTTCGCTCCCCAGTCCCTGGCGGTGCGCGACCTCTCCATCGCGATGGGGCCAGATACCTACGTTGTCGTGGTCGGTCCTTCTGGTTGCGGCAAGACAACGCTGCTGCGCCTCATCGCGGGACTGGAATCGCCCACCAGCGGCACCGTTCACATCGGTGGCAGCGACGCCGCCAGCCTGCCGCCCCATGCACGAGGCGTCGCCCTCGCGGCGCAGGGTGCGCCGCTCTATCCGCACCTGACCGTTCGCGAGAACCTCGGCTTCGCGGCGAGGGCGAGGTCCGTTCCTGCCGCGGTGGTGCGAGACCGCGTCGAGGCCATCGCGCAGTCGCTCCTCATCACCGATTTCCTCGCCCGCCTCCCCGGCGAGCTCAGCGGCGGTCAACGCCAGCGCGTCGCGCTCGGACGCGCCCTGGTGCAGCAGGCGCCCATCACGCTCCTTGATGAGCCCCTCGCCGCGCTCGAGCCGGACCTTCGGGGCCGCGTACGAACACTGCTGCGTGAGCGGCAGCGGGCGACGGCTGGACTTTTCATCCACGTCACACATGACCACGAGGAAGCCATGGCCCTCGCGGACGAGCTGGTCGTCATGCACGGCGGCATGATCCGCCAGCACGGCCCAACCAGCGCCGTTCTCGAATCGCCGTCGGATCGCTTTGTCGCAGAGTTTCTCTCTGACCCTCCCACGAATTTCTTCGGCGGGCGTGTTGAGGTGCTCGCGGGCCAGAACGAGGCCCGATTTGTCGGCGAGGACTTTGCCATCGCGATCCCGCACCAGTTGGCGAATCTCGTGGTCCCGCTCGCCGCGATCGGCACGATCACGATGTCGCTCCCCGCCGAAGCACTTCGCATCGCGCCCAGCGATGACAGCAACAGCCCGCCGCTCGGTCGCGCGGCAGCGGGCGAGCTCGTTGGCACAGTCACGGAGATCACTCCTCGCGCCGGGCGGATCGTGCTGCAAGTGCGGGTTGGCACCACGTTGCTCCGCGCCGTTGGTCATCTGGCGGATGGCCCTCGCATCGAGCGCGGCTCGCGTATCCGCCTGATTGCCGAGGCATCCAAGTCGCAGTTCTTTGAATCCGGCCCGCTGGGCCGCCGGTTTGTTGGGTGATTGGCCGCTAGAAGCCGCTCATGGAGGCCCTTCGTGATCGCGACATTTCAGAGTCGCGCCTCGACAAGTCGCCTGTGATCCGCCAGAATGCAACCATGTCTATGAAACCCGCCCGCACAACACCCGCCGCAGCCCCGACCAAGGTTCGTCCAGCAGCCCAGATCACCCGCCGCGCAACGGCGCGGTCGATGGCAAACGTTGGCGAGTTGCGAGAGCTCTTCTGGCACAACGTCGTGCGCGAGTTACTGACCAATCTTTCGATGCTCCACGCCCAGAAGAGCGTGAGCAGCACCGCAGCGAGCGATGAACCTCAGGAAGATCTATTCGACGGCCGCCTCGCGATCATCACCACCAACGGTGTTCGCATCGCCATCGGAGCCATCACGCCCATGTTTGCCTGCGGCCTCAACGGCACCGAGGCCGACAAAGAGCTCTCGATGGATGTTGAGTGCACGGTCTTTCAGATCGAGACACCAGAAGGCGAGGTCTTCACGCTTCCGGTCCACGAGATCCGTTCGTTCCACGCCCTGACCGCCGCGCTGATCGAGCGGATCAAGGCCGCCTCGGGAACGGGCGACGATAAAGATGGAAGCGAGGGAGGACACATGCCCTTTGGCTTTGCGGCCTTCACGTCCATGGCGCATTCTCAGAAACAAGAGGCGCTCGAGATCAAGACCATTGTGGGGCCCGACCTTGATCCCGTGCCATAACATGCCTCGCCGGATCGCGCGAAGCGACCGTTTGAACGGTGTTCGATAGGCATCTTGCGAGAATGTGTGCCACGTTGAGGCCGCACCGGCATCCAACAGCCAGATGAGGCGGATCCAACTCGCAGCGCCTCTCGAATCCCTGAGGGGTTTCTCGGAGACACTCACTGATGCGAACGCTCGTAGCCATGCCGGTCTTCAACGAAGAGAAGTACGTCCGTGGCGTTCTTGAGCGCGTGCTCTCGATCCACCCCGACGTGCTGATCATCGACGACGGTTCCAAGGACGCAACGCCGCGGATCCTTCCCGACTATCCCGTTCACCAGATCCGCCACCGCGACAACATGGGCTACGGAGCTTCGATGCGTGACGCGTTCCGCTTCGCGATGGACCGGCGCTTCGACTGGGTCATCACGATGGACTGCGATGAGCAGCACGAGCCCGCCGCGATTCCGAGATTCATCGAGGCCGCTGAGGAAGCCACTCACAACGATGGTGCCAACATCATCAGCGGCTCGCGATACATCAGTGTGAAGGACGGCATCGGCGCTCCCCCCGCGGATCGACGCGCCATCAACGAGACAATCACCGCCGAAGTCAACTGCCGCTTTGCTGGCTTGCTGGGAACCACTCTGACCGATGCCTTCTGCGGCTTCAAGGCCTACCGCGTTCAGGCGCTTCGCTCGATGCGCCCCACGGTCCGGGGCTACGCCTTCCCGATGCAGTTCTGGGTCCAAGCGGCCGCCAATCGTCTCCGCGTTCGCGAGTTGCCCGTCCGCCTCATCTACAACGATCCAAACCGCACCTTCGGTGCCACGCTTGACGATCCGACGGTCCGGTTGCGTCACTATCGCAAGGTCATGCACCGCGAGATGGAGCGTCAGCAGGCCAAGCTCCCGCGCGCATCGCTCATGGGCGTCTGCGAGCCTTGGCCTTCCGTACGGTCGCTCCTTGCGAGGGAATCTTCCGAGCCGCGTGGACAGCCCCCAGGCCGCGACGCGAGCACCGTCCGCGCGAGCGAGCCGCGTCCATGTGACCAAAGCGCTTGCCACGACTACCGTGCGACGTGACGATCCCGGCCCCTCCAGAAATTCCAGCCCCAACAACCACGCTCCGCCCGGAAGCGCACTCATGGGCCGCCCTCGCCGCAGCGTTCCACCGCGCTCCGCAAAGCACCATCGCTGGCGCAAACTCTTTCTCGTCCGAGCTCGGACTGCCCTCCGGATCGCTCGTGTACAGCGGACATCAGGCCACCTTCTGGCATCCGGGCATCCTTGCCAAAAGGTTCGCCGCCAGCGCTGTCGCCGCCAAACTTGGGCAGGATGCTCACGCTGTCTGGCTCGTTGTCGATCAGGACGCGACCGATGCAACCCGGCTGGATCTTCCGTGCACAACTCCCGATGGTGTCAGGTCCAGCCTCGTTCACGTGCTCACGCCGCGTGATGGGATGTCGGGGAAGATGGAGATAGCGGGGAGAACGGGCACGATCACCCTGCTCACGCCCGCGCTCGCTCGCCCCGCGCTCACGCCGCCCAATCCTGAATCTCTCAGTGCGATCTCGAGCCTGGCCCCGTCGACCCGTGCTTCTCTCGACGCCTTCTCGCGAGCGATCGCCGCGGCGTCCTCGGCCACGTCCCAAGCGGTCCAGGTCAGCGATGCCATCGACGCTCTTCTTGAGTCAGTCGCTGCGCCAGCCCATCGCATTCTCGCCTCCGACCTCTCTCGCACCACGCTCTTCCGCGAGCTCTGTCGAAGAATGCTTGCCGACCCCGCCGCATGTACGCGAGCGTACAACCAGGCCGTAGCGGACCATCCCGATGCTGGCCTGCGGCCGTTGGAATGCGCCGCGGCTCGCATCGAGTTACCGCTCTGGAAGCTCGGCGCGACCAAGCGCGGCACGCCGCGCGAGCGCGTCCTCGCGTCGGAACTGGCTCCGCTGCTTGAAGTGCCCGCGTCGAGTCTGATCCCTGTCCTGCTCCCGCGCGCGTTGCTCATGACCGCGATGGTCCGCCTCGCCAGCGCGTGCATCTTCATCCATGGCCTCGGCGGCGAGAAGTACGACCCCGCCACCGAGCGATGGCTCGCGCTCTGGCTCACCGATCTGCCCAAGCTTCGGCTCGCGCCCGCCGTCATCGCGACCGCAAGCCTCTATCTCAAGCAAGAAGGCACCCCCCCCGCAGCGACGCAGCGAGCCCGGAACATCGACATACAGAAACTCCGCCGCGTGCGCTACGACCCGCACATGTCGCACGACGCCGCGCTAGAGCAGGCAAAGCAAGCCGCCCTCGCAGAGATCGAGTCTCATCCGCGCCGCAGCCCGCAACGCCGCGCGGCGTACATCCGGCTCACACAGATCATCGAGCAGCACCGCACGGCGCACGCTGCCGACGTTGCTCGCGCCGAGGCCAGCCTCATCGAGATCATCTCGCGAGCCGCCGACCCGCACATCATCGACACCGACCCCGCGCTGCGTCGCGACTGGCCCTTCTTCCTTTACCCCGACGAGGACTTGCTTGCGCTGCGCGGTCGCGTCGAGGCAGCAATCGGGTCCAACGATCCGTACCATCGATGATGCCCAGCGCACCCGGCAAGCACCCAGCATCCTCGACGTATCTTCGCCTTATGCGCAGGACCGCGCGCTCCACAGCGCTCGCTTTGGCGCTGGTGCTCTTCTCATTCATCGCGGTGTCATGTTCGCGGCCGACGCCGCCGCGAGATCCCGGCATTCGCATCGTGGCGCTGTCGCCCGCCGTTGCGATCATCGTGCAGCGCCTCGGCCATGAGGGCCTTATCGTCGGGCGGCACGCCTACGACCTCACGCTCCCCAAGCTCATCCCCGTCGCCGGCGACCAGGCTGGCATCGACTACGAGAGCTTGATAGCGCTCCAGCCGACGCACGTTCTGACTCAGTGGGGCTCGCGCGAGCTGCCCGAGCGGCTCCGCACACTCGCACGCGACAAGGGCTGGACCCTCTACGACGCGCCACTCCTCGCGCTCGATGACATCCCCGCCGCGACAGCCCATATTGACCGCCTCATCAGCATCGCAACCACCGGCGGTCAGTCATCCCAGACCGGGCGCGATCTCATCGCGAAGATGAACCATGCGTGGGCACCCCGAGGCGACTTCACCAACGCCGGGCGAGTCCTGTTGCTTGCGTCCATCAATCCGCCCGCGGCACTCGGCCCCGGCTCGTTCCACCATCAGATCCTTGAGCGCATCGGCGGCACGCCCGCCATCACCACCGGTGCCGCATACATCGAGCTTGATCGCGAGGACATTCGCGCGATGAATCCCGACGCGATCATTCTCATCAGACCCACGCCGCCTGCGAGCGAGCCCAAGCACACCGACGCCATGGACGCGATCGCAACCATCGCAGACCTCCCCATTACAGCGGCAAAGCGCAAGAGGGTCCACATCATCAGCAGCGAGCTCGCCCTCACGCCATCTCCGTCGATGATCGAGTTTGCCGATGAGCTTGCCAGCGTCCTTGCCGACTGGAGCCGCTAAGCACAAGTGCGAGATGGGCGTGCGAGCGTTCTCGCACGCCTCACCAAAAACAAGGCGAGCGACGCAATCCGCGTCGCCCGCCCGAAGGATCAGGATCTCAGTCGCGATCAGGGTCGATCAATCCGAACAGTCCCACTCACGCGCGCCAGCGACGAAAAGCCGCGAGGCCCATGCTGGCCCGTGCTGGCCATGCCCATCGCAGCTCCGGTGGGCAGCGGGATCACACTCAGGAGCTTGACCGACGTCGTGAAGGAGAAGTTCGACCGCGCCGTGTGGCGCTCCGCGAAGAAGAGGGCGACGGAGTAGTTTTTATCAGCGGTGAGGCCCAGCGTGTTGAAGTCAGCGCTGGCGGTCTGGGCGCTGTGCACGCCGCCGAGGTTGATCACGCGCTGGCCGTTGATGAAGACCCAGAGGTCGTCGTCGCCGATGAAGCTGAAGGTCTGGCCGGGCTGGCAGGTGAA
>Ga0105049_10003484_pt1 | contig 18597 bp, 14 predicted proteins | sample MAT06_FD_78087 | JGI IMG/M metagenome (GOLD analysis project Ga0105049, IMG submission 78087) | Freshwater microbial communities from Lake Fryxell liftoff mats and glacier meltwater in Antarctica - MAT-06 | ecosystem: Environmental > Aquatic > Freshwater > Ice > Liftoff microbial mat | place...
TAGTTAGAGTCTGTCTATAGAGTCTCCTGATGTCGTTGCACTAGTCTGAAAAATGCTCATCCCGTCCTAAAGTGGGACTGCGCTTTTTCATCCGTCGTGCGCCTAATCAGAAGCCTCTATAGTTCAGACTCCTGACTCTATGGACAGACACTAGTTAGAGCCGCAAATTTTTTCAGGCTAAATAAAATTCCAATAGATCATAAATGTATAGCCGCAATATCTTGGGGCTCTTTATAATTCAATCACGTCAATTAATAAATGTCAACCCGCAACTTCTTGCCGTTTAGCCTCCACACCCTAATGTTCATTTAATAACTTTCCCCTCTTCCTATACTTAGAAATATTAATCAGCAGCACGCTGCCCAATATCACGGTAAGCCCCATCATTTGCAAAACCGAAATACGCTCGCCGGCGAAAAATACACCCAGCAGCACCGCCACTACAGGATTTACATATGCATAAGTACTCACCTGAGTAGCCGGCACCACTTCCAGCAGCCAAACATAGGCGCTGAAACCCACCACAGATCCTAATATAATGAGGTAGAAGAGAGCAAACCAGGCATCTGAAGAAACGGAAGAGAATTCAAATCCGTTAGATTCGCCCCTGTAAAAGCTGCAAATTGTAAAAGCAACGGCAGCTGCCAACATCTGCCACATCGAGTTCCCGGCAGCAGGCGTATCCGAGCAATAATATTTTGAGTAAAGCGAACCGCCGGCCCACGAAATCGCGGCAATTGTAACCAATGCCATTCCCGTTGCTTCTGTCGCATTTCCGCCGGCAAATGTTAATGTGAGACTCTTATAAAACAGCAGAATAATACCAACAAAGCCAATCAGCAAACCGATGATAGTGGAAGGATTCCGGAGGTTTTCCATCCATTTAGGCTTGTCAAGAAGCAAGAACCAAAGAGGAGCAGTTGAAATTGTGATTGCAACCACGGCGCTCGGCAGGGATTGTTGGACCCACATTACCAACCCGTTTCCGACAAACAGCAGCAGCAACCCGCTAAAGCCGGCATTCCTTATCTGTTTTATGTTAAATACATTCTCTTTTTTATAGAGGCACCAGGCAAACATGATAAGGGCAGCAGTGAAAAAACGCAATCCACCAAGCAGAAAAATCGGGAAACTACCAATCGCTTTTTTAATAAAGAAATAGGTCGAACCCCAAACAATGTAGACGATCGCAAATGCAATTATTATTTGCGCCCTTGAACCCGTCTTTACTGTTTTCGCCATATCCTTCCGGAAAATTTTACCGCACAAAAGTAGGTTTATAGCGAATAGGTTATTCTGTATTTGCTTCAGCCCTTGATAATGGTCGCAACCTACTCCAGTTCTGCCATCTCTTATCGTTTTCTCAAACTCATCACTTATCACTCATCACTGTTTATCCATTATCAACTATATTTGCCGCAAATCTTCGGCTACTCAAGATGTCAGCATCAATAGTTCAGGCTTATTCAGATTAAATGTAACTTCTTCATAAACTGACTACATCCCGACTGACGACTCACTAACTAAAAACCGTCAACTCATAACCATGCTTCTCGAACTAAAAGTCCCTTCCCCAGGCGAATCCATTACCGAAGTTGAGATTGCAAACTGGCTTAAAAAAGAAGGCGACATCGTTGAAAAAGATGAAGAAATCTGCGAAATTGATTCCGACAAGGCGACACTTACCATAAACGCAGAGCAGGGAGGAAGACTAAGCATTAAAGTTCAGGCCGGAGAGAAAGTTAACGTCGGCGATGTAGTCGCAACCATCGATACCGATGCGGCAGGCGAACCGAAAGGAGAAGCACCGGTAGCCGAAGCAAAACCAGCATCCCAGCCAGCAAAAGATGCCGCCCCAGCAGCCACGCCATCAGCAAAGGAAGCACAAATAAAGCCTGAAGAATCCGCCACACCATCTTACGCCTCTGGCTCCCCATCACCATCTGCGGCTAAAATAATGGCCGAAAATAGCGTGAAACCAAATGATGTCAAAGGCTCCGGCCCTGGAGGAAGAATAATTAAAGAAGATGTTAATGCGCTACTGAAATCAGGGTTCAACGGGAAGCCTGCAGTAAATTCACGTGAACAGAAACGTGAAAAAATGACCAGCCTTCGCCGCAAGCTTTCCCAGCGTTTGGTGAGCGTGAAAAACGAAACTGCCATGCTTACCACTTTTAACGAAGTGGATATGAGTGCTGTCATGGATCTCCGCAAGGAATACAAAGATAAATTCAAGGAAAAGCATGGAATCGGAATCGGATTCATGAGCCTTTTCACAAAAGCCGTAACCATCGCCCTTGAAGCGTTTCCTGCGATCAATGCACAGATCGACGGCGAAGAAATTGTTTACCATAACTATGCAGATGTTGGAATTGCGGTTTCAACTCCCAAAGGACTGATGGTTCCGGTAATCCGCAACGCAGAATCACAAAGCCTCGCCGAAATCGAAAGAAATATTGCTGCGCTCGCCGCAAAAGCCCGCGATGGAAAAATTACTGTCGACGACATGACTGGGGGAACTTTCACCATCACCAATGGGGGCGTTTTCGGATCCATGATGAGCACCCCGATTCTTAACCCACCCCAAAGCGCAATATTAGGAATGCATAATATCGTGGAGCGACCGGTAGCATTGAATGGACAAGTAGTTATCCGTCCGATAATGTACGTGGCATTAAGCTACGATCACCGCATCATCGACGGTCGCGAATCTGTTGGATTCCTTGTAAAAGTCAAGGAAATGATCGAAAACCCCGGTCGCATGCTTTTCGGCAAAAAAGAAGAAGAGGTTTTGCTTGGATTGTAAACCCCACGTTGAAATATAATCCCGCGTTGTTAGATCGGCTGTTTTAAGTTTTTTCAATGTAAAACAGCCAATAGCTTGTTGGTAAGAAGCATCGGGAATTAAAGTCTCATCGTCACGAAACATCTTCAGAATCGATGATTCCACTCCCCTCATCACAAATTCATTATGCTTATTTCTTATCACCCCTAACGTCGATCTTTTATTGTGTTTTTTGTTATATTAATACTTAATAATCAGTACTTTACACTCAGTAATTAAAAACTTAAAACTTAAAACTTAAAACTTAAAACTTAAAACTTAAAACAGCGAACAAACCCCAGTTCCCATTGCTGTACAGCCTTTTTCCGGATTGCGAAATCCACATTTTGAGGAATTGCTTTCTTGGCGTAGAATTTAATTGTGGTAAAATGTTTCGAAAAGTAACAGTCACCTCTAGATACTTCCCTTACTTTTAGAGCTCAATGTCTCAAGCACACCTAACTCTCCGCGAATTCACCCGCCTTATCGAATCTACGTTCGAACAGCGTTTCGGGAATCAGAATTTCTGGGTAATCGCCGAGATCTCGAACCTTTCGCACTTTTCCGCAAAACATACTTTCTATTTTCACATGGTAGAAAAGGATGACGTCAGCAGTAAAATATGCGCAGAAATTTCGGCGGTTGCATTCGGCAGCGCGGCTTACGAAATAGAATCCTTCGAACAGCAGACTGGGCAGCGGTTCCAGAACGGAATTCAGGTGCTGGCCAATGTCATGGTCAATTTTCACCCGGTGCACGGACTAAAGCTCAATCTATTAAAACTGGATCCAAGCTTCACCCTTGGAAAACTCCATCAGCAAAGAGAAGCAACACTATCTAGACTTCTGAAGGAAAATCCCGATGCCGTCACCTTCGCAGAAAACCGCTTTATCACACGAAATCATCTCCTCAAATTCCCTCACGTCATTCAGAAAATAGCTATCATCTCTTCAGAAAGCTCGGCTGGCCTTCAGGATTTCCGCCATACACTTGAGCAGAACTCTTTCGGATACCACTTCAAAACAGAGCTTTTCCCCGTCCAGGTTCAGGGCGAGGACAACGTGAAGCCGATCGTAGAGCGTCTCAAAGAAATTTATTTGTCTGGAAAGGAATATCACACTGTTGTCGTGGTTAGGGGCGGAGGTTCCCAAACTGATTTCCTGCTTTTTGATTCTTACCAGATCGCAAGAGCTATTGCCCGGTTTCCGGTTCCGGTTATCACAGGACTAGGCCATCAGAAAGACACGTCAATTGCTGACATGATGGCGCATACAGCACTGAAAACGCCCACAAAAGTTGCTGAATTCATCATTGCGCACAACCGGGCATTTGAAGATTCGTTGGTAAGAATGCAGCATCAGATGATCATCCGCGTTCAGCAAAACCTGGCTTCAGGCAACGAACGAATAAATCAGCTAAGAAATTCGGTGTTCGAACAGGGCCGCCAATTTCTTGGCCTTCAAAAGGAAATACTGATGGACCTCAGGCAGTCATTGGTTAACAATACCAACGCGATCATCCGGTCACGAACGCTTAGGCTTCAGGACATGACCAGGCACATTTCTTCCCGCCCTTCTATCCGCGTTGCCAGCCACCTCAACGATCTCTCCAACATCACCCAAAACCTGAACACCAACACCCGTAAATACCTTCAGAATCAAAAAGGTTATCTTAAACATTATCAATCGGTGTTTCAGCTTCTTAGTCCTGAAAATACTCTTAAGCGCGGGTTTGCACTTGTAAGGCAGGAAGGAAAAATTATTACAGATCCTTCTGTCATTAAAGAAGGAAGCACGATTGAAGTATATTTGGGAGGAACCGAAATCGAATCGGTTGTTACCGCAAAGCGAAACGTAAATGCCAAAAGAAGTAAAAGAGCTTAGTTACGAATCTGCATTTGCAGAACTTCGGGACATCGCATCAGCCATTGAAAACGAGACTGTTACCGTAGACGTATTGGCCGATAAAGTCAAACGCGCATCCGAATTGATATCTTATTGTCAGGCGAAACTTAGAAACACAGAAACCGAAATTAACGCCATCATCAAAAAATTGGAATAGCCTGAAATGCCGATTCCTTAAAATTTTAGTGCAATTTGTTCCAACCTTCAAAATTTTCATCGGGTTGGTCCGTTTGTTTTGCTAATTTTGTATTGTGTACAACAATGCAATTCAAAAGTCATTTGCAAAAGCAGCAGGCCTGGTCGGGGCTTTTTTTATGTTGCTTACAGCTGCATTGAATGCACAATACTGCATCCCTACCTATGTCAACTTATGTGATGATGTTGCTTCTGTAACATCCGACTACGTAGATGATTTTGTTACCACAGATGCGGTTGTTAATGTTTCCAATATAAATACCGGATGCTTTAATGATGACGGCTACATTTTTTATGCAGGAATGCAGATAACTGCAGCTCAAGGCTGTTCAGTTAACTTTACAATTCAAAGCGGACCTCAATTTGCCCAATCATTCAGGATATGGTTCGACTATAATCTGGATGGCGATTTCAATGATACCGGAGAGTTGTTATATTCTTCACCAGCTCCAACACTAGATCCTATTGCCGGTCAGATCACCTTGCCGGCAAATTCTCCACTCGGCCTCACACGAATACGCGTCCGTAGTACTTACAATGTACTTCCTGCAAATGCTTGTTCCGAGGAATCGTATGGGGAAACAGAAGATTATCCTCTACTCATTGTTCCATCGCCTATCGGCAACGCAACCCTGGTTGCTAGTAACGATACTATCTGTGCAGGACAAACTGCTACAATTACCCCAACTACGAACACAACTTTAGGCACTTTCGAATTTTTTGCAAATTTGTCTGCTACCGTTCCGCTTTTTACAGGTCCCAGCTTTACAACGCCAAATCTTTTTACCTCAAAAACCTACTATGTGCGAGTTAAGGTTGGAAGTTGTTATTCAGATAAAATTCCGGTTACAATTACGGTTTCACCGTCAATGACATTGACAATAGCATCTTCAACGCCAACTGCATGCGCGGGCACCCCTTTTACATTAACTGCAAGCGGCACCTATGCAAGTTATACCTGGCAGCCGGCTTCGGCGCTTTTTTCAAATACCGGTAATCCTGTAACTGCCACCATCTCAGCACCAACCCTATTTACAGTTACCGCGACCAATAGTTTTGGCTGCACACGGAATGCAACTATTAATGTTGGTGTTACAGCAGTTCTTCCGCTACTTGTTACAGCTACCCCGCCATCAGTCTGTCCCGGAGCATCATCCACACTTACAGCTTCCGGAGGAGGTGCCACCTATTCATGGACAGCGGCTTCAGGGCTTCCGGCTTCTTCAGGAGCAACAGTGATAGCAAATCCAACCGCCACAACTACTTATTTTGTTAATTCTCCGGCAGCCCCCGGCACTTGTCCTGCGGCTGGTAGTGTAACAGTTACAGTTGTTTCAGCTCCAACGGTGAGCGCAGGTAGCGACGTCGGAATCTGTTCCGGAGCCACCGGAACTCTTTCTGCGAGCGGCGGTGCTTCTTACTCATGGTCGCCAGCGATTGGTTTATCAAATTCGCTTATTGCAACACCTTCGGTAAATTCGCTCACAGCATCCCCATCTTACACTGTAACCGTTACCAATGCCCAGGGATGTTCGGCAACAGACCAGGTAAATGTCACAGTTCATCCTCTACCTATTGCAAACCCAGGCCAGAATGCTGCAAATTGTTCTGGCACAGGAGCTTTATTGTCGGGCTCGGGCGGTCAAACATATTTGTGGAGCCCATTGGCTGGTTTATCTAATGCTGCAATAGCGGCACCGGTCGCAACGCCTGCCACAACCACAAATTATTCTTTATCCGTAACGGATGCGAACGGCTGCATTTCTCTTCCTTCTGCACCAGTAACTGTCACGGTTTTCCAGCAACCTCCGGCTCCGGCAATCAACCCCGGTGGACCGACAACCTTTTGCAGTGGAGGCTCGGTTGTTTTAACTTCTTCATCCGGAAGCTCCTACCTTTGGTCGAACGGAGCAACCACTCCATCAATAACAGTAAATGCTTCAGGAAGCTATTCAGTTACGATCGTTGATGTAAATGGCTGTACATCACCAGTTTCGCCGGCTTTAACTGTTACCGTAAATGCTCCGCCGGCAACCCCTGTTATTACCGCCGGTGGCCCTACATCGCTTTGTCAGGGTGGCGCTGTGTTATTGACTAGCAGCGTTGCGACTTCTTACCTATGGTCAAATGGAAGTGCGGCACAAACAGTTAATGCTTCTTTAACAGGGAATTACACTGTCACAGTAACAGGGCCTTCGGGTTGCACCGCCGTTTCCGCGCCAATGGCAGTTACTATTAACAGCAATCCGGCATCTCCTGTCATTACTGCGAGTGGCGCAGCTTCTTTTTGTCCGGGAGGAAATGTTACGCTCCAGGCTCCTCTTTCTGCATCCTATAACTGGAGTAACGGAAGCGTTGCTCAATCAATCACGGTAAACGCTTCTGGCTCATTTACCGTAATTATAACTGACGGCAATGGATGTGTATCGCCAACTTCTTCAACATTTGCGACCACTTTGTTCAATGCACCAGCAACACCGGTAATTTCAGCTTCAGGGGATGTTACATTTTGTCAAGGTTACTCAGTCAACTTAAGTTCATCTCCAGCAGCTTCTTATATGTGGAGTAATTCTGCCACAACCTCTGCAATTACGGTCTCGGAGCCAGGCAGCTACCAGGTTTCAATCGTTGACTTTAATGGCTGTCCTTCATCTCCTTCCTCTCCTTTAAATGTAACGGTCCTTCCGCTTCCTTCTGCTCCTGTTGTATTAGCTGCAGGCGGCGTTATTTTCTGCGAGGGAGAAACGGTGGATCTTACTACAAACCAGGTGTCGGGAATTACCTGGAACACAGGTGGCACAGCTCTTACAAATACAATTGATCAAACTGGAATATACTCTGCAACATTCACTGACGCAAACGGCTGCACTTCCTATTCCTCCAACCAGATCTTTGTGACTGTAAATCCTCGTGCCGACAATCCTGAAATAACTGCTTCGGGCCCCCTGGAGTTTTGCCTTGGCGATAGCGTCGTGCTTACTGCTACCGTCGCAGATACATATTTATGGAGTACAGGTGCATATACTCAATCAATTGCCGTCCGTGAGGCAGGAAGCTATATGGTGTCTGTGACTGCAGCCTGTCCGCCGGCAATAGATAACGACGATGTATATGTTGAAGTACGGCCATTGCCCGAGGCTATCATTACAGCCGATATTACCAAGGACTGCGCGCCTGTATCTATTAACTTATCCGCTGTTGTAACAGGGGCTGGTCCTTATGAATATGACTGGAATTTTGGAGACGGTGATAACTCCAACGGAATTGCGCCGGAACATATCTATTCGTCCGAGGGTATTTATGATGTTACCCTTCAGCTTACAGATAATATTGGGTGTCTCGCTTCTTTCAAAAACGAACAATACATTGAGATTTTACCAAGGGCGGTAATCAATTACAAGATTTTCCCGAAGGTTACCACCATCACAAATCCATATGTAACTTTTAGCGCCCTAACGCCCAATACCTCAAGCCATGTGTGGGATTTAGGAGTGTTCGGAATTTTTACTGACGACACTGTCAGGATTCACTTCCTGGAAATTGGTTCTTATCCTGTTAAATATGATGTTACAACAGCAGAAGGTTGCCATGCATCGGCAATCGACACTGTTACGATCATTAATGATTTTGCGTTATATATGCCGGACGCATTTACACCTGACGGGAATGAGTTAAATGATGTTTTGATCCCGATTTTTACCGGCCTTGACGAAAGCCGCTACAGTTTTGAGGTATATAATCGCTGGGGCCAGTTGGTGTTTGCCACTACAAAACCTGGAGTTGGTTGGGATGGCGAAAATGCCATAGATGGAAATTACGTGTGGAGGATTACCGGCAAAGGCGGTGCAGGGGAATTTATGGAGCTGTATGGAAATGTTATCCTTCTAAGGTAATACTGCTTCTTAAGATTTTGTCATAGCCTATCTTCCTCGATTTCTGAGTGATTTTTCAACGAGAATAGCGCAGCATGTAAAATGCAGGTAATTTCTTTGCTGAAGGCGATGGCCGTTCTCATCCTCCCCTAAAACAAAAAGGCCCTGCAATCAATTGATTTACAGGGCCTTCTAAACTTTAATGTACCCAGCGCCGGAATCGAACCGGCACGGTTTCCCACAGGTGTTTGAGACCAGCGCGTCTACCAATTCCGCCAGCTGGGCATTTTCCAACGGAGGTGCAAATTAACGGGTTTTTCCTTTTCCTTTTAAGTCGCCTATTCTTTATTTTTATGGATTGAGCCCAAAGCCTGTTTAAGCTGCACCCCGCGCCGATACTAGCGCCAATGAATATTAGATGATTCTTATCCGCAATATCAGCAGAAAGTATTACTTTCGCGTCCTCAAAAAAGACCCTTGGAACCCGTGAATACCCCGGTTAAAATTTTTTCAGGATCAGCATCAATTTATCTTGCCGAGCAGATTGCTGCAGGGTATGGAAAAGCCCTTGGAAAAATAAGTTTTACCCGATTCAGCGACGGCGAATTTCAAACCGCATTTGAAGAAAGTGTTCGCGGTAGTGATATGTTTATCATCCAGAGCACATTTCCTCCTGCAGAAAACCTGTTTGAACTCCTTTTGATGATTGATGCTGCAAAACGCGCATCGGCCCGTCAGATTATCGCAGTTATCCCTTACATGGGTTTTGCAAGGCAGGATCGTAAGGACAAGCCACGAGTTGCAATCGGCGCAAAGCTGGTAGCTAACCTTTTAACGGCGGCCGGTGCGACAAGGATTATGACAATGGATCTCCATGCTGATCAGATTCAGGGCTTTTTTGATGTTCCCGTGGACCATCTTTATTCTTCTTCCATTTTTATCCCGTACATCCAGAGTCTGAATCTTTCAGATCTTACGATTGCTGCTCCAGACATGGGCGGGAGTAAAAGAGCAAACGCCTATTCCAAATACCTGGAAGCTAACATGGCAATCTGCTACAAAGAAAGAAAGACACATAACAAAGTCGATAAAATGACCCTGATCGGAGACGTCGAAGGGCGTGATGTGGTGCTTATCGACGACATCATTGATACCGCCGGAACAATTACAATGGCGGCTGATATGATTATGGACCGGGGCGCAAAAAGTATACGCGCTTTCTGCACGCATCCAGTTTTGTCAGGGAAAGCATATGAAAGAATAGAAGCCTCAAAGCTGACTGAGCTTGTTGTTACAGATACAATTCCGTTAAGACAGGAATCATCAAAAATCAAAGTCCTGTCGGTTGCGGACCTTTTTGCAAATGTTGTGAGCAAGGTTCATAATTACGAAAGCATCAGCTCAACATTCATCTGCTAATTTTCAATTTAAACTCAAACCTCAAATACATACAAACTATGAAAGTAATCTTTATTAGCGGTTCTCCTCGTGAGAACGTAGGGAAAAAAGATTCAAAAGCGCTTCGTGTACAAGGCCTTGTTCCTTGTGTTCTTTACGGAGGCAAAGGACAGGTTCACTTTTCTGTTAAGGAAGCGGATTTTAAACCATTGGTTTATACTCCGGAAGCGAATACAGTTGAACTTGAAATCTCAGGAGCTAAATACAACGCCATCCTGCAGGATATTCAATTCCACAACTTGTCTGACAAAATTCAGCACGTGGATTTTTTCCAGGTTGATGAAGCAAAATCGTTAATAATCGCGATTCCTGTTAAAGTGCAAGGCACGGCACCAGGTGTCCGCGAAGGAGGTAGCCTCATCACAAAAATGAGGAAGCTTAAAGTCCGGGCATTTCTAAAAGATCTTCCTGATAACATCATCGTTGATATTTCTGGTCTTGCAATCGGTCAGTCTGTTCGCATCGGCGAGTTGAAAACCGACAAAGTGACTTTCCTTGAAGCTCCGAATATCGATGTTGTTGCCGTTACTGCAACACGCGCATCACGTCAGGCCGCTGAAGACGAAAAGAAAAAATAATCTTTTTAAGCTTTCTTTGGAGAGGTCTTTTGACCTCTTTTTTTTCGCAATTTTTTACGTGGTTGAAATTAAAACAGTATTTCCCCAAGGTTTTTTAAGCATAGGGGAAATACTGAGGTGTGTTTATGGTCGCGCTTTCAGAACAGATTAAAAGTCAGATTTTAAATCAAATCCGAAATGAATTCCAAAAGTTTATCTACCTCAGAACAATTCACTGAGAAAGTCGCATTTCGTTGTGGCCTGATAATCCTGATATTTTTCCTTATTGCCCCCCGTGGTTGTTTCTCATACCCGGGATTATCACTCGATCCGTCTTTTATTCTGGCTTTAAATTATAGTTTCGAGCACGGATTTATTTTCGGCACCGATGTAATTTTCACTTATGGCCCTCTGAGCTTTATTTCGACCGGGCTATGTACAACGCCTTTTGAGAAGTCACTTACCGTGTTAGTTTATTTCCTGGTTTCGGTCGGATATACTTGGTTGATTTATAGATATTTAATTGCCTCGATAAAATCAAGACAGTATTTTGTTATTCTTATTATTGCAGCAGCGCTGTTAGTTTTTCCGTTTGCTTTCCGGGACATCGGTTTTTCAATAACAGTGTTGTATTTGGCCCTCACAGTCATTTACATTTATAAACCGCGGACTCTGCTTCTTTATTCTGCAGCGTTGCTGGTTACACTTGCTTTTTTTATTAAGGTTAATACAGGAATTTTTCTTATAATTCATTTTACTTCTCTTTTTGTATTTACAGGGGTAAGACAGAGATTAAAAGATGGATATTTTCTAACCATCATTCCGTTTGCTTTCACTCTTTTATCAATCATTATTCTTAGCAAAATATTAAATGTTGATGTATATAATTACGTCCGTTATTCCTTTGAGATAATAAGAGGGTATAACGAAACAAATATTATTGTTCCCGAGAAAAGGGATTTGCTTTTATTGGCGGCATCATTTTCTATAGTTGCTCTTTTCCTTATTTTTCATAATCTGAAGAACAGAAAAATATTGTCGGCTCAGACTTTCGCAGGGATAACCTCCGTGCTTTTTATATACATCGTTTATAAGCAATCTTACGTCAGAGCCGATGAGTCGCACGTTAGTCTTTATTATACCTACAGCTTCTTTATAATTTTGCTGTCGCTTGACCCTCAAGAGGTAAAGGACTTTAACATGAGCAAAAAGGTGCTTTTAGCGCTAATAGTATTGGTAAATACAGTATGGTTTGCTCCAATAATTAATAAATATTCAGCACGTAAATCACAGCTTCCTTTCGCTCAGCTTTTTAGCTCTTTCGACGAGACATCTGCCCAGAAAATGAAATGGAATAAGGCATTTCGTTATTTACCTACTAGTTTCCGGAACAGGATCGGAAATGGTACGATCGATGTCTTACCTTGGGAGCAGAGTTTTATTTTATATAATAATCTTAATTACAGACCAAGACCAATTTTTCAAAGTTATTCGGCTTACATGCCTTTGCTTGACAGCCTGAATGCTGCATTCTATGAGGGGGAAAAGGCTCCCCAATTTCTCCTTTTCTCAAATCATACAACCGATACACGAAACCCTTTCTGGGAAGAAACCCGTACCAAAATGACAATCGCTAAGTGGTACACCGTTGTAGATACTATGAGTTGTGACCTTAAACGTTACCCTTCTTTCTATACGGCCGAAGAACCGGCGCGTATACTTTTGATGCAACGTAAAGCATTTGCGTCAGAGCAATTCAAGGAGGTAGGAAAAACTGAAATCTCTTTGGTGAACAATTCAATTTTGGTAATTCCGAAAAGTCAGAATCTCATGGTGCTGAAGCTTAATTTGAATTTCAGTATCCTTGGTAACCTCAGAAGTACCTTGTTTCAGGCTGTAATTCCTGAAGCGCAGTTGAAAATAGGAAAAGAATGGACCAAGCGTTACAGAGTTTTTCCTTCAACATTTAAAGACGGAGTAATAATCAATAAAGCAATTCTTGACACAAGAGCGGCTGAACTATTTTTGAGTGGGGATTACGAGAATTTGCAGGATGTAGATAGTATAAAATTTAATTTCAATGATATCGCCAGGTATGTTAAAATACCTGCAAATGCTGTTCTTTATGAATACAAAACTCCGGAAAAACTGATAAAGCTGCAAATAGACAGGAAGTGAACCCGTAATGGAGAAAAAGACAGCTTCCGGCAATGAGAGCCTGTTCAATTATGGTGAAAAAGTCATCGCCCATTTACTGGCTCCTCTTTTTATCTTCGGCCTATGAAATACCTCATCACCGGTCTTGGAAATCCGGGAACTGAATACCAGAACACCCGGCATAACATAGGTTTTAAAATCCTCGATCATCTCGCCAGTCAGGAAAGTCTCCAGTTTGAAGCCGCAAAGCACGGGTCAATCGCCCTGTTTAAGTTTAAAGCACGCACACTTTTGCTTCTAAAACCGAATACGTTTATGAATTTGAGCGGAAAGGCCGTTCAATATTGGCTTCAACAGGAAAAAATTCCTTTTGAAAATCAGCTCGTGCTTACAGACGATCTGGCTTTACCTTTCGGCACACTGAGGCTGCGCGGCAAGGGGAGCGACGGCGGACATAATGGGTTGAAAAGTATACACGAAGTCACATCCAGAACCGATTATCCGCGTCTGCGTTTTGGTATCGGAGCCGAATTCGGAAAAGGCCATCAGGTAAATTATGTACTTTCACCCTGGTCATCAGCAGAAGATAAGCAACTTCCCGAACGACTTGATAAATGCGTCGAGTTGGTTAAAAGCTTCGCTACTATTGGCATTTCGCACGCCATGGCCGCATTTAACAATAAATGAAACCCGTAAAGTTTTGTAGTGGCTTTTAATGCCATTACTTTCGGCTAATATTGACAAACTTAAAAACCACAATTTTTTCATGAAAATTTCCATTGCATTAAAAATCACACTTTCCTGCTTCCTGATCGCCGGGAGTATATCGGCACAGACCCGCACCAATAAGAAAGATTCTAAATATCAGTTTACTGTAGAAAAGGAAATTGGAAATACAGAAGTAAAAAATCAGGGAAACACTGGTACTTGCTGGAGCTTCTCTGCCCTTTCCTTTCTTGAGTCGGAAGTTGAACGAATGGGAAAAGGGAAGGTTAATCTTTCTGAAATGTATATTGTGCGTAGGGCATACGCACTAAAGTCCGAAAAATTTGTAAGGATGATGGGTAAAACCAATTTCGGCCAGGGCGGAGCATTTCATGACGTTATCAATGTTATGCGCACCGAAGGCCTGATGCCTGATGAAGCTTATTCTGGATTTGCTTATGGGCAAACGAAATTTAATCACTCAGAACTCGAAGCAATTCTAATCGGTATGGTGAATACCCTTGTTACCCTATCAGAAGGCAAGTTAAGCTCGGCCTGGCGTTTTGCAATTGAAGGAATCCTTGACGCATATCTTGGTAAAATGCCCGCAAAAATTGAAAGTGGGAAGAAATCAATGAGTCCCCAGGAATACCAGGCTTCTTTGGGACTTAACGCTGATGATTATGTGGAGATCAGTTCATTTACACATCACCCGTTTTACTCTCAGTTTGTTCTCGAAGTGCCCGACAACTGGGCGTGGAACATGGTTTTTAATCTTCCATTAGATGAAATGGAGCAGGTAGTCGACAATGCGCTGAAAAATGGATATACAGTTGCTTGGGCAGCAGACGTAAGCGAGCCAGGCTTTTCTAATAAGAGCGCTTTGGCAATTGTTCCTGAAAAAGATGGCGATCAGCTAACGAAAGATGATAAAGAGAATATGTTCCAGAATCCGGTTACGCAGAAGACAATTACACAGGAGATCCGTCAAAAAAGCTTCGACAATCTTTCAACCCAGGATGATCATGGAATGCATATCGTTGGGATCGCGAAAGATCAGAACGGCACCAAATACTATATCGTTAAAAATTCCTGGGGCGAAGATGCAAACGAATGTGGAGGTTATTTTTATTGCTCAGCTTCATACCTTCGATACAAAACCACCTGCATAATGGTTCATAAAGGAGCAATTCCGGCAGGTTTGGCAGCTAAACTAAAAGTCTGATTTCTATTTAATCAATGCGATTCCGCGCTCGTGGCCCTATGCTACCTGCGCGGAGTTTTCATTTAATAAAACCCATAAATAAACCCGATCCTCGGGATAATCACATTCTGGTAAATAGTCCCCTGATAAGTTCCATCGTCGGAGATATTGTATAAAAGATTGATAGTAAAATAAGAGTTTTCACCAGCCTTTTGCCTGAATCCAATTCCAGCCAGGAAAGCTGGAGTCCATACTCTGGTAAGGACGTACGGTGAATTTGGAGTTTCCTGAGCATACCGCTCATTATTTATCGTTTCATATTCCGTATGTAGGAAAAATCCGGGAAGAAATTGAGGCAGGGGAACAATCCTCCCGAACACGCGTCCACCGTAAAAGTGGGACTTGTACGACTGAAACTGGTCGCGGTAGGAATAAAACATATAAGTTGCACCTACCCCGGCCGAGAAGTAACGATTGATATTGTAGCCAATCATTGGGGAAACGTCAAAATTTGTGATCGTTCCGAACTGAAGACTGAAAGTACCCCCGAGATAGAGCCGGCTTTTTAGCGTTTCACCATATTCTGTTTGCCCGCTTAACGAAGAGAAACTAGATAAGGCAAGGAGAAAGGATATCAGGCGGAATGTGAGTTTCATAAGGCAAATAACGCTGAAAATAATTAACAAAAGTATTTCGACGTTTGTTGGAATCAGGTCTTGCAGGTTTAACGCTTTTTTACCATTTTTGATATTTGCAAAATATAATTCTTTGGTTTCAATCCCAGGGAGAATTTAATACTTCATGGAGTCTAATCCGCAGTTAAAAAATTTACCGTCTCACCTTAAGCAATTTATTCGCGATCAGGACTACAGCAGTTATTCAGCGATAGATCAGGCTGTCTGGAGATACGTGATGCGAATCAATGTCAGCTATCTTAGCACAGTGGCTCACGAGAGCTACCTCGAAGGGCTGAAAATCACCGGGCTTGAGATTGAAAACATCGCTCAGATGTATGGAATGAACCGTATTCTTCAGGAAATCGGTTGGGCGGCAGTGGCCGTGGATGGTTTTATTCCGCCTTCTGCCTTTATGGAATTTCAGGCATATAATGTCCTTGTGATAGCCTCCGATATTCGGCAGTTGAAGCATATACAATACACGCCGGCGCCTGATATTATTCATGAGGCGGCCGGACATGCACCCATTATTGCTAATAAAGAGTACGCTGAGTACCTGCGCTATTTTGGAGAAATTGGCAGCAAAGCACTAGGCTCTGCAAAAGACTACGAATTGTATGAAGCAATTAGACACTTGTCTATTATCAAGGAATACCCATTTACTCCGCAGGACAGTATTATTGAAGCTGAAAAGGAAATTGAGAAGATCCAGGCCAGTATGGGCGAGCCAAGTGAAATGGCGCTTATTCGACGCCTTCATTGGTGGACAGTTGAATATGGGTTAATAGGGTCGCTAGAAGATCCCAGAATTTACGGGGCCGGACTTCTTTCTTCAATCGGCGAAAGCTCATCGTGCATGAATAGCGATGTGAGGAAAATCCCATACACGATTGATGCTATGAATATGGAATTTGATATTACCAAGCCACAGCCGCAGTTATTTGTTACTCCAAGCTTTATTCACCTGACGAAGGTTCTTGACCAGTTTGCCGATACAATGGCACTGAGAACGGGCGGAAGCTATGCCGTGGAGAAAGCGATAAAGTCAGGGAACGTTGCTACAGCCGTTCTTAGCTCCGGACTTCAGATTTCAGGAAAATTTGACACATTGGTAGACGGGACGAACGGTCAACCAATATACTTCGGAAGCCACTCGGCATCCGCCTTAGCATTTGCGAATAAGCAGCTTCCTGAGCACAGCAAGTCGAACTATCGTCAGGGATTTCTCACACTTATTGGCGCCTTTGGAGGCCACAAAGCACCTGAACTGCTAAATGATCAGGATCTTCATGAACTTGGAATCATTTCAGGAGAACAAGTTGATCTTCAATGGGAATTCGGTTTTCGCCTAAAGGGAACAGTAGTTTCCTGGGACCGTTCGACAGAGGGAAAGCTTCTTCTGATTAAATTCAGGGATGTTGCAATAACCCGAAATGAAGAACAAACCTTCCGGGATTCAATCTTTAATCTTGCTGTGGCGGGAAAAGTAGTTTCAGTTTTTAGTGGCGCGGCAGACCGGCCTGCGTTTAGTGATATCCAAAAAATTCCTGCCGAACATACATATAAAGTAATCCATGATGCTGAGACAAAAAGGCTTCAACGCCTTTACCAGGAAGTCCGGGATATTCGCCATTCGGGAAAATCTTATGTAAAACTTATCGGAATATTTGATAAAATCACTAGTGCTTTTCCGGAGGACTGGCTCCTTTCCGTGGAGATTTACGAACTATTGGCGGCGAATCCTGATTTCAGGCAGCAAGCGGATAGGATAAAGAAGTATCTGAAGAAAATGATTCATACTTTACCACAATACAAGAGGCTGATCGAAGATGGCCTGCAGTTAATTGATAATGAAACTCCGGTCCTGAGTTAATGATTGCAGCCATTGTTACAGGAGCAGGTAAAGGGATGGGGTTTGAAACAGCTATTTGGCTGGCCACGAACCATGTAAACACACTGGCGGTTTCCAGAAATATTCAGGATCTGGAAGGAATCCAAAAGATCACACCTTTGAAAGTAGATATAACGAAAGAAGAAGACGTCAGCAGATTACTCGCCATTCTAAATTCTTCGGAGACAACAGGAGATCATCGGATCCTTATTCATAATGCAGGTAAATTGGTTAATAAGCCGTTCGAACAGATAACTCTTTCAGAAATGGAGGAAATGACGACCGTTAACTTCACTGCGCCATTGCGGCTAACTCAGCGATTGATCCCATGGCTGTCGAAAGGCGCAAGTGCTCATATTATATATATAGGTAGCATGGGTGGCTTTCAGGGAAGTTCAAGGTATCCCGGTTTATCCATATACAGTGCAACTAAATCCGCCGGATCTAGTCTAGTTGAGAGCCTGGCAGAAGAGTATAAGACAACCGGTATGAGATTTAACGCATTGGCGATGGGAGCTGTTAACACAGAGATGTTTCAGGTTGCCTTTCCGGGATATCAGGCGCCAGTGACGGCAAAGGATGCTGGGGCTTTTATCGGCGGGTTTGCGTTGGATGGACACCGGTTCTTTAACGGGAAGGTTCTTCCTGTTGCGGGTGCTAACCCATAATAATTAGGCGCATATTTATAGGAACTATTAAGGAAGGCAGCTTTTGAGGGGGAAACGGTTATACCCTTTTCCTATATCCGCTGTGTTTCCGCCCTTGATCTTGTATTCCCAATCAGAGCAAGGTGTATGTAGGAACATAAATATGATAGGATCTTGGGAAGCTAAGCATTAATTCTTCAAAATATATCGATAAACCGCCGAAGCAAGTGAGGTTGACGGAATTAGCTATCACAGCGATTAGCAACAAACGATATGTATTATCTAAGATGATCGTGTCTTAGGCTATATGTTGACGGCATGAGAGTTAAGCAAAACTTCTTGGGGATCTTGACCGACTTCATCATAGCGAGCTTCACTAAGCCCTGAAGCATCGCCAAAAAAAGAGCATCTGAGGAGAATCTTTCCTTTGATCCATTCAGCATATTGCCAAATGACTGGGTAGGGAGGTAAACTTTTGCCCTTTTTTGGAGTGTTCATCAAGGTAA
>Ga0105049_10003485_pt1 | contig 18597 bp, 11 predicted proteins | sample MAT06_FD_78087 | JGI IMG/M metagenome (GOLD analysis project Ga0105049, IMG submission 78087) | Freshwater microbial communities from Lake Fryxell liftoff mats and glacier meltwater in Antarctica - MAT-06 | ecosystem: Environmental > Aquatic > Freshwater > Ice > Liftoff microbial mat | place...
AAGCCTCGAAAGCCCTTAAACACCTGCAAAGCCTGCTCCCGGACGGATCTGAAAAACGAACCCAGACCATTCTGCTTGAAAGCCGTCTGGGCCAAGCCAACAAGGCTCACCAGAACGGGCAGATCGATTTTAAAGACCAACAGTTGGTGAGTGCCAACGTGGTAGCCGCTATTTTAGAGCTCACCAATAGCCTTTCCGAGTCAGATTTTGAGTCCAAAACTTCCGGGGCCGGGAAAACAACCGTAGCGGCAGTGCCAAAATTCGTGGTCATATACGCACCAGAAGACGAGCAACACTGCAAAATGCTCAATCGGCACCTGAACGTGCTGAAGATCATGAAAAAAATCCGTCTCTACAACGTGAACGAGACGCTCGCCACAGATTTAGTGGCGCAGGCAAAAGCAGAAATGGCCGATGCTGATTATCTATTGGTGCTCATCACTGTGAATTTATTCAACTCCGCTGAATGGTTTGAAGTCATGTATACTGCCCTTGGTGAAGGAAGGCGGATGATTCCTATCCGGATCGAAAAAGCTGATTTTGAGGGCACTGGGCTGGAAAAGCTCAAATCTTTACCCTCTATGGGCAAGGCGGTATCCGATTTTCCGAATGCCGATTCAGCCTATGCCGACATTGTAGGAGAGCTAAAGAAATTGCTGCCAAAGTGACGATTTTTCAATCTCTTGATTTGATTTCCTCCGGGTTCCATACATTTGCGGACTTTTTTCGAGACACCCCAATCCTCAAACACCCGCTCACTCAATAATTCACTTATTTTTTAGAGGTATGCAAAGCAAAGGCGTAGTTCGTTTTTTCCTCATTGCACTCACTATCGTGTGCCTGTACCAGTATCTGCTCGTCCTGCCGACGAACAGCATAGAATCCGATGCGCGAGCTTACGCGAACGATTGTTCTGGCAAAGATGCTAAACTTGGCTGGCAAGGATGCTATGCCCAGTATTTGGATTCACTTTCAACCGAAACGGTTTTTGAAATCCCACTCATTAAAAAATTCACCTACGCCGACCTGAAGAAAAGCCAATTGGCTATGGGTCTTGACCTAAAAGGCGGCATGAGCGTATTGCTTCAGGTGGACTTGAGCGATTTCCTGAAAAGTCTTTCGGGAAATACTTCAGACCCTGCATTTGCAAAAGCACTCACCCGTGCTACCGAATTGCAAAAATCTCAGCAAGGTGACTACATCAGCCTTTTTGCCCAAGCGTGGAAGGAAGTAGGCGAAGGCCGAACTTTGGCCTCCATTTTTGCCCGCAATGAGGCCAGTGGAATCAAATTCGACGCACCAGATGCTGATGCGATCAATACAATCCGCACACTTGCCAATGGCACCGTAGGCGAGACGTATAAGCGCCTCAAACAGCGTATCGACAAACTCGGCGTGGTACAACCCAACGTCAGTCTCGATGCCGCCCGCGATCTTATTCAGGTAGAGCTACCTGGCATCGACAACCCGAAGCGTGCACGCGAAATGCTGCAAGGCCAGGCTAAACTGGAATTTTGGGAAACCTATCGTGTTCAAGACGAAGGCATTATTCAAGGTTTCACTGGCGCTGACGACCTGCTAAAGCTGAATCAAGCTGCGGTGAGCGGACAGGTGTTCGAAAAAGATACCACCTACGATTATCCGAAAGGCACAGATGGCAAAGCAGATAGCACTAAGCCGAAAGTCCAGGTAATCACAGACCGTTTGAACAGGGATTCTGTTGCCGGGCCGATGATTTCCCGGATGAGTCTTAATGGCCAAGGTGGCTCTGTACTCGCTTGGGTGGACAAGAACAAAATGCGTCAACTCGACACGTTCTTTGCTCGTGCGGATGTAAAAGCTAAATTTCCGGCAGATTTGGCCTTTCGTTGGAGCCGCAAACCGGTGGACGACGCCGAAGGTGCTACCTCCAACCTAAATGGCAAATATGAGCTTTATGCGGTCAAAAAACGCTCTGGTTCAGACAATGCACCTCTTGACGGTTCTGTAGTCACTTCTGCACGCGCTGATCCTGACCCTACCAGTGGTGATATTCAGGTAAGCCTGCAAATGAACAATGACGGCGCAAAAGTTTGGGCTGACATGACCACGAAAGCTGCCAACGCAGGTAATCGTGAAGTGGCCATTTTATTGGACGACGAGGTAGTAAGTGCTCCACGGGTAATCAACCCGATCACGGGCGGAAGCACCTCCATTACAGGTGGTTTCAAACTTGAAGAAGCGCAGGATTTGGCGCAAATTCTGCAGGTAGGTAAACTCCCGGCTCGTACGCACATCGTACAAGAAAGTCAGGTTGGCCCGTCGCTCGGTGCCGACAATATCAACAAATCATTGACTACGATGATTCTGTGTGTGTTGTTCCTTTGCAGCTTCATGGTAGTGTATTATAATAAGGGTGGCTGGATTAGCGTAATCGCGCTCCTGGCCAACATTTTCTTTATTCTGGGTACTTTGGCATCCATGGGTACGGTACTCACACTCCCTGGCATTGCTGGTATCGTGCTTACCCTTGCATCTGCGGTAGATGCAAACGTAATTATCTACGAACGTATTCGAGAAGAATTGCGAAATGGTTTAAGCATGGCAAAAGCCGTTTCGACGGGTTTCACGCGTGCACTTCCAGCCATCGTTGACGCAAACGCCACCTTGATACTCACGGCCTTTGTACTTATTTATTTCGGTCTTGGCCCGATCAAGGGCTTTGGTACCGTACTGTTTATCGGTATCATTTGCTCGATGTTCACTGCAGTATTGGTGGGCCGTTATATCACGGAATGGTGGATCAGCAAGGGTCGCGACATTAACTATAGCCGCCCTTGGTCAGAAAACTGGCTGGTGGGTTTCCACTACGATTGGATTGGAAAACGCAAATATGCTTATGCCTTCTCCATTGCAATTATCACTATCGGCGTGGCTTCGTTTTTTATGCGCGGATTCGAATTAGGTGTAGATTTTAAAGGGGGATATTCTTACAACGTTCAGTTTGAGAAACCTGTTGATATTGAACAATTGCGTGGGCCGCTTACTACTGCTTTGGGTGGCAACCCCGTAATTAAAGCGGTGAATACCGCAAATACTTTTAACATCACCACTTCTTATCTTATTGATGAGCAAGGCGGTGATGTGGTAGATCGGGTATCCGCCAAATTGCATGAGGGTCTCACCGCAGCTGGTGTTTCGTCTGATTTGGAGTCTTTCAAAAACACCAGCAGTGCTGGCACACACATCGTTTCGTCAAGCCAGGTGAGTGCAACCGTTGCAGATGATATTCGAAACTCCTCCTTTATGGCAGGAATTTGGGCCTTAGGACTAATATTCTTGTTCTTATTGATCCGTTTCCGCCGCTGGCAATTCTCGCTCGGCGCCGTACTATCCTTGGTGCACGATGCGCTCATCATGCTTACGTTCTTTACTTTGCTGCATGGCCTTGTACCCTTCTCATTGGAGATTGACCAAGCCATCATTGCATGTATTCTTACGGTAATCGGCTTCTCGGTGAACGATACAGTAATTGTATATGACCGTATCCGTGAATTTATGGGAACTTTTGCCGGTCGGAAAAAAGAGGAAGTGTTTAACATGGCCATCAATACCACCTTAAGCCGGACGCTTATCACGTCAGGCACGGTGTTTATCGTGGTACTCCTGCTCTTCCTCTTTGGCGGTGGTGCAATCAAAGGTTTTGCCTTCGGTATGTTGATCGGTGTTCTATTCGGCACCTACTCTTCCATTTTCGTGGCTTCTGCCTTGGTGGTAGATTTTACTAAGGAAGATATTATCAGTGGCAAAGCGGTTCAAGCAGCTACGCCTGCCGCTGATAAGCCTGCCAAGGTTAAGAAAGAGAAGGCATAATAGATTTCTCCCGCCTACCAAAAGGCATAAATATGACAATGAAAAACCCTTGTTCGCCATGCGAGCAAGGGTTTTTTCTTTTGATAATTGGAGGGGGCAGCATTCCTGAACAATGTTCCTTTGCACCCAAAATTTGACTATTCATTCGCGGTCAAAATAAAGTAACAACACACAAATACATCATTCAGAAAAAAATCTACCTAAACCTGGCATTTGAAAAAACATCTCTGCTACTTTCGCCAAAGGTTTAGGGCGGGTAAAGACGTCCTTGACATGGTAGCTTTCTTTCACTCAAATCAAAACGTAATTACCGCATGAACGCATTTTTATCGCTTGGTCGCTGGCTTTTCGCCATTCCATTCGCTATTTTAGGGCTGATTAACTTTCTGAGTACAAAAGCAATGGTGGATTCATTTGTACCCAATTACATGCCCGCCCCCATTGCCTGGGTATATCTGGGAGGTGCTGGTCTGGTAGCCGCTTCCATAAGCATGGTCATCGGAAAATACGACAAGCTTGGCTGTACACTCCTTGCAATATACTTGCTTGCTACGGTAGCATTGGTTCACTTACCAGGTGCTATGGCGGGTAGTATTAGCGCACAGTTTCTTTTATTCAAAGACCTCGCGCTGGCTGGAGCAGCCATGATGTACGCCCAACACCTTTCAAAAGATCGCTCAGTGATTGGGTAGTCGCCTAATAGCCTTGGGGCGTATAGCATGAACTACCCGGATTTGGAGCACAAGTACGGGGCATTGTCCCTCGAGAATCATACCACTATTGTGGTAGATATTAATTTTTCACCAATATATTTAAAGGTGGCCAGCTTTTTATTTCGCGCAATTCATTAAATTTTGAAAAGAAAATTTTGCGCTTATCCCTATTGTTTAGACTTTCGCACCAGACTTTTTCTCGAAGTGATCGAGACCGTTAACCAATCAAGATTAGCAATCCATTCTATTGTATGAACAGCGTCGGCTGCTGAAAAGCAGCCGGCGTTTTTTGTTTTTTAAAAAACTGTTATTCGTTGAAACCTTATTTGCCAGTTTCATAGTTACCGTTGACAATCATAAAAATCCTACGAACTATGCTGCAAAGACTATACACCCACTGGATTGAATCGTACAGAGGTATCCCACGCGTCATTTGGTATATTTCAATTGTGAGTCTCGTGAATCGCTGCGGGGCTTTTGTCATTTCTTTCCTGGCGATTTACATGACCAAAAAACTAGGCTATCCATTGGAGCAAGCCGGTTATGTGATGACCGCTTTTGGTGTAGGCGCACTTACGGGTGCATTCATAGGTGGAAAACTCACTGATAAATTGGGCTATTATCCGGTTCAATTTGGAAGTCTGATGCTCAACGGCGTGATCCTTTTGCTCATGATGCAGGTACGTGATATCTGGTGGATGGGAGCGGCAGTATTCGCCATGAGCTTTTCCTCGGAAGTATTCCGTCCGGCCAATTCAGTGGCTATGGCCCAGAATTGTGAACCCGGCACTCGAACACGTTCTATTTCGCTCTACCGCATGGCCGTAAACCTGGGTTGGACCCTCGCGCCAGCCTTGGGGGGTATGCTTGTCGCATTTGGGTGGTCTTGGCTTTTTTGGGTAGATGGCCTGACCTGTATCGCAGCTGCGATGACTCTACTTTGGCTATTACCGCAAAAAAAAGAGTCCCCTAAAGTGGACGCGATCGAAGAACAGGAAGTAATACCACCAAACAACCTATCGCCATATCGTGACCGTCCTTTCTTAATTTTTACCTTGTTGACCATGTTAGGAGCAGTGGTCTTTATGCAAATTTTATGGACGATACCACTATTTTGGGAAAAGACTTACGCTTGGTCTGAGGGGCAAATAGGGAGAATGCTGGCCCTTAATGGATTGCTGGTGTTTTTTGTCGAAATGCCATTGGTGCATCGTCTCGAAGGGCGTGCATCAACCTTGGGTTATATTCGATTTGGATTGATTTTGTACGCGATTTCCTTCGCCGTGTGTTTGCTTCCGGCAGGCATGATAGCAGCACTACTTTTCACAATAGCCATTTCTTTCGGCGAAATGTTCGTAATGCCGTTCAGCAGCAATTTCGTTTTTGGCCGCTCAGAAGGCAGTAAGCAAGGGCAGTATATGGCACTTTACACCATGTCATATTCTGTAGCCAATATTATTGCGCCCTTATTAGGCACACAAATCATTGCAGCCTGGGGATATCCAACACTTTGGTACTTAGTGGCGGGCTTGGCGCTTGTTACTTTTACTGGTTTTTGGATCCTGGGAAAAGTCAATAAGTTGCAAGTTGCAAGGGGGCAAGTTTCAAATTGGTAAGTTTCAAGGGAACAAGTTACAAGTGGAGGGTTGTGTCAAAAGAGGTAGGACCAAAAATGAGGTAAAATTTTATTTTTTTCTATTGATACCCTTTTGACACAACTCCACACTGGTAGAAACTTATCTATCCCGATCTGCCTTAAGGTTCAAGAACATCTTGAAACCAAAGTTGACTCCAATGATTTTTGAGTTAACAAAGTAGTTTCCGTCCAGGAAGACTTCAGTGTTTTTGAACACGTCCCGGATGAAAAAATAGCCGAGTTCTACACCTACTGTTACGTCAAATTTTTCAGGTGCAACGCCTTCTGGCTCTAAAGCATCTGTAATAAAAGCATAGCGAACGCCTGCCTTACCCATGGCCGTAAATGCCTTTGACTTGGTTTTGCTGCACTGGTTGCCGTTAGTACGATATTTACCCGCGCCTACTTCGAAAAGGGCGTAGGGCGTGGTAACGAAAGTACTCTCTACGTCTTTTGATTGCGGATCCATGCTAAAAACAGCACCGCCGCCAATTCGAGCTGTACTCCAGTGCGTAGCTACATTCATAGCTGTACCAATGCCTAAGCCAATACGATTAGCCACCAAAGTAACATCAGGTGCTGCCAGGTGTACGATTGGGATGTCAAGAAAAAGACGAGGTCCGGTATTGTTTTGCGCTTGTGCGAGGGTGAAAAATGCCGCAAAAGCGGCGAAGGAGAGGAATGATTTTTTCATAAAATCTGTCAATTTTTCGTGTGAATTTTGGTCTGCAAGATACCGCGTTCTCGCAATTTCGCTGCCCGAAGGAATTGAAATGCGAATATCATATTCTTTTCAAGAGCGGATATTTATTTTAACTAAAAGTTAAAAGTTTTACTTGCTACACTTGCTGGTGGCATGATCGATTGGGTGCTTGGCTATGGCTCAAAATAATTTGAAATAAAAGCCTTCCCAGGTTGTGCATTATCGCCCACAATAATTTCATAGCGCGGCGAGTCTTTTCGGAAGGCTTGCTGCTTTGATTTTCATCCTATTCATACCTTTGCTGCATGAAACAACTCATCGAATGCGTCCCAAACTTCTCTGAGGGGCGTAATCCCGCAATACTTAAACAAATCACGGACACCATTGAATCCGTCGCTGGTGTAAAACTCATCGACGTAGACCCCGGAGCTGCGACGAATCGAACCGTAGTCACCTTTGTAGGCGAACCCGAGGCCGTGATTGAAGCTGCTTTTCAGGCCATTCGTAAAGCTTGCGAGGTCATTGACATGAGCAAGCACAGCGGCGAACACCCGCGCATGGGCGCCACCGATGTCTGCCCGCTTATCCCCATTGCCAACATTTCGATGGAAGAAACTGCGGAATGGGCGCGCCGCCTTGGCGAACGGGTAGGCCGAGAACTTGACCTGCCCATTTACCTCTATGAAGCCGCCGCCAGCAGTCCTGCACGCCAAAATCTAGCTGACATACGGGCAGGTGAGTATGAGGCTTTACGCGAAAAACTGGCTAACCCAATCTGGAAACCTGACTTCGGCCCTGCCAAGTTCAATGCAAAAAGCGGAGCCACGGTCATCGGTGCGCGTGATTTTTTAATCGCCTACAACGTCAATCTGAACACGACCTCTGTGCGTCGCGCCAATTCAGTAGCCTTCGATGTTCGGGAAAAAGGCCGTGTGCTCAACGATCCAGACGGAAAACCTATGAAAGACGCCTTGGGCGAACCGCACCGTCAGCCCGGCACTTTAAAAGGCGTAAAAGCCATTGGCTGGTTCATTGAGGAATACGGCATTGCGCAGATTTCGATGAATATCACTGATGCCCGTGCTACCCCACTCCACCTGGCGTTCGAGGAATGTTGCAAAAGTGCTGACCGCCGTGGCATGCGTGTTACAGGATCTGAATTGGTCGGACTCGTACCGCTTAACTCGATCCTAGAAGCTGGCAGATATTTTTTAAAAAAGCAGCAAAGAAGTGTTGGAGTAAGCGAATCTGAGTTGATAAAAATAGCCGTCAAGAGCATGGGCCTCGACGAGCTCTCCCCCTTCGATCCGCAGCAAAAAATCATTGAATACAATCTGGAAAAAGGCGATTCGGCAAATGCTAAGAAACTGATTAAGTTAGACTTAGTGTCCTTTGCTAATGAGACTGCCAGCGAAAGTCCTGCCCCAGGCGGTGGCTCCATCAGCGCGTATGTGGGTGCTTTGGGGGCCTCACTTGCCACCATGGTAGCCAATCTCAGCAGTCACAAACGGGGTTGGGATGATCAATGGGAGGAATTCTCCAACGCAGCCGAAAGCGGCCAAAAAATCAAAAATGCACTTATTCGAACGGTAGATGAAGACACGGATGCTTTCACTCTGATCATGGAAGCATTCGGATTGCCTAAAAATACGCCGGAAGAAAAAGCCGCGCGCAAAGCCGCAATTCAGGCCGGTACTCGTAAGGCCATAGAAGTACCTTTTAAAGTGATGCAATTAGCTTTTGAGTCCTTCCCGCTGATCAAACAGATGGTCGAAACAGGCAATCCAAATTCAGTGACCGACGCAGGCGTTGGGGCTTTATGCGCTCGTACTGCAGTACGTGGGGCATTTATGAATATTCAAGTTAATGCGACTGGATTGGACGACAAGGCGTTTGCTGCTCAAGTATTAGCCGATGGGCAAAAAATGGTGGAAGCAGCTGATGCCTTGGAGCGGGAAATTTTGGGAATTGTAGCGGGGAAGCTTTAGGTTTTTACCCCTTAATTCTAATTTGTCACATCAGCTGCATAGGGGCCTAACGTCGATAGAAAGTCCAATCAACCGCTCGTTAGGAGGTTCAGCGCACCGAAACTTTGCGCCGAATGTTCCGGTGCGCTGCACCTTGGCACATAAAATAATTGACAATCAACTCATTACCACTGTTTATTGCTGCTAACTTGAGTAATCAAGCTCAATGTGAGTTGTCTTCCTGACGGGATCTGTCCGCATCAAGTGCGCTTTGCCCGAGCGCTTGCACTTTTGAGTGTTCGGGTATGCAAGTGCTCGGGCAAAGCGCACTTAACGTGGACGGATCTCGTCAAGAGGACAACTCACGTTTTTTCAGCCGTAGTAGAAAATTATAATTGATTGGTAGTCAACGAAAGGTGAGAACATACCTTATGGAGTGGAACACCATGCAGGGCATAAAGAAGTTTACAATGCCCTTAACAATCCTTCACCAATCCCTAACACCTTATCACCGTTTAGGCTCCAAAATATTTCAAAAATGAAAGTCCAACCCATCCTGCTTACCCTTGCGCTTTGCGCGCTTTCTGCAACTCAGATTTTTGCCCAAAACAACCGAAGCCGTTGGTCTGACGACGATGAGCCTGAACAAAAATGGAGCGTCGGTCTAGCCCCACTCAGTTTGCTGCTTCCGAGCGGCAAGGTCAACGTCCGCGGAGAATGGGCCTATGCTTCCAACAAATCACTCTCCCTGCTCGTGGGTATTCCACGCCCGACCAAGATGCCTAACCTTTTGGAAAATAACTTCGACCTGACTGGCGAAGGCAAAACCGTAAAAAACCGTTACACTTCCTTTGGAGCGGTACTTGAAAATCGTTTTTACCTGGCTGGACGAGCACCCCGTGGGTTCTACCTGGCACCTTATGCTCGTTACAATCATTTTTCGCTTGCTCGGACGACAGAAAACGATAAAAGCAACTACGCAACTACCTTCAAAGGAGCGATAAACGCCGTTGGACTTGGAGGTGCAATGGGGGTGCAATTCCGGCTTGGCGACCATGTAACCATGGATGCGACCATTGTAGGCATTGATTTCAAATGGATGCGCGGAACGCTCACCTACTCCTCAGACGATCCTGCTAATGATGTAGCCGCTTTCCGGGATGAGGTTCAAAAGACGGTAGAAGACATCCCAATCATAGGCTCAAAGCTTTCTGCCGCGATTGATGGTAACAAAATCAAAGTCAATACCCCTGGAGTTGCTTTGCCGGGGTATCGTTTTAACTTGTCGGTGAACTATGTTTTTTAGTAACTAATCAGGCCGTTTGACTTTTGCCACTAATTGCACTAATTTGCACAAATCAATATAAGCTTGTTATCCAAATTAGTGTAAATTAGTGCAATTAGTGGCAAAAAACACTTGGAGGCTAAGTAGTTACGTTTTCAAATTATCATGCGGCACTAAATTAAAATCCTTTCCCTTCTTTGCAAGTAAATTGCAACCCTGAGCAGGCTTGGCTGTTAATTCGCCAAGCCTGCTCTTTTTTTGAGCTTTTAATTCTTTTCAATCCTTCAAAATACCCTCGCAAAAAGTGCAATTTGGAGTACCTTCGCGCCCGTTTTGATGAGGTAATGAAGTGATGGAGTGATAAAGCCATGAAGTGATAAAGAGATTTAAGCGCGCAGCTGGCACTCCATCGATTCATCAATCCATTGCTTTTACCCGCCGTAGCTTTGGCGAAGGCGGGTAACACCTTATTACTTGTAGCCCTAGCAAAGGAGGGCAACACTTTTTTACTCCATGAAGAATATACGCAATTTCTGCATCATTGCCCACATTGACCACGGTAAAAGCACCCTTGCCGACCGCCTGTTGGAGTATACCCATACCATCAGCAAGCGCGATATGCAAGACCAGGCGCTTGACAACATGGATCTCGAGCGCGAGCGCGGCATCACTATCAAAAGCCACGCCATCCAGATGAAATATGTGCACCCGGCAAATGGCATAGAATATATTTTCAATCTTATTGATACCCCCGGCCACGTAGATTTCTCCTACGAAGTAAGCCGTTCCATCGCTGCTTGCGAGGGTGCACTTTTGCTCGTAGATGCCTCGCAAGGAATTCAGGCTCAAACGATTAGCAATCTATATCTTGCAGTTGATCACAACCTGGAAATTATTCCAATTGTGAATAAAGTGGACATGGAAAGTGCAAATGTCGAGGAAGCACAAGATCAAATAATGGATCTGATTGGATGCAAACGGGAAGACATTATTTCCGCCTCGGGCCGAACAGGCATTGGAATTCCAGAAATTTTGGCTGCTGTTGTAGACCGCGTACCAGTGCCTAATGGCGACCCCGATGCACCGCTCCAGACCATGATTTTTGATTCGGTATTCAACTCCTACCGGGGCATTATTGCGTACGTCCGTGTGATGAATGGTTCGATGAAAAAAGGCGACAAAATTAAGTTTTTCAATACCGGAAAAGAAGTTGTGGCCGAAGAAGTGGGTGTGCTGCGAATGGGCCAATTTGAAGCAACTGAAATAAGCACGGGCGATGTTGGCTACGTCATTACAGGCATTAAAGTAAGTAAGGAGATTAAAGTGGGGGATACCATTACCCACGTTGCCAGACCTTGTACGGAAGGTGTAAAAGGTTTTGAAGAGGTAAAACCCATGGTTTTCGCCGGCGTGTACCCATTGGATAATGATGATTTCGAGGATTTGCGCGACGCCCTGGAAAAACTACAACTCAATGACGCATCTTTGGTCTGGGAGCCTGAAACCTCTACCGCCCTTGGTTTTGGTTTCCGGTGTGGATTCTTAGGCATGCTGCACATGGAAATTGTGCAGGAACGCCTTTATCGGGAGTTCGATCAGGATATCATTACGACCGTTCCAAACGTACCCTACAGGGCCACGGACATAAAGGGAAATCAATTTACGGTACACCAGCCCACCGAACTTCCTGAGCCCAATCATTTGCAAAGTGTTCAGGAACCTTACATCTACGCCCAGGTCATTACCAAGCCCGAATACATCGGCAATATCATGACCCTTTGCCTCGAAAAACGAGGCATCCTGATTAAGCAACACTACCTCACGCCTACACGTCTGGAAATCATTTTCCACTTGCCGTTGGCTGAAATTGTATTCGATTTTTACGATAAATTAAAATCCATTACACGCGGTTATGCCTCTTTTGACTATCACATACTCGACTACCGCGACACGGATCTGGTGAAACTAGACATTAAGCTCAACAATGAGCCTGTGGATGCGCTCTCGGCACTCTTTCACCGCTCCAAAGCGGAATATATGGGCCGTAGGATGTGCGCAAAACTCAAAGATCTTCTGCCCCGCAAGCAATTCCAAATTGCCATCCAGGCCGCTATCGGCCAGAAAGTTATTGCCCGGGAAACCATTTCGGCACTTCGCAAAGACGTGACGGCTAAATGCTACGGAGGTGATATTTCGCGGAAACGCAAGCTCCTGGAAAAGCAAAAAGAGGGTAAAAAGCGCATGAAGCAGTTCGGCGATGTGGAAGTACCGCAGGAGGCGTTTTTGAAGGTATTAAAGTTGGATGATTGAGTGAAGCATTTCATTTGGGAATCATTTTAGTGCATATTTTATAGTGCGGATAAATCTCTAATCCGTCCTGGATACGCTCGTCCGATGCACCGAACGCGAGGAAGATTCCGGCTTAAGCCAGCGCGAGCTGACCATCTCTGGGCAGTTTTCTGCTTTGAAAAAACAACCTCTGAAAGACTTGTTGAAAGACAATGACTACTGGCGATTACGGCGGCTCTGATCGAAATGGCATTGTCCTTTTTCCCATAAGGAAGGGCGTTTATGCTCCTGCTTTCTCTAAGCTGCACCGCAAACGGCGCAAGTCCCGGCGGCCTAAAGGCCATGTTACCAATAAAGGTCACCAAATATTTGACCGCATTTTTATCGCCAATGTCCAAAAAGTAGGCGAAGTTTGCAGGCTCAATCCTTCCCCATGTTTACACCCGCCGAACTTACCGACCTGCAACGCTCGCTCCGCGATATACTTCCTGACCCTGATAAAGGGGTATTTTCCGTGCTGGATGCTTTAAAAAAAGCCCTTCCCGAACAAACAGAGAAGTACAATGCAGTTTTCCAATTAGAAACCCGCCTCAATGCCGTCAACAAAGACCGCATCCGGGGACTGCTTTCTCAGGACGACCTAGACCGGGCCTACAACCGCATCACAGCCGATGTGCTTGACCTGATCGATGGGCTTCGTTTGGAAGATTTCGATGCTAAAACCGCTGAAAGCAGTGTGGAAGACAAGGCTGGAAGTATTCTTTACCGCATCCCGCGCACCATGGAAGTGGAGGAAGAACACAAGTGTGTAGTTCGCCTGGCTTTCGACATTGACACGGTGGTACGCAACATCGAACTCACCAAGGATACCGTTGTAAAAGAAGTGCGGGTATCGGAAGTGATGGAGGTGGAATTGATTGACCCAAATGGCACGCCCTGTTTTGCCATCCGTAAGCTCAATTCGGTGGAGCAGTTTTTAGAGAAAAATGACTATACCGAATGGATTTTCTTTGTCAAACCGCTCATCGTCGGTACCCTGCCGCTGATGTTGAAAGTGTCCGTCAAAGAACTTATCAATGACAAAGAGCGTATAAAAGAAATCGTGATGGAGGAGGTGATCAACGTGATCGCCGAAACCGCTCCTGATGACGAAAACGCTACGTTCCAAAGTTCTGGCTACTCCTTTTCTTACAGCAACGCCCCAGTGCCAAACACGGGCAGCAGGGATTCAAAACGAAAATATGTATTGCCCTTAGTGCTGGCAATGGTGGTAGTCACTGGCATTTTGGCCTCCGTGGGCATGATGCTGGGGCTTATACCAACACCTATCTGGCTAGGCGGCAAACAAGCTGGTGATGAAGATCGTGTTTTTTGGGGCAAAACGCTCCAAACCCACACGAGAAGCAGTTTTGAAACCTATCTGCTTGCCTATCCGGACGGCTTGTTTACGGAAGAAGCCCGGTTCAAAATTGACAGTCTGAAGAACTTGGATAATCTGCCCAAAGAAGCGGAAGGCATCGAGCCAGAATCTATATTTCCAGCAAAAGATTCGCTTGAAATTCAGGAAGAAACGCTTCCCATCGCACCAGTTAAACTGCCCAAAAAGGTACAACCCAAAAAACAAATAACCACAAAGCCGATACCAACTAATCCTAAACCAATTCCAGTGCCGCTCACCCAAAATCCACCTGCAATTACGCCTGATTCTCAGCCGGACAAACCTGGTAAAAAGCGCAAATCCGGCTTCGAAATGGTTCCCGTCCCCGGTGGAAGTCTTACGATTGACAAAAATGATTGCCCCGGTGGAGCACGGGTGAAAATACAGCCATTTAAAATCGGCAAATACGAAATCACACAAAATGATTGGTGGAATGTGATGGGCCGCGACCCTTCATTTCACTCCAAATGCGCCGAGTGCCCAGTGGAACGAGTGTCTTGGATCGAGGTTCAAGAATTTATCCAAAAAGCCGCACAAAAGTATGGCAAACGCTACCGCCTGCCTTACGAGGCAGAATGGGAATGGGCTGCGCTCGGAGGCCCACAAAGCAAAGGCTATAAATATGCAGGGGGTAATGATCCCAATGCAGTAGCCTGGTTCAACATCATCCAGGAAAAAACCCATGAGGTAGGCACCAAACGTGCCAACGAACTAGGCATCTTCGACCTTAGCGGCAACGTCTGGGAATGGTGCCTGGCTCCCTACCCGCCTTATCTCAACTGTCCGCCTCCCCATAGCGACAAAAAAGCCCTGCGTGGCGGCTCTTGGGCCGACAATCGGGGAGATATTAAAATTACTTCACGAAGGCGCGAAAAAGCAAAAAACACGGATCGACGGAGTGGGCTGAGGCTGGTGGAAGAGTGAGCTTGGACTATTGAAGTAATCTTTGCCTTATTTCGCCAACCAATAATAGGTGGCAGTGGCATATAGGGCTTGATGGTGGAGTTTAGATTTGTATACAACTTGTTTATCGTTGGCCCATTGGTTGAGATTATTCACCATCCCATAGTCATATGCTATGCTAAGCCGAATAGTTTTAAGGCCAAATCCTATTTCGGCGCGGAGACCAGCGTCGAAACGCTTGAGGTTGGACACCTCTATTTTTTTCCCAAATTTGAGCTGATCTGAAAGGGTTTCAATCAACTCTCCATCATCAAAAATTTTGGCGTTCCATTTCCCCCCAATGCCCAGTCCTGCATAACCTCCAGCACCGAGAAAGAACTTTCCAGCACGATAATGCACATTTAAAGGCATTTGGAGATAGAGTACGTGCATATTAAAATCATTATTGACCGACAGTGAAAGGTCTCGTTCTACCTTCGAAAATTTCAAGCAAGATTGAAGGCCTGTAGAAAGGAAAAAATCCTTAGAAAGATCATATTCCAAAACCCCAGCCACTAAAAACGTTGGGCGAAATTTGTTAGCTCTATCATACGATAAGCCCGCGTAAAAATCTGAACTAAATGTGTCAGCTGGAGGGGTAGGCTCGTAATCAAACTTCGCAACCCCTGCCCCCGCTTTGAGGCCAAAACGTAGGCTCTGGGCGGTTAATGTGACGGCAAACGAAAACCAAAAGGCTGTGACAAAGAAAACGATAACTGCATTTTTCATGGGGAAAATATTTTTAAATACGGTGAATTAGTGGGCAAATTTATCGACAAAAGCCCGATTTGCAAAACTTATGGAACAACAGCGATGAGTTTAGTATAATTTGATCGTAATTTTATCGAGTGGATTTTCAATCTAAGGCGCTATTCACCCAAAGCACCTCAAGTTCGTGAACCATTTGGTCAAGGTTGGACTATCTAAGCCGCGCTGCATCAACCCAAATAAAAACGGGCTTTAAAATGAAGTTTATAAAAGCCTACTTTTGCACGTTCCGCAGCAAAATCGTGTTTTGTGTGTACTGCGAAACAAACTGAAACATGGCCCACCTAACGCCCACCTTCGTACTAGTCGTCCTTTTCCTCTACTTTGCTATGCTTGTAGGTGTGGCTTGGTTTACCGGGCGCAACAATAACAACGAAGGTTTTTTCCTTGCCAACCGCAAAGTTCCATGGTATGTAGTGGCTTATGCCATGATCGGCACGAGTATCAGCGGGGTCACGTTCATTAGTATTCCAGGCGCGGTAGGCGGAAGCGGCGTGAACATGGCATTCTCCTACATGCAAGTTGTGTTGGGCTATCTGGTGGGTTATCTTTTTATTGCCACCGTGTTAATGCCGCTGTATTATCGGCTGAACCTGACGAGCATTTATGGCTATCTGGAACAACGATTTGGTTGGTGGTCGTACAAAACAGGCGCAGGATTCTTTTTGCTCTCCCGCACCTTGGGATCGGCGGCGCGGATGTTTCTGGCAGCTAGTGTCTTACAGTTATTTGTGTTTGGCCCTTTGGGCATTCCGTTCTTCGTCACGGTGACCCTGATGTTGGCTTTGATTTATGGGTATACGTTCAAAGGTGGCTTAAAAACTATCATTTGGACAGACTCAATCATGACCACTTTTTTCCTGGCAGCCTTGGTTTTTACCGTCTGGACCGTTGGGAAATCGCTGAATTTAGGAGGTTGGGACATTGTCTCCAACGTCATGAGCAGCAAATACGGAAAGGTGTTTTTCTTTGACAATTTCCTTTCTGACCCGAACCATTTCGTCAAGCAATTTGTGAGCGGCGCACTGGTCGCTATTGCCATGACGGGACTTGACCAGGATTTGATGCAGAAAAATTTGGCCTGCAAAAACATTCGTGAAGCACAGAAAAACATGCTCGTATTCTGTGTTTATCTTGTGGTCATCAACTTCCTCTTCCTGGTTTTGGGTGCTTTGCTGTACCTCTATGCTGGCTCCATCGGACTTGAACTCCCCGCCCGAACGGATCAACTTTATCCAAAAATCGCGTTCGGACACCTGGACGCAGCCGCAGGCATTTTCTTCATTTTGGGGCTCATTGGAAGCACTTACGCGAGTAGTGATTCGGCACTTACCGCCCTTACCACGAGTTTTTGTGTAGACTTTTTAAACTTTGAAAAAGGGAAAAATACGGAAGCACCAACCTTTGCTTATGAGGAAGAACGCATCGCGCATGAAAAGGCAATTGAGGCAAAACAGCGCAAAACCCGCACCCTGGTACACCTTGGATTTTCATGCCTTTTCGTTATACTCATTCTGATTCTCAATGCAGTAAGCAGTTCTGCAGTCATCTCACTCATTTTCAAAATAGCGGGCTACACCTATGGGCCATTGCTTGGGCTTTTCATGTTTGGCCTTTTCACCGACCTCAAGATTCGAGACCGTTATGCACTGCATGTTTGTCTGGCCGCGCCAGTGCTGACTTTCATAGTTGAAAACGCCTCCAAAACATGGGCGGGCTTCGATATGGGCTTCCTTACCATTTTGATCAATGGATTATTGACCACTTTTGGGCTTTGGATCATATCTTATAGGGAAAAATCTTTCTAAGCAATTCACAAAACCCCATGCGTGTGCGTTCCAACCAAATTTGAATTTGTAGCCCATTTCATATATGTTTTGAGGTAAGGCAATCATGATTCTCATGGGCGATTGCCGATCCATGAAAGGGGCGTAATGTTCACCTTCTTTTTTTGTGTGCGCCCATCTTGTTTTTGCCACTCATTGGGCTCGTACGCGGTGTTTGGCGGAGACAGCGTGAAGCCATCGGCATTCTTGCTATATTTTCTATATTGACGTACCTATTTGCCAGTTGGCATACCTGGTCATTCGGAGGAGCGTACGGACATCGTTGTTATGTGGATTGGATGCCGTTCCTTGCGATACCCTTTTGCTGGTTCTTGCAGGAAATGGTCGCGCCTTCAAACCGAGCACGCTGGTTTGTAATTGTGTTGAGTACAGGACTAATGTACTTGAGCTTGGGCCTCGGCTATCTGTATCAGTGGCCCTGGGAGCACCCTACTTGGACCTGGGAAAAACTATTTGAGACAATAGGGTGCCTGCTGCCGTTTTTAAGAAGAATTAAAGAGGAAAACAGGAAAACCACTATTGTTTGTCTAAATTTGGTCGCCAATATTCATCCCCAATATGCCATACCGGCAAACCTCCCTTTTCGATTTCAGCCGGGTCATTCAGGAAGCGCCAATCCGGATTGAAACTGGTAATTAATTTCTCTTTTTTGACTCGCAACCAGCCTTTTATCTCTTTCTCCCGTTGAATGGCGGCTTGTATATATTGGTACCATTCATAATAGACCAAGTAGTAACAAAAGTATTTACCGGCAAAGGTTTTTCGATCGTTCATGTTATGCTCAAGATGCTCCTGGAGCCGCCTTTCAAGGTCATTCGTTACTCCAGTATAGAGAACTGTCTTCTGGGGATTTGTAGTGATATAGAGGTAATAACTGTGTTGTTTCATTGCATTTGGTTGATATTGAGAACGTTAGGACGGGGAATATTGTATGTTTTTTGAACAATGTAATGTACCCTCTCGGGCATTGTTGCATGCCATGTAAGGTTGGAAAATACTCCTTTGAGGATTAAACGAGTATCTTCTTTGCATTCCTGAACATTCAGCTTTACCACTAACCGTACCTTGTCATCCTGAGCGTAGCGAAGGATCTGAGGAGGGAAGAGTGGAAACCGCTTCCAGGCCTCCGGCATCAGGTCCTTCGCTGCGCTCAGGAT
>Ga0105049_10003489_pt1 | contig 18588 bp, 20 predicted proteins | sample MAT06_FD_78087 | JGI IMG/M metagenome (GOLD analysis project Ga0105049, IMG submission 78087) | Freshwater microbial communities from Lake Fryxell liftoff mats and glacier meltwater in Antarctica - MAT-06 | ecosystem: Environmental > Aquatic > Freshwater > Ice > Liftoff microbial mat | place...
TCGTCCGGTCAAACGTGATACGGTCGTAGTAAAATCCGCCCCCAAAACGCCCAGCAACCAAGTGCCCGATAACACGCCTGTCCCTCCAGTTACCCAGCCGCCACAAACCGCCGTGCCCACTCCAACCCCTGGCGCGGCCCCCAAGCGACCCTCGCTCACGAACGTACCCAACCCTTCTGCGGTACCGCCCAGCACGAACGGCTCTATACTTTTCGCCACCATTGATGGCTTGAAAGTGCGCAAAGAGCCCGGTCTCAAAGGAGAAACGGTAGCAGAACTCAAACTCTACGAACCCGTCACCTTCTTAAACAAAAAAACGGACTGGACCCAGGAAATCAGTCTCGGCTACGAAAAAGTGACCGATCACTGGGTAAAAGTTCGCACCCAATCCGGCAAGGAGGGCTGGGTATTTGGGGCTGGCGTACATTATTACAAAATGAAGCGGCAGGGCGTATTGGAGGAGAAAAAATCCGCAGATGAACCCAAAAAGAACAAAAACAAATGACCCTTAAACCATACTTGCCAGCCACTTTTTGGCTTGTTGTGATCACTTATTTATCCGTTACATCAAGCCTTCAACTGCCCAAGTTCCAACTTTTTTCAGCCGACAAACTGGGACATGCCGGCGCCTACGCCCTGCTTGTTTTGTGTCTGGCCTGGGCCATTTGGAAATCAAAAAAACGAGCCTTGACCCCAGGAGAACGGTTCCTGATATTTGGTTTTGCAACCCTTTATGGTGCATTGATGGAATGGGTGCAAGGCACGTTTTTCCCGAACCGTTTTTTTGAATACGACGATATGCTGGCCAATGCCGCAGGAGCATTTATTGCCGCTATGCTTGCAACCCAATTTTTCAAAAGTCCACCTCCAAAATCGTAAATCCCATGGCGCTCATCGTTCCTTGCCGCGAATTCACCCCCCAATTTGGCTCCAACTGCTTCCTCGCTGAAAACGCCACCATCATCGGCGACGTCACCATGGGCGACGACTGTTCCGTATGGTTTCAGGCTGTGGTACGCGGCGATGTAAACTTTATCCGAATCGGCAATAAAGTCAACATACAAGACGGGGCCATCCTGCATGGTACCTACCAAAAGTGCGGCACCACGATCGGCAGCAACGTCAGCATCGGTCACCGAGCGCTGGTACACGGCTGCACTTTGCACGACAACGTGCTGGTGGGCATGGGCGCCATCATTATGGATCAGGTGGTGGTGGAAGAAAATTGCCTCATCGCGGCAGGGGCTGTGGTGTTGGAAAACACGGTATGCCATGCCGGAGGAGTGTATGCAGGCGTGCCGGCCAAACGCGTGAAAGAGCTCACGCCCGAGTTGTTCAAAGGCCAGATTGAGCGTATTGCGAACAACTATGTTTTTTATGCTTCGTGGTTTAAATAGTTGATTATTAAACACATAAACTTTTTTTGAAACACATAGGTGCTGTGTGCCTATGTGTTAAAAAAATCCTATGTGTCCTAATGTGCCTAAGTGTTAATCCAATCACCGAATAATCGCCACCTGCATCCCAAAATTCATCCGTAAAGTGGGAATATACTTAGGTGCATTGTCGGCGTATAGCTGATAAATTTCCGGGTTTTCGCTCCAGACAATCGAAGGCCGGGCCGTAAGCCGAAAGCCTCCTGTTCGGAACAAATTGAACCCAATGCCAAAGTTGAAACTGGTGGTCCGCTTCTTAAAAAGATCATCGTGCCGAAGTTCGTAGGGCCAGGGTTGCTTGACTTCTGCGCCGCTGAAAACAAGGCGATCAGGAGTGCCTGAATCAAAGAAATCAAGCGTCATTCCGGCTTGCAAATACACACATTGGCAGCGGTGAACCCGCACCTCCGCCTTCAGGGGCACCGTCCAATAAGCGGGCTTGAACTCGCGAATATTGGTGAGATAATAAGTAACCGGAACACCCCCCTCCTCCCGCAAGACGGTTTGGCCCGTACTAAGCCCGTACTCATAGTATTGATAGTATTCGCGCCCGATTCCGGCGCCCAATGCCAGCGAGCCGATGGGCACTTCCAACTGGAAGGTGGGGATAAATCGCGGTTTGAAACCGTCGGTGAGTTGGCTGACATCGAAGCCTAGTTCAAGGCCGCCCACGAGTTTGCCAAAATTTCGTTGTGTAAAGCCCATTTGGACGAAACAGCAAAGCGCAGCAAGCAAGGCAAATTTTTTCATAGCGCAGAAAAGTTTGGTTCAAAGATAACAGGAGGGGGCTGTACGCTGCTTTTCCAGGTGGATTAAAACTTAATACGCCGAGAATTTCACGAATTTCAACCAATTGAGCCCAAAATTCGTGCAATTCGGGGCAAGATAAAACGAAAAACCCCGTCTGGCGCGTGGCCTGACGGGGTTCGTGTATCGCTGGTTCTGAATTTCTTTATTTGATTTTGGCTACGTCAGCGCTGGTGTTGATGCCGCGGCTTGTCCATTCAATTTTGTCCGGGTTGCCTGTGGTCGTCAGTTCAACGGTTGTGGATTCTACCAAAATAAGGCCGGTCACTTTATTGCCGATGTGGCCGTTCTCACGATAGTTGTTTTCCCAGTTCACCTTGTATTCATTCACGCTTGCGCTCAAGGTCTCATGGATGGTAGCAACGGTCAGCGTTTCAGGATTTACGCCAGCCACGAAGTGTGTGCCGAGGTATTCGCCTTGATTGCTGAATACGCTGATGCTGTAGGTTTTTGTGCCGCGGCTAAATCCGCGAGCAATATTGTAAAGAACTGCAGTGTATTCTTTCGTCTCGAAAGCGGCTACTGGTTCTGGACATACTGGCATGTTACTGAAAGAAGCGCTGCGCTCCAACTCAGGAAGAAACTGGTAGAACTCCCAACCAAGGCGAGCAGCTTTCACTGCTGGACGGGTTTCGAGCTGACCTTGGAGGTCTTGTGCATTGAATGTGTAAGGAAGCGAAGCCTTTGGGAACTGAGCCAAGAAATCTTGGAAAGTAGGTGTTGCGTCCTGAGCATTCAGGGTAACGATGCTTGCCAGAGCAAGAAGTAGAGCCGGGATTAATTTTGAATTTTTCATTGTAAAGATCGGATTTGGATTTTTTTAAGTGTGGATTATTTTCCTGCGATTTGCTTATCAGGTGAATGCCTGTTTCTCCTTCTAATTCAAATTGCTTGCCAAAGTGCTCAAGCAAGGGTTTTTTGCAGAAAAATTTTTCCAAAAAAGGAAGAATTAGACTTATTGGGGTAGAAAAGTCGCGTTAAACGGTATTGTTTTTTGAGAAAACGGTACCAGAGACCTAGCCAATATTTCAAAGAACCAACGATGATTATCAATTACTTACGCAGGGAAATCGTGAACAGTTTGCGTGTTAATTTTTTTTATTTCGGCATTTCGCTCCGTTGAGGAATCTTTTTTCAAAAAGCTACCTGATTTCCCAGAGTCCCCAGCCTTCGGGCAATTCTGCTTGCCGTTCGAGCGGGTGGTTTTTTTTCAAATAGTCCCAGTTCAAAATAGGGTTCTGCCCCTGCCATTGCACACGCAAGGCCTCTTTGAAGAGCACAAAACTGCCCGCGGGGAATTCCGAGTAGCGGCGTTCCCAGAGGTTTTGGAATTGGACTTCGGGAAGATAACTTCGCAAAGCTACATCGAGATCGAAGGCATAAACCGTGGCATTGGGTGGCAAAATTGTCCTCAACTGGCCTGCCACCGCAGTTTCTAATCGGTTCCGGGTTAGGGTAGGCGCCAGATATTTTGCACAACAGAATATCTGCAACGCGAGCACAGTGACTAAAATACCCGTGGTAAGCCGGCGAAAAAACAAGAAACCATAACAGTAGAGCCGATCCCAGGCGGGGAAAAGCAACAGTAGCAGCAGTGCATAGGCTGGAAGCAAATGGCGCAGATTCTGCTGTGGCATTCCACCAAGCAAAATCAGGTACGATGCGATGCAAACCAGCAGTATTTTTTTTGCGGGCAGAACTAAGTCGGTCTTTTTGGAAAGAAAAAACAATCCTGACAAGGGGAGGCAAAACGCTGGGTGTGCAAGCGGAAATAGCAGGAACAAAATGTTGGGCATCGTGTAGCTTGATAAGCCGCCATTATTGCCTATAAAGGTGTTTTTGAAGAAATGGAGCGCTGACCATTGCTCCAAACTCGAGTGCACCAGTGGATTTTCAGCACGGCCCTCTTTGAGCCAAAAATGCGGTATCAAAGCCAGCATGCCAATTAGAATCGCTCCCAGCATGGTGCGCCATTTTCTTTTCGTCCATAAATAAGAGAGGAGTGCCACACCCAAAGGCAAAAGGACTGCCGCCAGCGAATAACGGGTGCTGAATGCCAACGCAGCCAACGCTGCAGCCCAAATTGTATCCATGGTCCTGCTGCTTCCAAAAGCTCGAAGCCCAAAGAAGAAGCTCCCCAACAGGAGCAATAGCCCCAGCCCGTCGCTCATGCTGGTCAGCCCCGCTCGGAAAAACATTGGAGCGAGTACCAAACCCAGTCCGGCAAAAGCCCAGCGACTTTCGACCCGAGCACCAGGGGCCAGCAAAGCCAAAAGCCGCTCAAAAATCCAGAGCCCAAGCGCCGCCGCTATCCAGGACACCCATTGCATGGCCAACACAGCATCGCCCACAAGAAATCGCAACAGCGCCCCGGCAAGCGGGTATCCACCGGCAAATTCAGCATCGCCTAGCCCAGGCGCAGGAATGGGCAACCCTTGCCAGCGATCAAAAATTGCCTGGCTCTGACGCAGATACTCGTGGGCATCCTGGCCGTACAGCCCGTTGAAATTCAACAGGTAACACAACAACGCAAGGCACAAAAAGAAAATCCCCGGCAATAGTCGAGGTGGAAGGGAGTGGGAAGTCATGCCTACAAGTCACTATCAAGGGGGGCATTGGGGTCGCTGAACTGCTTGCGCAGGGGTTCTGGCGCATCAGATTTTGTGCCACGGTATAGATAGTACATGAGAATTGCTGAAATAATGATTCCCGAAGCGCTGCCGGAAGCAATGGTAATGAGGATGTTGAGCACACAAAACCCGATTCCTATCCAGAACGGCATTTTGTTGCCGGTTTGTTTTGCCCAATAGCCCAGACCCAGCAGGATGCCACCGGCCACTACAAGCCCAATGGCATTTGCCCAGCGAAGTTCTTCCGAAGAGATAAAAAATAAAATGGGTGCAAAAACCAGTTGGGCTCCACCGACCCAATTGAGCCCTTTTACCGCTGAAGCAAACCCGTCCACATAGCCACTTTTGGCACCGCTTACGAGTTCTTTGCCATTTTGCCATACTTCCAGGCCGTATTCCGTATAAACCACCGTGACTTGCCGCCGATCAGGAAGTGAGAAGCTGCGGCCTTGTTTTAGTTCGTCTTTGTTATTGAAGGTGCCGATGACTTCCCCATCTTTTTTGACGGTCATGTTTGACAAATTTTCGCCCCATTCGATTAGGAGCAGGTCGGAATTGTCGAGGGTTACTGTTTTTTGATACATAGGTATAGGGTGTTTTCTTGTTATGAACAGGAAAGGTAAAGCTATGGTGGGGACAGTATATACAGAGTGCCGTACTTTTGCTCTCCGGCAAAAAACCGCGATCCCACACCATGTCCCGTTCCCGACGCGCACAATCACTTTTACAGTTTGGCCTCTTCGCAGGCATCTTGCTGTTTGCCAACATTTTAGCCAACTCGTTTTACACCCATCTCGACCTTACGGAGGAAAAACGCTTCACGCTCACCAAGCCCACCAAGACGCTTTTGCGCGATCTAAAAGACCGCGTGTATGTGCGTGTGCTGCTTGATGGAGATTTCCCAGCAGGCTTCAAACGCCTCCAGACGGCCACCAAGGAAATGCTCGACGACTTCCGCTCCGAAAGCGGGTATCTGGATTATCAATTTGAAAACCCTTCCTTAGGGAGCGTGGAGGAAGTGAACGAACGTCGCAAGACCTTGGCCGAAGACGGTATTGTACCCTTCAACCTCCGTGTGGCTGACCTGGGCGAGAGTTCACAGCAACTCATTTATCCTGTGGCAATATTCCACTATAATGGCCGCCAAATGGTGGTCAAACTGTTGGAAAACAACTCGCCTTCACTTTCGCCCGACGAGGTGATCAACAATTCGGTGACTTTGCTGGAATACAAATTTGCGAACGTCATCAAAAAACTCCGCTCGGCAAAACGCTCCGTGATCTTGTTCACCCGCGACCATGGTGAACTCACCGAACTACAAACCGCCGATTTGGAGCGCGGACTCCAGCAGTTTTACGATACCGACCGCATTTCGCTCGATTCGGTGGTGCAACTCAATCCCGAGGACTGTGCTTTGCTTGTGGTTGCCAAGCCGCGTTGGGAGTTTTCCGAAAAAGATAAATTTAAGATGGATCAATACGCCATGAACGGCGGGCGCATTCTCTGGCTCCTCGACCAGATGAACGCCAGCCTCGACAGCCTGAGCATGGGCGGAAAATTCATCTCTACGCCCTACAATTTGAAACTGGACGACCTGCTCTTTAAATATGGGGTTCGTATCAATTCCGATGTGGTGTTAGACCTGAAATGCACCAAAATTCCCCTCCAGATAGGGCAAGTGGGCAATCAACCGCAGTACCAACTTTTTGACTGGTATTACCACATCGCTGCACAGCCTGAGGGTATTCACCCGGTGGTAAAAAACCTCGATCGCGTAGAGTTCAATTTTGCCTCCAGCATGGACACCCTGCGCACCAAAACGCCTATTCGCAAAACGGTGCTGTTGCGCAGCAGTCAGTATAGCAGAATGCAGTTCAACCCTGTAGACCTCAATTTTGAAATACTAAAATATGACCCAGATCCGGCGAAGTTTGACAAAGGCCCTCAGAATCTTGCGGTTTTACTCGATGGCAGCTTCCCCTCGGCATTCGAAAACCGCGTTTCAGAAGATTTGCTGAGTGGTATGAAAAAACTCGGCATGGAATTCAAATCTGCTAGTGTGCCCACGCGGATGATGGTGGTCAGCGACGGGGATGTGGCCGCCAATTTTGTGCGAGACGCTGCAAGTAAACAGACCCTTCCCCTGGGTTTCAATCGTTTAGAAAAAGCAACCTATGCCAATAAAGATTTCATTATCAATGCGATAGAATATCTAATTGAACCCAACGGGGTCATTGAGGCTCGTTCTAAGGAGGTGAAACTCCGACTGCTCGACACCGTGAGATCAGAGGAGGAACAAAATTTCTGGCGTGGGCTAAATTTAGCCTTGCCACTCTTGTTCCTCGCTGTTTTTGGCTGGCTTTTTAATTGGCTTCGGAAAAGACGTTATGCACAATAGCTAGCAAATTGAACATGATAAAACGCATCGTAAAAATGACGTTCCGTGAAGAGGCTGTTCCAACCTTTGTCGAGGAAGTTTTTGAACAAAGTAAGGCACGGATTCGTGCATTCGACGGCTGTCAGCACATGGAATTGCTCCGACACAAGGCCCGGCCCAACGTGCTTTTCACCTTAAGCATCTGGGACGAAGAGGCTGCACTCGAGGCTTACAGAGCCTCCGCACTTTTTGCCGACACCTGGGCCAAGACCAAAGCCCTTTTCTCCGAAAAAGCCGAGGCTTGGACTTTGGAAATAATTGATAATCAATAATGTGAGTCGTCTCGATGTACCTCCCATCGGGACGACTCTTTTTATCACATTTTTTAATATTATGGAAAAAGACGCAAAAGAACCGCAAGATCATAAAAACAGCCCTGCCAGAAAACGAAAAGAATGGTCTAAAAAGCGCGGTGAAAACGCATGGACCATGTTCAAGGTCATGGCCGAATTCGTAGACGGTTTTGAAGTCCTCAACAAGGTCGGGCCTTGTGTATCTATTTTTGGTTCAGCGCGCACCAAACCGGGCACTGTTTATTACGAATTGGCGGTAAAAATGGCTTCTCGACTGGTAGAAGAAGGTTATGGGGTTATTACAGGCGGCGGGCCTGGCATCATGGAAGCGGGCAACAAAGGCGCCTGGATGAAAGGCGGCACTTCGATTGGACTCAATATTGACCTTCCCTTTGAACAACATCACAATGCTTTCATCGCAGCCGATCACAACCTGAAACACCGTTATTTCTTTGTTCGGAAAGTAATGTTTGTCAAGTATGCTCAAGCATTTGTGGCCATGCCAGGAGGTTTCGGCACCCTGGACGAGTTGTTTGAAGTGCTCACGTTGATTCAAACGAACAGGATACAACGGTTCCCGATCGTGCTCATGGGCGTAGAATTTTGGGAGGGTTTGAAAAAGTGGATCGTGGAAATCATGCTCCAACGCCACCACAATATCAATCCCGAAGACCTTGATTTGTTCCTCTTAACGGACGACCCGGAGGAAGCGGTACAGTACATCAACAAGTTTTACGCAGAAGACGCGAGCTTGTTGGAGCCGAATTTTGAGCTGTAAGGTTGAGGTTGTTGAGAATGTTGACAGCTAAATCTCAACATTCTCAACCCTCTCAACCATAATCACTTCTTATCCTGCTTGGCAAATACCTTTTTCAACAGCTCGGAATTGCGCAGGCCCACATTGGAGCGTATACCCTGTTCTTTCTTTTGTACGAGGCTAAACATGCCTTTGAGCGCCGTTCTTGTAACGTGGTCGTCAAGTTCTGGATTGGTTTTCGTCACGAGTGGCATTTTGTTGTAGGCTGTCACGGAAGTTTTCCAGTATTCACGGGCTTTGACTTTATCCAAGGAGGTTTGAATAATTGGTTTGAATTCGGCGTAGAGTGGATCGAAGGTGGTTTTTTCCAAATAGCGGGTAGCCGCGTCGGGGTTGCCCATCAGGATATTGAGGGCATCCTGAAAAGTGAGCTTTTTGATAGCATTGACAAAAATGGGTTTGGCTTTGGTGGCGGCATCTTCGGCGGCACGGTTCATGCGCTCCGTCAAATCGGCCTCTACGTTGGAAAAGCCGGGTACTGCCTTGAGTCGGCTGACCACTTTTTGGGCCTCTTCAGGCAGAAGGATTTTGTACGGGGATTTAAAATAGCCGTCTTTTGCAGATAGAAAATCTACCGCCTCGCCGATACCGTTGTTGAGGGCTTCTTTGAGGCCGTTGCCAGCTTCTTCCTGACTGAGCGGAACGTCGAGCCCAACCTTATCTTTTGCCTTGTCCAGAATTTTACCGAACTGAGCCTGTGCAAATTGCGAAACGAAAAGGGCGGCGATAAGAAGGAGTGATTTTTTGAACATGATAATCAATGTTAGAATGAAAGGGAGGAAATGTTGTAAATCTCGGTTCTTTAAACGCGAAGGAAAGAACTTCGGAACAGGTTACAAGCTGGTTTAGTCTTTTCTTAACGATGCTGTACCCCGGAACTCCGTTCCGGAGGATCTATGCTCAGCCCGGAACAGAGTTCCGGGGTACATCAAATGAAGCCAATGCTAAAATATTTAGTCCGAGTGTTGAGCGCCGTGGTCATCTGCTGCACCGTGCTGGCGTACGCTTGTCCGTATCTGAATCCGGCCAAGTTTTCTTGGCTGTCTTTTTTTGGCACAGCATTCCCCTGGATGTTGTTGACAAATCTGGTTTTACTGGGTGTATGGACTTGGCGTGGTAGTCGGTTTGCACTGTATCACCTGGGCATTTTGGCTTTTGGGTGGCAACATATCACGGGCTTCATCGGTTTTGATTTTGGAAAAGACACCGTGCCTGAAACTGCGGTCACCGTGGCGACCCACAACCTTGGCGGCATCTATCAAGGCCGCGAAGCCACCGATGCCTGGCGCGAAAAACGCGCCGCTGCTTATGCCGGTTTTTTACAGGAAAACGGATTTCCCGACATCCTCTGCACCCAAGAAACGAGTGGCAAATTCTATCGCCTGTTGGCAGAAAAAATGGAATACCCGTACACATTCAACCTTAAAAAAGGAACGGTTATCCTAAGTAGATTCCCTATCCTAGCGGGGGGCGATGTGCAGTTTGAAAACACCTCCAACTCCACCCTCTGGGCAGACATTCGTGTGAGCGAAAAAAAGGTGGTGCGTGTGTATGACGTTCATCTTCAATCAAATAGGGTAACAAAAACAACCGAAAAAGTCATACAGAAAGGGGAACTCGACGAAGGTGAAACTTGGCAAGACATCGGTTTTGTGTTGGGTCGGGTAGGTTCAGCGACGAGCCTCCGCGCCGAGCAGGCGCAAAAATTGCGCGAGCACATTGCGGCCTGCAAACTTCCCGTCATCATTTGCGGCGACTTCAACGACACGCCCAATTCGTACGTCTATTCCCTGCTCTCTGAGGGCTTTCACGACACTTTCCGTCAGAAGGCGCTGGGGCTGGGTACTACTTTTGGCGGCGCCATGCCGCTGCTCCGCATTGACTACATTTTGACCGAAAAGAGCATCACCACCTTCTCCTGCAGGACTTCCCGCGACGGAGATTTTTCTGATCATTATCCGGTTTTTGCGGCGTTGGGGATTTGAGGGTTCTTTGCGCTGTTAAAACCCAAAAGCAAATGATCACATTGGTTTTATTTACCCCCTCTTAGCCACATAGATTACCTAGTTTTCTGCGTCTATTGAATTTTGAGATTCTTACCATGTCCACCATAAAATACAACAAAAAAGGTTTCAGCAACGAAACCCTCCTCCATCTCTACGAACAACTCGCCAAGCCGCGCCTCATCGAGGAAAAAATGTTGAACCTGCTTCGGCAGGGCAAAATTTCCAAATGGTTTTCGGGGATTGGGCAAGAGGCAATCAGCGTTGGCGCAGCCTGTGCCCTCCTGCCCGACGAGGTGATATTTACCATGCACCGCAACTTGGGCGTGTTCACCGCCAGAGAGATGCCACTCGATCGCATGTTCTGTCAATGGCAGGGCAAACGGCTTGGTTACACCAAAGCACGAGATCGTTCTTTCCATTTCGGGGCAATGGAACACGGTATTGTGGGTATGATCTCGCACCTGGGGCCACAACTTTCGCTGGCAGCCGGGGTTGCTATGGCCCATAAACTCCGGTCAGAAGGCCGTGTTTCACTCGCGTTCACCGGCGAGGGAGCCACGAGTCAGGGCGAATTCCATGAGGCATTGAATGTGGCTGCCGTTTGGAAACTTCCGGTCATTTTCCTCATAGAAAACAACGGATACGGCCTCAGTACGCGACCCAACGAGCAGTATGCCTGCAAAGACCTCGTGGATCGGGCGCAAGGCTACGGAATGCGCTCCGCAAAAATTGATGGCAACAACATTCTGGAGGTGTATTCCACCATCAAAAACATCGCGGAAGAGATGCGTGAAAACCCGCAACCCTTTCTTTTAGAGTGTGTTACGTTCCGAATGCGCGGTCACGAAGAAGCTAGCGGGACGAAGTATGTCCTCAAAGAACTCATGGACGAATGGGCAAAAAAAGACCCCATCGAAAACTACGAGAAATGGCTTTTGAAAGAAAGAATCCTTACCGAGGATTTTATAAAATCGCTCAAAGACCGCTACAAAAAAGAGGTGCAGAAGGCCGTGGACGTGATGTTCAACGAGCCGGAGCCGGTGGCGGATACGGAAGAAGAATTACGGGATGTATATGCGCCCAATCCAATGCCCAATGTCCGGGAGTCAGGAACAGATTTGACAACTTTTGAAAAGTTGTCAAATCTTCCCGCTCGCGAAATGCGCTTCATTGACGCGCTCTCCGATGGACTCCGCGAAGCCATGCGCCGCCACCCCGAACTCGTGCTAATGGGTCAGGACATAGCAGACTATGGCGGCGTGTTCAAAATTACCAACGGTTTCACGGACGAATTTGGCAAAGACCGCGTTCGGAATACCCCCCTTTGCGAATCGGCCATCGTCGGTATTGGACTTGGATTGAGTTTGAAAGGCATCAAAAGCATGGTAGAAATGCAGTTTGCAGATTTCGTGACCTGCGGTTTCAATCAGATTGTCAACAATTTAGCAAAACTTCACTGGCGTTGGGGGCAAACCGCCGACATGGTCATTCGAATGCCAACCGGGGGAGGAAGCGGCGCCGGGCCTTTTCACTCACAATCGAACGAAGCATGGTTCACGCATGTGCCAGGATTGAAAGTTGTTTATCCAAGTACCCCTGCTGATGCGAAGGGCTTGATGTTAGCTGCTTTTGAAGATCCCAATCCGGTGATGTATTTTGAACACAAAGCCTTATATCGTTCCGAAAGTGGGCTTGTGCCGGAAGGTTACTATACCACGGAGATTGGCAAGGCGCGACAGGTGCGGGAGGGAAAAGCAGTGAGCATCCTGACCTATGGCCTCGGGGTACGCTGGGCCGAACATACCGCCGACGAGATGGGCCTGGATGCAGATATTGTGGACTTACGCTCGCTCGTTCCACTTGATTATGAGGCGATTACGGCCTCCGTTAAGCGCACGAACCGCGTGCTCATTTTACACGAAGACACACTTTTTGGCGGCATCGGAGGAGAGATCGCCGCCTGGATTTCGGAACATTTATTTGAGCACCTCGATGCGCCTGTGATGCGAGCAGCCAGCCTTGACACACCCGTGCCATTTGCGATTCCGCTGGAGAATAATTTTTTCCCGGCAGGAAGGTTGAAGGGCCAATTGGAGAAATTGTTGAAATATTAAGGCTACTGCATCATGGTCTCGCCGTAAAAAATAAGCCGCCAAGAGCCGTCTTCTTCTTTATAGAATTGCCGCTCGTAGCCAAATCCCACCATGGGGTACGACATCCGCTCGATGACCATCACATCACCCACGGTTTCAAAACCGCGCTTGAGCGTACTCATGGTGGTGTCGGGCAAGTGCATCAGGTGCCAGGTTTCGGGCGTCCATTCGGTGAGTTGGCGCTTGGCCAAAGTATCTTGCGACACCCCTTTTTCGCCTTTGAGGGGCCACTCGATGTGCGCCATTTGGTAGACACTATCGGTGTGAAATTTCTGATAAAACTCCAGAAAGTCTTTGGGCAAATCCGCTTCGGCTTTTGCCTGTTGGAGTGCCTGGGGCTTGTTTTTGCAATTTGAAAAAAGGAATACGAGGGAGAGAAACAGGAGGAGTGTGCGCATGAAAAACGTTTGAAATTAAGCGGCAAAGTTAGCCAAGCAATTACATTTCAAGAAATCTGCTTCAAGGTTGCCAAAAAACCTCGACTTTCGCAGCCACTTTGGCTTGTGTAAAAATACCTGCCAACAATCAAAACTAGATTCTTTACCGAATAACAAATTACATGACTATGAAAAAAACTGCACTTCTTCTCATCTTCGCATCCTTTTTGCTCGGAGAGGCCGCCGCACAAAAAGAGGTTCGTTTTGGCATCCAAGCCAGCCCTTCTTGGTCCTGGCTGCGCACAAATGAGCGCAAGCTCGAAGGTGTGAGCTCCAACTGGGGCGTCAAACTCGGCGTCCTCGGCGAATTCTATTTTGCAGACAACTACGCGATTACCACCGGTCTTGGCTTTGGCTTCAACCAGGGAGGAAGTCTTCAAAACGGATATGCACGCTACAAGCCATGGGATGAGTCTGACTTGAGTGAAATACCTTCCGATGTTTTTGGGCCAGACGCTAAAATCCATTATCGTGTCAATTATGTGGAAATTCCCTTAGGCCTCAAAATGCGTGGCGGCTCCAATGAAGACGCGCGGATCAAATTTTACGCGGAAGCACCCATATTTACCCTTGGCTTTGTCTCGAAAGCCACTGGAGATATTCGCGGCACCAACACGCAAAATCTTGAAGATATTAGCATTCGAGATGAGGTGAGCGCACTGTCACTTTCTTGGGGTCTTGGCGCAGGCATTGAATACGAAATTGCTACCAACGCCACACTGGTGACCGGGCTTGTCTTTCAAAAGCAGTTCACTGACCTAACAAGAAGCGAAATGGTGAGCGGCAGCGCTGACCCTTTGGTAGACTTGACAAAAGAAGATTCCAAAGCTACCTTCGGAAATATTGCACTTAGAATAGCTGTGTTTTTCTAGGCTTGAGTCTGTCCACTATATTTACAATGCCCCTTGGTAATACGAGGGGCATTGTTGTTGTTGGGACAATCAAGCCTATTCCTCTTTTAAAACTTCGATTGCACTCGTGGTACGCGCAATACGTTCGTAGTCAAGGGTGTAGTAGACAAATTTGCGGTCACGGCGGGTTTTTACCAATTCAGCTTGGCGCAAAACACGCAAGTGTTGCGATGCGACGGACTGCTCAATTTTAAGCGCAGCAAAAATTTCCCCCACATTGGCAGAGCCATCATTATCGTGAATCACACGGATAATGCTCAAGCGGAGAGGATGGGCCAATGCTCTCAAAATACGCGTGGATACGCGTAATTGATCCTCATTGCCTAGGAGCTTAGGTATTTGTTTATGCATTCTTTTTGCCTTGTAATCGGAATGGGATTATTGATTTAAGTGCGCAAAGATGCAATCCACCTTTTGAATGACCAACCCTGCGAAATAAAAAAAGCAAGCCGTTCTGTTTTACAGAACGGCTTGCCATGAAATACATACAGTTAAACATTAAACAAACTGTAAGGTCAAGCGGCCAGTTCTTCCACAAGGGAGGAGATCTGGCCAATACGGCTGCGATTCACTGAGTAAAAAATGAATTTTCCGTTGCGTTCTGTTTGCACTACCCCTGCGCTGCGCAGGATGGCAAGGTGCTGGCTTGCCACACTTTGTTCGAGCCTAAGTTTTACATAAATCTCCGTTACGGTCATGCGCTTATTCTCGTCCAAAAGGTCGAGCATTTTTTGGCGTAATTTGTGGTTTACGGCCCGCAATACCAGCGCGGCCCTGCGCAGCTCGAGGTAATCAAGCGACGCATCGTGTGCCCCATTTTTGAGCGACACACGTTCGATGTTTGTTTTTCCCATACTAAATGTTTGATAAAGGTGATTGGACACAGTTTTGAACCTTCCTTACTTCACAAACTGTGCCAGTTTGATTTTCAAAAAATAGACATACGTTAGAAACTGTAGACGTAATCTCTTTAAAATCACCACGAAAATAGGCAATAGAAATCAATAAATTGAAAAACAATGTTATTTTCTCTCAAAATAAAGTTTTAAATGAAGTTGTAATGTTAGGAGGCTTCATGTAAAAAGGCTCGAAATACGCAATATCCTGAAAATCACCATTTTGAAAAAACTGCTCTGCCAACACGGAAAGGTACCCCGCAGAACATTTTTTTATCTCCGAAAATATCACCGTTTCTGAAAATTCGCCGCTCCTGATTTTTTCCATACCGTTTCCAGCCAAAACAATACCGCTTACCACCCATTCACCCGTTTTCGCCGAAACAAACTTTTCAAACGAATTGTTTTCCAAAATCAAGGGTTGCGCAGGCGCGATTTCTACCATCGCCTCATCATATACCGCGAGCCAAACCTCCTGCCGGCGCGCATCCAAAAGAGGGACGAAGACATTGGATGTTGGATGTTTTACCCGCTCTAGACTTGCCGCAGGAGGGTGGAAATTGGACCTTGGAATTTGTGTGTTGGACGACGGGCTACCAATTACCAATTCCGGATCCCCAATCACCCTCCGACTGGCATGGGCGAGCGCAAGCAGCGTATCCACCGCGATGAGTGGTTTTTCCAAGGCGTAGCAGATGCCTTTGGCCACGGAAGCCCCCACGCGAAGCGCAGTGTAGGCGCCCGGACCTCTGCTTAGCGCCACTGCGTCAAGTTGAGCAAGTGAGATGCCCGCTGTCTTGCAGCATTCGCTGATTTGAAGGGTGAGCAGTGCAGCGTGGCTTGAAGCCTCTAGGTTTTCGGAAAGCGCAAGCACTTCGCCGCCCACGCTAATTGCTGCGGAGCAGACTTCACTGGAAGTCTCGATGAGTAGGATTTTTGCCATTCTGTATGCGCTATGTGGTAGATTAGAAAAATGTAACCGCAAAAGTAAGTCCAGCTCGCCCTACATTTGGCCGACTTAATTTTTCTTGTAACTATGCTGCTCTACAATGTAACCGTAACCGTTGATCTCAATGTACACGAAGACTGGCTCCGATGGATGCGCGACACACATATCCCGGACGTAATGATCACTGGAATGTTTATCTCCTACCGACTCTGCCGACTCATTGGTCACGATCACACGGATTCTGAAATCTATGCGGTGCAATATGCCGTGAAAGACCTAGCGCATTTACTGCGCTATCAAAACGAATTTGGCCCAGAACTCCAGCGCCAGCACAAGGAACGCTTCGATGGCAAGTACGCCGTGTTCCGTACCGTAATGGAAGTGGTAGATCATAATGAAGTGATTGAGCGATGAAACTCTCCAAATCCTCCCGTGATTTACAAGGCAACATTGCGCTCGACGGCTCGAAAAGCATCAGCAACCGGGCCTTAATCGCCCTTGCCTTGGCCAGCGAAAAGCCGAGCAATTGGCTTTCCAACCTTTCCACGTCAAAAGACACGCAGACCTTGCTTCAACTGCTGGAACAAAAGAGCCCTACTTTCGATGCAGGTGATGCAGGCACTACCTTCCGCTTTATGACGGCTTTTCTTGCCAAGCAACCGGGCGAACAAATCCTCACCGGGTCGGCTCGTATGCTCGAGCGCCCGGTCGGCCCATTGGTTCAGGCATTGCGCGAACTTGGCGCAGACATTCAGTTTTTGGGAAAAGAAGGCTATCCGCCCTTGAAAATCGGCGAGATGAAGCCCCGCAAGCGCAGCGTCCGGGTAGCAGCCAATGTGAGCAGCCAGTTCCTTTCGGCACTTTTGCTGATTGGACCGTATTTGCCCGAAGGCTTGGAATTGGTGCCAGAAGGCCCGCTCGTATCGCGGCCGTATTTAGAAATGACGTTGGGACTGATGCAGCACTTCGGGGCGTCTGTGGACTGGCAAGGAGAGGGCATCGTGGTTGCGCCGGGGCAATTCACACCGCGACTTTTAACCGTGGAATCTGATTGGTCAGCAGCTTCCTATTGGTACGCAATGGCAGCGTTTTCTGAGGAATTGGACTTGACCCTTCAAGGGCTGCAAAAGCACAGTTGGCAGGGCGACGCAGTGATAGCAAACATGATGCAACGATTTGATATTCAAACGGTTTTTGAAGAAAATTCTGTTCACTTGACAAAGATGGGCAAAGCTCCACGACCGCTCTTTGAAAAGGATTTTTTAGCATGTCCAGACATTGCCCAAACCCTTGCAGTGGTGTGCGCAGGACTTGGGACAACCGGTGTTTTCAGCGGTCTGGAAACTTTAAGCATCAAGGAAACAGACCGCATAGGGGCCTTGAAAACGGAGTTGGCGAAAGTGGGCGTTTCGTTTGCCAAACTGCCCGCTCGTTTTTCAAAAAAATCGGTCGAAAAAACATTCTACAACCTCGATGGCAAAGCCGATTTGTCAACGCTGCCATGCTTTTCCACCTACGGCGACCATCGCATGGCAATGGCATTCGCAGCTTTTGCCCTGCTCGGCCCCGTGGAAATAGAAAACCCCGAAGTAGTTTCAAAATCATACCCACAGTTTTGGAAGCATTTGGAGAAAGTGGGGTTTGAGGTGGTTTTGGGCCACTAGTGGCAGGGGCACTAATTAGCACCCATTGATTCGTGGATATTGGCTAATGGCTAAAAAACAAGAAGCATTCAAAAATGAACACAGGAAAATTGACAAAGCCGTTCCGGGATTTAGGTCTGATGCACTTGCTCGACCAAGCGAAATACGGCTATCAAAAATGGAAGAACAGTGGGCGCAACGCACGATTTGCAAAAGAAAACCCGAATGTGAAATTACCGCCCGACTACATGCTTTTTGAGGCGTTCCAACTAGATTACCAAAAGTATTACGAGGGTGGTGAACGCACGGCGAAGTGGCTCCTGGGTTTGTTCGAAGAACACACGCCCATGGCTGGAAAAACCCTGTTGGATTGGGGTTGTGGGCCTGCTCGGGTACTGCGGCATTTCCCCAAATTGCTGGGCAACACCAGCGAAATTCACGGCACTGATTACAACCCAAAAACCATCGCGTGGTGCCGCGAAAATATAGTGGGGGCGACTTTTTCCGTCAACCAACTAAACCCGCCCACAACATACCCGAACGAGCGTTTCGACCTCGTGTACGGGATTTCTATTTTCACGCATTTATCCGAAGCCAATCATACGCATTGGTTTAACGAGTTGATGCGTATTTCAAAAAAGGGGGGTGTGTTGATTCTGACAACCCACGGCAATATCTTTCGCGATAAACTTACCGATCAGGAGCGCCAAGATTTTGACCGTGGCAAACTCGTGGAGCGGGGAAAAGTGGTAGAAGGTCATCGGGTTTTTGCGGCCTTCCATCCTCCGGCCTGCCTCCGGCCATTGTTTGAATCCCAGGCAGAAATCCTGGACCATATTGAAGGCTCGCGCAAAAGCTGGGGTCTGGAGCAGGATGTTTGGATCATTCGGAAAATGTCGTAAAGGATACTTATTTGACTTTCCTGCCTCGCTTGGCTTTGGCCGGAGCAGGCTTTTCAGTTTGCTTTTCTGGGGCGGGCAATTCCTGTGCTGACTCAGACATTGAAATTTCTTCTTCGATTTCAGGTGCTTGCAATTCGTTTTGCAGTTCCGGTTCAGACTCTTTCTTCTGGTTTTTTCCTAATCCCAGCACAATAAAGATCCAGATATAAAGGCTGGAAAAGAACGTTTTTTCTACCAAAAAAGTCAACACGGTGGTCAACACCGTAGAACA
>Ga0105049_10003490_pt1 | contig 18580 bp, 15 predicted proteins | sample MAT06_FD_78087 | JGI IMG/M metagenome (GOLD analysis project Ga0105049, IMG submission 78087) | Freshwater microbial communities from Lake Fryxell liftoff mats and glacier meltwater in Antarctica - MAT-06 | ecosystem: Environmental > Aquatic > Freshwater > Ice > Liftoff microbial mat | place...
AGAGATGGAGCGGGCGAATTCAGAACGGCAAGTTAAGGCAACCGAGACGCGGACGTCGAGCGCACGATAGCTGACCAATCAAAATGGCCGCCCATCTGCGGTACCCGGTTCGCAAGATGCCATCCAACCAAGAAAAATTCCGGCTTGGCGTAGCCACAGACCTCTGTGCCTGTGGGTTCGATCCCCGTAGGTTGCGAGCTTGTCTCGTTCTGCTGGCCAGCAGAACGACCGTGGCGCGACAAGCGCACCACCTACGCAAAATCCAACCACGCACCACCTACGCAAAATCCAACCATAGTGGAGCCGCGCCGCCCACGGCGCGGAAAACACGGCACCACGCGGCGAGGGCGTCGCATCTCCACGGGCTGCCCGGCAAGACCCGGGTTCCAACAAGCCTTCAGCGCTTCTTTTTCTTCGCCGTCCAATCGGCCGTCACGACGGAGGAAAAACCACCGCGCGCTTTCCAGTGGGCGATGATGGTGAGGCTGCGCGGCTGGAGCGCCGTGCCGAGATCGTCGCAAATCTTGTTGGTCGCGGCCTCGAAAAAGATGCCCTCGTTGCGGTAAGCGTGGAAATAAAGCTTCAAGGACTTCAGTTCGACGCAGTTTTTGCCGGCCACGTAGCGCACGGTGATGTTGGCGAAGTCCGGGTGCCCGGTCATCGGGCAGACCGAGGTGAACTCGTGATGCGTGTGTTCGATCACATAGTCACGCTGCGGGGCGGGATTCGGGAAGGTTTCGAGAATTTTCGGGTCGGCCATGGCCAGAGAAAGACTGAAAGCCCCCTGAGCTGAAAGGCTGAAAACCGCGAAAAGCCGGATTTTTGTCCACAGAACACGTATGAGTTGATCACGAATGAGGAAAACGCCCGGAGGCGAGCGGCCTTCCTTTCGGGCTAATTCGTGATTCGTGAGCCACCGCTGAAAATGGAGCGGGGCGCGCCGCTCTTCGCTACGCGCCCCGCATATAGTCTAGTCTCGGAGCCGATAAGCCGGATTTTGTCCCCCTGACAAGTCAGGGTAACCTTCATTTCTCTAGGTGCGCCCGAAAGCGCGACCTTTCCCGACTGCCGACTTACGCCGACGCCTGGAATGCGACTAACCCGGGACTATCCGACGGGCCGCCGAGTCCCCTATTTAGTCTTGCACCGGATTGGGTTTTTCGTGCCGCCGTCGTTGCCTTCGGCGCGGTGGGCTCTTACCCCACCTTTTCACCCTTACCCTTCTGAAATCTCAAATCAGAGATCTGCGATTTCAAAAAGGCGGTATATTCTCTGTGACACTGTCCGTCGCGCCGCCTTGAAGCGTCGCTCCCGCGCTTTCGAACGGAATCCTGCCCTATGGTGTCCGGACTTTCCTCTCCTGGTTCAAAGAACTCGGAGCGAAGGTCTGGCTCCGAAACTAGGAGGACCAATACACGACCCGACCGCACTGGTCGCAAGTAGCAATTTCCGCCCCACCCCGCGCCATCACTTCAATATGCGTCGGCACCTTTAAATGGCAGCCGCCACAACGCCCCCCGCTCACGTTCACACAAACGGGCTGGCCGGGCTTGCGCGCGAGCCGGTCATAAATCCGCAATTGATCTTCCGCCACCTGCGGTCGCGCCGTATCCACGGCAACGATCGCCGCCTGATGATCGATCTGAGCCTGTTTCTCGCGCTCGCGCAGCGTACGGATCTTGCCCTCATAGCTGGTGATATTGGTCTTCAACACCCCTTCGGCCTCGGTAAAGCGTTTCTTCGCCTCGTCGATCAAATACATGATCTTCAACTCCTCTTCCTCGAATCCGCCGATCACTTTTTCGGTGTTCTCGATTTCGTGGGAAAGTGCGCGATACTCGTCGTTCTTGCGCACCTCGAGCTGTTGCGTGCGGTATTTGGCAATCTTGCCCTGCGCGCTTTGAATTTCGTTTTCGAGGGTTTTCTTTTTCGCCTCGAGTTCACGCCACTCGGTCTTGGCCGTGTCAATCGCCAGCTTTTCGGCGGCGATCCTCGCCTCAATACCGGCGATCTCTTGCGGTATTTCCTGCAATTGTTGCTCAAGCGCCAATCGCTTCATATCGCGGTCCTGCAGCACGAGCAGTTTGGTCAAATCGAAGGCAGCCATGCGGCGATATTGCGGCGGGCTGACACACCGTCAAACGAATCCTCGGTCATACCGGCCAAGAATGCGAAAAAATCGCCGCCCGACGGCCGTTATTTCACCCAGCCAACCCGAGCGAGTCCAAGCCCAACTCCAACGCATTTTCAGAGGGGAAATCAGCCTGTTTTCTGCTATTCACCCACGGCCTTTTGCGCTCGCAGTGAATCCTCAAAAAATAGTCCGAAAAAACACGAAAAAACCCTTGTGAGATGAGCTTATTTTCGCGAAGTTTTCCCATCCCATTTTGAACTGAATGTCCGACCACGACGAAGCCCTAGCCAACGCCAAAAGTAACGCAGCCGCCGACGCCTACGACGCCAATAAACTCGGCCAACTCAAAGGCCTGGAGGCCGTCCGCAAGAAGCCGGGCATGTACATCGGCGGCACCGACGAACGCGCCCTCCACCACTGCGTTTCCGAGGTTTTGGACAACTCCGTGGACGAACATCTCGCCGGCCACTGCTCGCGCATTGAGGTCGTCATCCACATCGACGGCTCCATCAGCATCCGCGACAACGGCCGCGGTATTCCGGTCGATATCAACAAGGATAGCGGCCTGCCCGGCGTCGAGTTGGTGCTCACCACCCTCCACACCGGCGGTAAATACGGCCAAGGCGGCTATAAATTCTCCGGCGGCACCCACGGCGTCGGCGCCAAGTGCGTGAACGCCGTCTCCGAGTGGTTCGAGGTCGAGGTTTCCCGCGGCGGGCAGATCCACCACATGACCTTCGCACGCGGCCAGACCACGAAGAAACTCGAAGTCATCGGCAAAGCTCGCGGCACCGGCACGCTCATTTCCTTCAAGCCCGACCCTGAAATCTTCAAGGAAACCACGATTTACCAGGCAGACCGCATCAGCCAGCGCCTACGCGAACTGGCCTTCCTCAACTCCGGCCTCGAGATCGTCTTCACTGACGAACGCCCGGCCACCCCCAAAGTCGAAACCTTTCTCTATAAAGACGGCGTCGAGGAATTCGTGAAGCAGATCAACACCGGCAAGACCCCGCTGCACGCCAAGCCCATCCGCATCGTCAAAGAAACCACTCTGACCCTCGACGACAAACCGGCGGAAATCCACGCCGAGATCGTGCTGCAATATAACGACAGCTATAACGACCTCGTCCTCTGTTATACTAACACGATTCATAATCCCGACGGCGGCACGCATCTTTCCGGTTTCCGCAGCGCCCTCACCCGCGCCATCAACCAATTCTCCAAGGCCAACAATCTCCTCAAAGAAAAGGACCCGCAGATCACCGGCGACGACGTACGCGAAGGTCTGGCCGCCGTCATCTCGATCAAGCACAGCGACCCGAAGTTTGAATCGCAGACCAAGGTCAAACTCCTCTCGCCCGAAGTGGAAAGCATCGTCGGCTCCGTTTCGTACGAGGGCCTGATGTTTCATTTCGAGGCAAATCCCACGGTCGCCAAACGCATCGTCGAGAAAGCCCTCACCGCCGCCCGCGCCCGCGAGGCCGCCCGCAAAGCCCGCGAAACCATCCGCAAAGGCGCCCTCTCCGGCGGCGGCCTCCCCGGCAAACTCGCCGACTGCTCCGAAAAAGATCCCGCCGTCTGCGAAATCTACATCGTCGAGGGTGACTCCGCCGGTGGTTCCGCCAAACAGGGCCGCGACCGCCGTTACCAGGCGATTCTCCCTCTGCGCGGCAAGCTCATCAACTCCGAGAAAGCCCAGCTCGACAAGGTGCTCAACAACGAGGAAATCAGAACGCTCATCACCGCCATCGGCACCGGCATCGGCACCGGCGAGGATGAGTCCGCTTTCAATGCCGACAAGGCCCGTTACCACAAGATCATCATCATGACGGACGCCGACGTGGACGGCTCACACATCCGCACCCTGCTCCTCACTTTCCTTTATCGGCAGATGAAAGGTATCATCGAGCGCGGCTTCGTCTACATCGCCCAGCCCCCGCTCTACAAAATCAAACGCAAGAAGCGCGAGCAATACGTCGACAACGACGAACAGCTCAACCGCATCCTGCTCGAACTCGGCTCCGAAGACATCATTCTCGCCCGCACCGCTGATGCCCACATTTTCGCCCCCGCCATCATCGACCAGATCGTCGAAATGCTCGGTGCCCTCGAAAAACTCGGCGGCGGCATCACCCGATACGGCGCTTCTCTCCCCGAATATCTCGACGCTCACGACAAGGAAACCCACGAACTCCCCCGCTACATCGCCCGCATCCGCGAAGGCAACAAAGAGTCCCACCGCTTGCTCGCCGACGAGAAAGCGCGCACGGCCTTCGTTGGCAGCATGGGATCAGAAGACACCGTTTCGCCTTTCCCCCCCACCGGCACCGCCGCACCACAGATCGTCCGTCGTGTCACGGTCCACGAAATTTTCGAATCGAACGAGATGACGAAGCTCCTCAAGGCCCTCGCCAATGTCGGCCTCGACACCGCCCAATTCTCTCCCACCCCAGCCGCCCGCTACACGATCACGGAGAACCTCGGCACCAAGAACGAGACCAAAACCGAACTCTTCTCCCCGCTCGACATCATCACCCAGATCCGCGGCAACGGCCGCAAAGGTCTCTCGATCCAGCGATACAAAGGTCTCGGTGAAATGAATCCCAAGCAGCTCTACGAAACCACGATGGACCCCGACCACCGCCGGCTCCTCAAGGTGAACATCAACGACGCCGCCAAAGCCGACGCCCTCTTCACCCTCCTCATGGGCGACGAAGTCCCCCCCCGCCGCCAGTTCATCGAAGACAACGCGCTCAACGTCCAGTTCCTGGATGTTTGAGCAATTCCATGCCGCCAGCCTACAAGACATGCAACACCAAGCAATCATCCACAAAGCGCCAGACGGTGACTATTGGGCTGAGGTTCCTTCGTTACCCGGCTGCGCGACACAAGGCGCAATTCTCAAGGAACTGCGGCGCAATCTGCGCGAAGCCATTGGTGGCTGCCTTGACGCTCTAGATCACACCACCGTGTCGCAAGCCCGAGTAAACAACGCCGACAAGCGTCTCTACTCCTCTATCACAGTCCGTTCCCGCCTCGGCCTGATTAAAAAGAAATGAGCATCTTTCGCCGCCATTTCATCGAAAACAACGCCCAGTCCTTGGATGCCTAAGATCCGCTCAGCCAAGTTACCCAAAGCACCTGCACGCCGCTCTCCGAGACGCGCGCCGAAAGATTTTGTCGTTCAAGAAAGCCAAGCTCCCTACGCTCGCGCCAAGGAGCCTGCATTCTTCTTTGGAGAAGCAATACAGCGGGGCAAATTCATAAAAAACGGGACAGTGATTTCGAGTACGCCTCATCTATTTTATACTCATCCTCACGGTGAATTGTGGGTCGGTGACTCCATTCGCTGGCTGCAATCCCTGCCGGACAACTCAGTTGACCTGATTTTCGCCGACCCGCCCTATAATATTAAAAAGGCCGAATGGGACACCTTCGACTCACAGGAAGCTTACATCAAATGGTCGCTTAGTTGGATCGAGCAAGCGGCCCGAACGCTCAAACCAACCGGCACACTCTACATCTGCGGTTTTTCCGAAGTGCTCGCAGATTTACGTCACCCTGCCTCAAAGTTTTTTGCCGGCTGCCGGTGGATCATCTGGCACTACATGAATAAGGCCAACCTCGGAAATGACTGGGGGCGATCCCACGAAAGTATTCTTCATTTCCGCAAGAGCCGGAGCTTCACTTTCAACACCGATGCCGTCCGCATTCCGTACGGTAACCACACGCTTAAGTATCCTGTCCATCCGCAGGCCGAGACCAGCCAATATGGCGGCGAACAAAATAAGCATAAGACATGGGAACCCCATCCCCTTGGCGCGAAGCCCAAGGACGTAATCGAGGTGCCCACCACCTGCAATGGCATGCACGAAAAGACGCCGCATCCCACCCAGAAGCCGGAGGAACTCCTTCGGAAAATCATTCTCGCTTCATCGAACCTTGGCGATCTCGTGATTGATCCTTTCCTTGGCTCCGGAACCACACCCGTTGTATCCGAACAACTCGGTCGTCACTGGAAGGGATGTGACCTGTCTGCCGAATACGCCCGCTGGGCTGCTGGTCGCATCGAGTTGGTCGAGCCTTGGTCAGTGGCAAAGTGGATGGAATACGACCAACGCAACAATGACCGGAGAAAATCCATCCGATGAGCACGCCTTCCCTAAAAGATCTTCAAGCCAGCGTGCAGGACAAAACAGCCTTCAAGCAGCTCGCCGATTACGAAACCCTCGCGACGAACTATCTAGCGCACCTCGTCTCAACCAAGCCGACTTGCATCGTCTCGCCCTCCCATCACAATTACATCTTCTACCAGTATTCCAAGTCCGCCGGCCATAAGATCACCCGGCCGCTTAATACGAATTTGTTCATTGGCGACGAAGCGAAATTCAAACAGACATTTGCCCGATTTATTTCCGTCCTTGGCGACCTAAAACGTCTTCAACAACGAGGAGCCTCGTCGCGCGGTTTGCTCGCCTACAGCAAAACCGGCGAAATTAACCAGATCATCTACACGGCCCAGCAAGCGATTGGCTGTATTGGCGACTCCTTCGAAATCGAAAATCAGTCGCGCAAACGCATCGGTCAGCTGTTTGAGAATCTAGTCAAACTTGTCCTCCAGGAAGTCGGCTTGAAATGCGAACCCCGGACAGTTAACCTCCCGATTCCAGACTTCCCCGACCGCACCATGGCCTACGAACTGGACGTCGTGTTCTCCCACAACAAGGCTATCGTCACCTCCGAGACCAAGTTCATTCATCCGCAGGAAATCGTCGGATCAATCAAGACTACGAGCAAAGATCGGATCGATAAAGTCTTCCTCGATAAATTTCTGCTCACAAAATTACTTGGCCGTGATGTGCCGGTCATTGCCGTCTTCCTCCACGACGTCCAAAGGGCCAAACGCGGCAACAGCATCTTCAGCATCAACTCCACTTTTAAGACCAATCACTTCCTTGGGTACACTGTCGCATTGAATCGCCTCGACGGCGTTTACTATGTCGATCCGCGCCCCGAGATGTTGTCTAACGCGAAGCTCCGCGAACAGATCGCCGACTTTCAAACCTTGTTGTTGCGCGACCTCTGGCAACTTATATCCCGCTAATTTTAGCTCTCATTTCCCGCATGTATACTGCCAACGAAAAACTTTCGACCGCCAACATCACCGACATCATGCAGACGGCCTACATCGAGTATTCGATGTCGGTCATCATCTCGCGCGCCCTGCCCGACGCGCGCGACGGCCTGAAGCCCGTCCAACGCCGCATCCTCTACGCGATGTTGCGCGAAGGCCTCGTCCACAACCGCCCCTTCGATAAGTGCGCGGGCGTCGTCGGTGAAGTGCTAAAAAATTACCACCCGCACGGCGACTCGTCCGTGTACGACACCCTCGTCCGCCTCGCGCAACCTTGGGTCATGCGTTACCCGCTCATCGATCCGCAAGGCAATTTCGGTTCCGTCGATGGCGATCCACCCGCCGCCTACCGTTATACTGAGGCCCGCCTCAACGCGATCGCCGAAGAACTCCTGAAGGACATCGAGGAAGACACCGTCGATTTCGTCCCCAATTACAAAGAGTCCACCACCGAGCCCACGGTTCTCCCCTCGGCTCTCCCGAATCTTTTGATGAACGGCTCGACCGGTATCGCGGTCGGCATGACGACCAATATCCCGCCGCATAATCTCTCCGAGATCATCGACGCCGCCTGCGCCATCATCGACCGTCCCGATATTTCCGTCGACGAGCTGATCACCTACATTCCCGGCCCGGATTTCCCCACCGGCGGGTTCATCAACGGCCGCGCCGGCATCAAATCCTATCTCACCACCGGGCGCGGCATCGTCCGCACCCGCGGCAAAGCCCACACCGAGGAACTCAAGGGCGGCGGCGAACAGATCATCATCACCGAGATTCCGTATAACGTGAACCGCAACACCCTCGTGTTGCGCATCGCCGAGCTCGTCCGCGAAAAACAAATCGACGGCATCCGCGATCTCCGTGACGAGTCCGACGAAAACACCCGCATCGTCATCGAGCTAAAACGCGGCGAGCAGTCCCAGATCGTCATCAACCAGCTTTATCAAAAGACCGCGCTCGAATCCTCCTTCGGCGTCATCTTGCTCGCCCTCGACAAGAAGCGGCCCAAGCAGATGAACATCAAGGAACTCCTTGAATGTTACATCGATCACCGCCGCGATGTCATCACGCGCCGCACCCAGTTCCGCCTCAACCAAGCCGAAGACCGCGCCCACATTCTCGAAGGCTACATCATCGCCCTCGATAACCTCGACGACTTCGTCAAAATCATCCGCGCCTCGAAGGACAAAGAGGAAGCCAAGCAGAAATTGATGGCCAAGTATCCGCTCTCTGAGCGCCAGACCAACGCCATTCTCGAACTCCGCCTCTATCAACTCACCGGTCTCGAACGCGGCAAGATCGAGGCCGAATACCTCGAGCTCATGAAAGTGATCGAGGAACTCCGCAGCATTCTCGCCTCCGAAGCCAAGCTGCTCGCGTTGATCAAAAAAGAACTGCTCGAGCTCCGCGATAAATACGCCTCGCCCCGCCGCACCCAGATCATCGACGCCGAGGGCGACCTCCGCATGGAAGACGTCATCCCGAACGAAGGCTGCGTCATCACCGTTTCCCATCTCGGCTTCATCAAGCGCACACCCGTCGCCGCCTACCGCGCCCAAAAGCGCGGCGGCAAAGGCGTCATGGGGGCCGAAACCTACGAGGAGGATTTCGTGGAGAACCTCTTCACCGCCTCCACCCACGACTACATTCTCTATCTCACCAGCACCGGCCAGTGCATGGCGAAAAAAGTGTACGACGTCCCCGAAGGTGCCCGCACCGCCAAGGGCAAATCCGTCGCCGGCTTTCTCCGTCTCAGTCCGGGCGAAGGCATCGCCGCGATGATCTGCGTGAAGGATTTCTCGCCCAACCAGCATCTCGTGATGGTCACGAAAAACGGCGTCACGAAGAAAACCAGCCTCACCGATTACGCCAGCGCCACCCGCGAAAGCGGCCTCCGCGGCATCAAGCTCGAGGAAGGCGATACGCTCGTCGGCTGCGTGCTCACCAATGGCGAAAACGAAATCATCCTCGTCTCGCACAAGGGCCAGGCCGTCCGCTTCACCGAGTCCGATCTCCGCGATCAGGGCCGCGACACCATCGGCGTCACCGGTATGCGCTTCAAGATCGAGGGCGACTACGTCCAAGCCATCGAAGTTTGCGATCCGGAGTCGCGCCTGCTCGTCGCCCGCGAGGACGGCATCGGCAAGCGCACCCCCTTTGAGGATTACCGCCTCACCAACCGCGGCGGCACCGGTGTGATCGCGATCGATCTCCCCGAGGATGGCTCCGTCAATGTCGCCGGCGCGCTCAGCGTCCACGACACCGACGAGGTCATGCTCCTCACCGCCAAGGGCCAGAGCGTCCGCACGCGGGTAAAGGAAATCCGCGAAACCGGCCGCGGCGCGAAAGGCGTCCGTCTCGTTAACCTCGATGCCGGCGACAAACTCCTCGCCATCGCCCGCGTCGTCGAGTCCGACGAAGAAGAAGCCGCGAACAGCGCGCCCCCGATGGAAATCCCGCCGCCAGAAACGACGTAAGGGAGAGGCCGTTGCCCCCCACGGCCATGGCGCTTGCGGGCAAGCGCCACTACCCGATACCGCGACCAAACCTCCAAGGCGCGCCACCCGGCGCGCCTTTTTTATTTCCCAAACCTGAAAAACAAAATGTCTCGCGAAGTATCCCCAGGGAACGAGCGCATCTCACTGCCCGGGGGTGGGCGTCGGTTTCCACCCCGACGCTTTTTGTCGCCGAATGCGGTGTGGCCTGGGTCTCAGGCCCATGTTCTGAAAATACGCCCAGAGGCTGGAGCCCCGTGTCACGAAAACCGCAACCGCGCCGCCTTGCCCCCGGTCGTTCCACGCCCAAATTTTTTCCCCTTCAGCTCCGCAGCGGTTGCGCCCACTATTTTATTACGTTTCCGGCCTTGCCAAGCGGTGGGGCGACGTTCTTTTTAAATATTTTTCTGTTCTGCATGTCCACTCGTCTCTCCAAGCTGCTCGATCCCGCCCGAATCACGCTCGCGCTCCAAAGCACGAAGCGCACTGCGGCCATTAACGAGGTGGCCAAGCTGCTGGCCGGTCATCCCGATGTGGTGAATCAAGACGGCTTTTATCAGGAACTCCTCGCGCGCGACCGCCTCGACACCACCTGCCTCGGCAATGGCATCGCCCTGCCCCACGCCCGCACGGAGCACGTGAAGAAGATCGTCGTCGCCGTGGGCCGCAGCGACTCCGGCGTGCTCTTCGAAAACAGCAACCAGAACGTCCGGCTGATGTTCGTGCTCGGCACCCCGAAGAACAACCCCACGGATTACCTCATTCTCGTCGGCACCCTCTGCCGGTTGATCAAAGACGAAGCCAACCGCACCGCCCTGCTCGCCGCCCCCACGCCCGAAGCCTTTATCGCGACCGTCGTCGAACTGGAAAACAAAATTCTCGGGACAGAGAAGTGAACGCAGCGCTGGCGCGCCCCTGACACACCGGGCTTGCCTCTGTTCCCGTGAGCTCCACCTTCCTTCGCAGCGCGCATGATTACTTCATTTATTTTCAGTGATGGCCGGCTCGTCGGCCGCGATCTCGAGGTCGAGGCCCTCCGGCTCGTCAGCGCCGACAAAGGCCTGCTCCTCTGGGTCAACCTCGACAATCCTTCCGATGAGGAAATCAAGGCCGTGCTCGAGGGCGTGTTCCAATTCCACCCGCTCGCCATCGAAGACTGCGTCACCCCCAGCAGCTTGCCGAAAATCGAAGACTACGAGGAGTATCTTTTCCTCGTGACCCACGCCGTTGATTATACTCGGCAGGACAAATTTGCCACGACTGAGCTCGATGTGTTTTTGGGCAAGGATTACATCGTCACCTTTCACCGCACACCGCTGCGCTCGGTGCAGGCGCTCACTGATCGCCTCGTGAAAAACGCCGGTCCCGGGCCGCGCGGCCCCGACCGCATCGCTCACTCCCTGCTCGACCTCCTCGTCGATAACTACGCCCCCGTCATCGCCATTCTCAGCGATGAACTGGAGGAACTGGAAGAAGCCGTGCTGGCCAAGAGCGCTCCGGAAAAACTGGTCGCGGACATCCTTCAGGTCCGCAGCGATTTTTCCCGGCTCCGCACCATCGTCCGCCCCCAGCGCGACGTGATCGACCGCCTCGCCCGCGGTGACAGCAAGTACATCCGGCCAAAGCTGCTCCCCTATTTCCGGGATCTGCGCGACAACCTCGCCCGATTGGAGGACACGGTCTCCAATTTTCACGAACGGTTGATGATGGCCTTCGACATCCATCTCAACAAAGCCGCCTACGAAGCCAACGAGGGCATCAAGTTCCTCACCGCACTCACCGCCATCACGCTACCTCCGGTGCTCGTGGGTAGTTGGTACGGCATGAATTTCGAGCACATGCCGGAACTCAAATCGCCGCACGGCTATCTCTTCGCTTGGATTATCACCATCGTCAGCACCATCCTGATGGCGGTGTATTTGAAAAAGAAAAAGTGGTTCTGAGCGCAGGCCGGAACGAGACCGTCCAGCGACGTGAGCGGAGAGCCCGATCCGCAGCGCAGGCCTGAGACATCCTGATCCCCGCCCGTGGAGAAAGGAGGCACGAGGAAACGAGCTGAACCTGTCAGGGCGATGGGTATCAGGCATCGGCCGTTGCCTTCAACGGCCACGGGGAAGCCGGAGTGTAGCCGCGTTTGAGCCGCAGGCGAAAGCGCGGTGTCTTGCGGCCCCGTTTTCGGGCTGCGCCCTCAAACGAGGCTACAGGCACACGGCAAAACCTCCCACACGGGTCGGGAGACCCGTGCCACTTCCGCCCAATCACGTCAGGCTCCGCGCTCTCCGCGTTAAATGTATTTTATCACGATTCACGACGGAGTTGAGCTCACTCACATTCCTCGGGATCAAGATGTCGTAGCCGAATGGCGCTAAGTTAAGGAGGTTGGTCGTCATGCTACCATGCGTGATCATACCAACTATTTTGCATGAGGAATGTAGGGCCGGCCCTTGTGGCCGTGCCGGAGGGCGCACCTGAAACAGCTCGCCCACAAGGGGCGGCCCTACGAAATTCCACAGCAAATCATCGCAGACGAAACGTCAGGCAGTCGACGATCATGCCGCTTAACTTAGCGCCATTCATGTCAGAGCCTGAGTGATGAGATGACGGGCCACAGTCTTCACTGGATGGTCTGGCGCTCTCTCGACTCCCAGCGCAGGGCTTCGAGGAAACAATTCCTTTGCAAGGCCGGCGCTTGTCGCCGCGCCGCGATCGAAAAGACCCTATCGGTATGCCGTCAAGCAGCCGTCCTACAAAATCCGAACGAACATCACACCGATCTCACTCAAATCGCAGCGCCTCGATCGGATCGAGCGATGCGGCTTTCCACGCCGGATAAAAGCCGAAACCCACGCCGATCGCCGAGCAGACGCTGAAACCGATCATCGCCCACATCCACGGGAAGACCATCGACGCATTAAAGATGACGGCTACAACATTTCCCCCCACCACCCCCACCGTGATTCCCGCCAGTCCGCCCACCATGGAGAGCAACACCGCTTCGAGGAGAAATTGCACGAGGATGTTTCGCTTCTTGGCCCCGATACTCTTGCGGATGCCGATCTCCTTCGTGCGCTCGGTGACGCTGACCAACATGATATTCATCACCCCCACGCCCGAAGCGAGGAGCGCGATCGCGCTGATCACAAAGGCTCCGATGGCCACGATGCTCGCCACTTTGTTGAAGGACTCGATCAGCGTGTCATTGGAGAAAATCTCAAAATCATTCCCGTCCTCGGGATCGAGGGCGCGAACCAGACGCATCACTCCGATGGCCGCATCTTGGGTCGCCGCGAGTTCCGCTTGGCTAGGCGCCTGCACATTCACCTGGATCGAACGGCCGGCGCGTCCATAGGTTTCCAAATATTGGGTGATAGGCGTCAGCGCCGAGTTATCCTGACTCTGGCCAAACGAGGGGCCCTTCGGCGCGAGCAATCCGATCACGGTGTAGCTCTGGCCATCGATGCGGACCTGCTTGCCCAAGCCCTCCTCATGGTCGAACAACCGCTTCACAATATCCGCGCCAAGCACCACCACCGCCCGACCGAATTCCGCATCGTCCGAACCAATATTACGGCCTGCGGCTATTACATAATTCCGACTGGCAATGAAATTTCCGTCCGTCCCGATCAATCCTATATTAGGATTGGTGCGCCGATCACCGAAACTCACGCGCCGGCCACCCCGGGAAAGTTGCAGGCTGACCTCGGCCGACTCAGCCATCAGCTCCTTAAACCGGGCCGCCTGAACATAAGTGATATCGCGCCGGTTGGCGAAACGCTGGCGCGGGTCGCGGAAATTAATCGCCGGATATTTCGAGAACTGAAAACTATTCGCCCCGAGCACATTCAGGCCCGACTCGATTTGACTGCGCAGCGCAGTGATCACCGTCATCACCCCGATCACCGAGAACACCCCGACCGTAATCCCCAACATGGTCAACCCGGAGCGGAGCTTGTTGGCGGACAGCGAGGAAAGCGCGAGACGAAGTGTTTCCGCGAAGTTCATTCGTAACGCAGGGCCACCACGGGATCGAGTTTACTGGCCGCCAGCGCGGGAAGAAATCCGCTGAGCACTCCGACTAATAACGAAGCCCCCAGCGCGAGCAGCACGAGCCCGATCGAGAAAACCAACGGAAAAGCCGGAGCCACCTGGGCAACCACCGCGGTTAATCCCACGGTAACCAGCAGGCCAATCACTCCACCGATGACACAAAGTGAAACCGCCTCGATCAGGAATTGCAGAAGAATCGTCCGCCGGCGGGCCCCGAGCGCTTTGCGGGTGCCAATCTCTTTCGTCCGCTCCTTCACACTCACGTAGGTGATGTTCATGATCCCGATGGCGCCGACGAAAAGCGCCAGCCCTGTAATAAAAAGTCCGGCAAGGGCGATGCCGTTTTTGATCGGATCGAGCTGGGCGCGGACGGTTCCTTGCTCATTGATTTCAAAGTCATCCGGTTTTTCCGGTCCGAGCTGGCGGAGGCTGCGCATGAGTCCGCGTAATTCATCTCGTGCCACCGCCATGCGCGCGATGTCCACCTGCACGCGAATCTCGCCATCATCATTCACCCGGTAATAGCGACGGTACGTGGTGATCGGCATCGCCAGCATGGAATCCCAACTGAAGAGTCCGAGGAAACTGCCCTGCCGCGCCGCCACGCCGAGGATTTTAAAATTCTGATCGCGAATCCGCACCGTCTGCCCGAGCGCCGATTCTCCGGGGAACAGCGCATCAGCCACATCATAGCCAATGATGGCAACATTGGCGCCGGACTGTGCCTCAAAATCGCTGAAGAACCGCCCTTCCTTCATTTCCGAACGCGTGATGCGCGAATAGTCGGCGGAAGTTCCCATCGTCCAGATATTGTTCAGCCGGTACTCGCCTCGGATGATGGTGGTGCCGCGATTGGCTGTGGGCACCGCGAGCTTGAGCGCGCCTGCAGGATGATCGGCGATCCACTCGTTCACCTGCCGCGCGTAGTCGTGCCGGATCGGCCGGCGGTTACGGTAATTCCACCAATCTTGGGAATTATCCTTCCACGGCCACTTGGTGACATAGAGCACGTCGTCCCCGAATCCGGAAAAACTCCGATCCACCCCGACATCGATCCCCTTGATCGCCGTGCCCATGAGGGTGACGGCCACGATCCCGATAATCACACCCAAGGCGGTCAGGGCCGAACGCAGCTTGTTCGCCCGGATCTGCGCAAAGGCAATCCGCAGCGACTCGGTGATTTCGTAGTACAGGCGTCTCATCGAAAATCACGAAGCCGCTGCGTCCGATTCAATCAAACCGTCGCGCAGCCGGACAATGCGGCGCGCGTGCCGGGCGATGTCTTCCTCGTGCGTCACGACGATGATGGTGTTGCCCTTCTCGTAGAGCTGCTCGAACAGCGCCATGATTTCCACGCCGGTTTTGGAGTCGAGGTTACCCGTCGGCTCATCGGCGAGAATGATCGAGGGGCGTGTGACAAGGGCGCGGGCAATGGCCACGCGCTGGCGCTGGCCGCCGGAAAGTTCATTGGGCCGATGATGCACGCGGTCGCCGAGGCCCACATCTTCGAGCGCCTGATGGGCGCGCTCCATCCGCTCTGCTTTGCCGAGGCCGGCGTAGATCAAGGGCAGTTCCACGTTGTGCAGCGCATCGGAGCGCGGCAGGAGATTGAATGTCTGAAAAACGAAACCAATCTCGCGGTTGCGGATATCGGCCAGTTCGTCGTCCACCATGGAAGCCACGTTTTTTCCGGAAAACTCATAGCGCCCGGCCGTCGGCGTATCGAGGCAGCCGAGCATGTTCATGAGCGTGGATTTTCCCGAACCGGACGGCCCCATGATGGCGAGATATTCATTGCGCCGGATGGTGAGCGTCACGCCACACAAGGCGTGAATGGTCTCCGAGCCCATTTGATAAAGCTTGGTGACGCCCTCGATCTCGATGACCAGCGCGCCGGGTGGGCGAACGGAGCGAGTCGCGGCAGGAGTAAAAGGTGTGATCATGGCGTACGCTGGCTCAGCCAGTGGATGGGACTGCCTTACTTTTTAACCTCCGGGGTGGTCTTGTCCTTGTCCTTGGGCTGATCAATCCGGACCTTCGTTCCGTCCTTGAGCGTGCGGGTGATAATACTGAACGGGCCGCTCACGACTTCATCGCCCTCCTTAAGGCCGGATTTGATTTCCAAATGAGAAGTGTCGCCGATGCCGGTTTCCACCGGGATCATCTTCACGGTATCGCCGCTGCGCACGAAAACCACGCGCTGCAGGGATTCGCGATCCGTGCGTTCCCGTTCCCGCTGTTGTTTTTCACTCACGGCGGCCGCCGCTCCATCGCCTTGGGTTTCTTTTTCCTTCTTCTCGCGATCACCCTTCTGCTCATCGAGCGTCTTGCTGCCTTCACGACTGCGTACGGTCACGGACTGGATCGGGACCGCCACGACGTTTTCCACCGTCCTGGTCTCGATGTCCACGCTGGCGCTCATGCCCGGACGCAAACTGACCGCTTTATCCCGCACCCTGATTTTCACCAAAAAATTAGTCACTTCCTCCTGGGTATTCATCCCCTGGGTCTTGGCTGCCGAGGCGATTTCCTTCACTGCGCCGGTGAACTTGCGTCCTGGATACGCATCGATGGAGATACGGGTCTTGTCGCCCACCTTGACGTTGACCACGTCATTTTCGTTCACGTTCACCCGAACCTCCATGTTGGAAAGATTGGCCACCCGCATGACCTCCGTGCCGGCGAAGGACCCGGTACCGACCACGCGTTCACCCACCTCACTTGAAAGCGAGCTGACCGAGCCATCCATCGGGGCAAAGATCGAGGTCTTGGAAAGCAAGTCCCGCGATTGATTCAGCAGGCCCTCGGTGCGGCGGATTTGTGCGAGCGCGTTGTCGGTATTGGCCTGGGCCACCTCGAGGTTGGTTTTCGAGGCGGAATAATCGGAATCGGATACCAGTTGTTTGCCGAAAAGTTCGTGCACCCGCTTAAAATCATCCTGTGCCTTCAACAACTGGGCATTGCTTTGGACGGCCGTGGCCTTGGCGGCGGTCAAATTGGCTTCCTGTTGTTCAACTTGGTAGCGGTAGTTGTCGGCCTTGATCCGCACCAGCAAAACACCCTTGGTCACCACCGCGCCTTCGCGCAGCGGCAGCTCCAAAATTTCCCCGGAGACTTCGGGGGAAATCTTCACCTCGACCTCGGGCTGAATTTTTCCCGTGGCGGTGACCAGTTGGGTGATGGTTTTGATGACGGCCTTCTCCGTCGTGACCAGGTGAAGCGGCTCCTTCCCCTTGTTCTTCGCGATGGCTCCGACCACGAGTGCGATCAAGACAATGAGTGATCCGATGATCCCATAAAGGCCTTTGCGGGATTTCTTTTTCGGTGCATCTGGCTTAGCCGTGATCGGCCGGGTAAACGCTGGGGACATAGTGGACAGAGGTTAGAAGCAAGTGGTGGGATTACACGCGAGAACTTGGGTAGGTCGCAGTTTGTTTAGCGATAAACGGATTGGGGTCGGGATGGATGGTAGCGTCGATCCAGAACGAGAACGATTCAGTCGAGAGTCCAGAGTCGAGAGCTGAGAGCCAAATCCCCCAAGCGGACAGGCGAATTTTCAGGGGAAAGGATATTCACTGTATGGTCTGGTTCTGGTCTCTCGACTCTCAGCTCCCGACTTCCTTTGTCAGTCCAAGGCCTACTCACCCGCGAGGGCCGCCCCCACAATACCGGCATCATTATGGAGGTGGGCAGGCATGATCTTCGCGTTCGCTTTCAAATAGCTAAACCACTTCTCCGACTTCTTGCTCACGCCACCTCCGATGATGATCAGCTCAGGCGATAACAACCGCTCCACCACGCCCAGATAAACGTTCACGCGCACGGCCCACTCACGCCACTCCAGGTGCGCGCGCTTGCGCACCGCCGCCGAAGCGTAGCGCTCCATCGGCTTGCCCCGCCAAGGAATGTGCCCCAGCTCGGCATTCGGGAAAAGCTGACCATGATGAAACAGCGCCGAGCCAATCCCCGTGCCGAACGTCAGCAACAGCACGGTGTCCTGCCGCCCACGACCGACCCCAAATTTCATTTCCGCCAAACCGGCCGCATCAGCGTCATTGATTATTTTGACGGCGCCTTTTGTCGCCCGGCGGAAAAGCGTCACGCCGTTTTGCTGTTCCCAAACTTGGCCAAGATTGCCCACTGCTCCGATTTTTCCGTCGCGAATAATCGCCGGAAAACCAATCCCCACCGGGCCCTGCCAATCGAAGTGCCGCACAATCTCACGCACCGCCGCCACGCCGGTCGCGAGCGCGCAAGGCGATTCGATCTCCACGCGATGACGCTCCGCGAGCAAGCGCCCCGTCTTGGTATCCACCGGTGCCCCCTTGAACGCCGAGCCCCCAATATCAATGCCGAGTACTTTCATGCCGCGAAACGCTAGAAAGCCCGCAGCGCATGGCAATCACATCAATTCGTCCACCGACCGGATTGCAAAATATCCCCCGGAATAGCCACCACGAAACCCACCAAACCCAGGAAAGAGGAAAAGCATCGCCCAGAGTCCGCCATCATTCTTTCACCTCCTCGTTCTCGTTCTCATAAAGTAAACCCAGCAAACCGAGAACGATTAAGAGTAAGAGAACGAGAATGATTACGCCGAACAGTAGTCGCGCCACGTCCATCCCGTAGCCGCGCTGCCTTTCGATTCTACTCAAGGCCCTGAGCTTGTCGAACGGGGAGCGCAGCGACAACGCGGTTCAGTAACAACGCGCGCTCCCCAATTCCCACGCCAAGCTTGCGATCACCGTCACTCTCCCTCTCACT
>Ga0105049_10003496_pt1 | contig 18569 bp, 17 predicted proteins | sample MAT06_FD_78087 | JGI IMG/M metagenome (GOLD analysis project Ga0105049, IMG submission 78087) | Freshwater microbial communities from Lake Fryxell liftoff mats and glacier meltwater in Antarctica - MAT-06 | ecosystem: Environmental > Aquatic > Freshwater > Ice > Liftoff microbial mat | place...
GACACCTTTGCTTTTTTTCCGGCATTAAAAGATAATGTTTAGGAAAGCCTGGAAGAATACAATCACACTGGTTGGGAAATAATTGCTTTAAACACTACGAGTGAGTTAACTTTAACGAAATAAATCTAGCCATGGTTTATTTCCGACGCATTTCATCAAGAATTAATATAGAAGTGGAAAATAAAGAATGCACATTAGAGAGTAATTTATGTGCCAAACCACGACTAAAGCGGCGACAAAATTCAAAAAAAATTAATAATATGGAAACATTCGTAGCATCCCGATTATCTGAAGGAAATAAAACATTCCCGATAAAAATTGTAATTGATGAAATTGGAATCACATTAAAACACCCGGGTATATTTAGCGGGAAAGAGCAAACAGTTCCGTTCAGCCGAATATCTTCAGTAGATGTTGATAGTCCCCTGGTTGGATATTCAACAATAATCATACATGCTACTGGTCAGGGTAAAATAGAAGCTCATGGATTTACCAAGGCCGAAGTAAACCAAATGAGAAAAGTGATTCTTGATAAGATTTAATAACAATTTTGACAGGTAAAGTCATTCCCAGCAACTCATTTGCTTGGCTATTAGCAAAGCAAGGACGTTTCGTCGCCAAACAAAATGCATCGTCAAAATAATATCATTGAACAATACCGATAAAAAAGAGCCAGGTTTATGGCGGTGGTGTAAGTTGCTTTTGATTAAGGCTGGCGTTAAGCGGGTTAGGTCCAAGGTCCCCATCCATGCCCATTGCTCCTGAGATTGAGTTGCTTGGAACAAGGTGAAATTTGCCACCTGGGAATAAGTGTCATTTCTGCAAAGGCATTTGCCACAAAGGCAACCGTGTCATAAAAGTCACCAATATCCCACAAAAAATTAAAGAAGCAAACCAACACCTGGCACAAAAACGCCCGCTCCAAAAAAGCAACCTCCACAACCCAAACAATACGTTCCGACAAGGCTTAACTTTGCATCACACAAAAAAATATTTAAAAAATGGAAAAAGCAATTCTTGCCGGTGGATGTTTCTGGGGAGTAGAAGAACTCATTCGAAAGCTCCCTGGTATTCAGTCAACAGTAGTAGGGTACACAGGAGGCGATGTTCCCAACGCAACTTACCGCAATCATGGCACCCATGCAGAGGCCATCGAAATTATGTTTGATCCTGCTATTTTATCATACCGCTCACTGCTGGAATTTTTCTTCCAGATACACGATCCTACCACGTTCAACCGGCAGGGAAATGACAGAGGTGCATCCTACCGTTCTGCCATCTTTTACCAAAATGAAGCGCAGCAAGAAACAGCGGCAACTTTGGTTAAAGAAATGACGGCTTCCAAAAAATGGCCCGGGGCAATTGTAACAGCCATAATACCAGCCACTGATTTTTGGAATGCAGAAGAAGAGCACCAGGATTATCTGCAGAAAAACCCTTACGGCTACACCTGCCATTTCATTAGACCAGACTGGGAATTGGGGTAACCATTGGCTTTGCAGGCCAATTAACTTATGTAAATATTTGTGGGACTTTAGAGACCGCCGGGACCAACAAAGTCTCAGCCGTCCCTAAAGTTCCACCTTAAGTGAACGCAAAAACCAGGGGGTAAGTTGGTTTTTAAACAATGCCTTTTATTTATGAACACCATAGAATTAGAAAAAAAAGTAAAGCAATTGGTACACTCATTAGCTTATGAAAAAGGGTTTGTTTGTTCGGTTGATGTTCTTCAGAAATTGGCTTATTTGTCAAAGGATGATTATGAATCGTGGAGATTTGGAAGGATTGATTATTTAGAAAAAGTTTGTCAGGTAAATTTGAGCAAGCTTTCCATGATCAATAAAATAATGCGAAAAAATGCCAATGAATTAGGGTTGGAAAGTTCATGGACGGGCTATAACAAATACGGAAAAGGAGTGAGTAAAAGATTGATTTTTAGTAAATCACGGGATAGTAAGATTGAAGATGCTTATGCAACGCATTATGTAAATAAGAAACGAATGCTTGAACTGAAAAAAATTAAATCCGGAAGTAAGATTGATTCTGTAAAAGAAGGGGAGGTATAGTTTTTGGCGATACTTGTTTAAGACCTGCATCACTGGCTATTCATCCTTTAGAGGTGCCAGGATTAGGGAATTGCAGCCATTCAATAACGACTCAATCCAGTAAGACATTAATCGTTAATGTGTGAGTTGAATGCACCTTCGAACTACCGCTGCAACAATTTACCAGGCAACATAATAACCCCTTTTAGTAAACTAAAAATGCCATCAACTGCTATACCGAGTAATCTGAATGGAAGTGTAAGTATCCAAAAAATTGGATACAATATCAGTGCTAAAATTGCCAGCGGCCAGCAAAGTATAAAGAGGATGATCCAGGCGATGAATGTAACCATGGTTTAAAGTTAATGTCTGAATGATCGGTGCCCCGGTGCAGTTATATGAACGGTTACATGGTATTGAGTACGGGGATCAATTAAATAACTGTTTGGAAGGATCTTTGCCGCAGAATAGTTAACATTGAAAGGGTAAAAAAATGCCTAAACTAAGAATATTGCAATTTCAAAAGACTACTGTGTAAAAACATCTTTCAAAAAAAATCATCATACAAATTTCTCCAATCAAATAAATACTGATGTTAAGAGAAGTCCATTGGCAATAAAAAATACAGCCAAACGTTCACTTAGTATATTGCGTCCAATAAATCTGTGCACCCTACTTTTAAACTAAAAATTCTCCTGTGAAAAATTATCTGATCAAATTGTTGCCAGTGTTAATAGTATTTGTGTTGCTTTTATCCGCTTGTAGTAGTTCCCGTGAAACTACGCACCACCGGGGTGTAAATAATAAGGCTTATAGAGGTTATTGACCTTTATTTGCTTTTGTATTTACTAATAGCATAGGCTGTAGTTCACAGACCGGTCTGGGGTTTTCCCAATTACTGCTGCCACTTGTTAAGTGCAATATCAACCTTATCACCAAAGCTTTTCTGATTATTGTGGTTTTACCCGGATTTTTAATGTGGCAATGCATAAAAAAAGATACGGTCGGTAGTGCTGCGCCTGAAAATATTTGTTTCCGTTTTTGAACTGCTTCCTAAGTAATTTGATTTAACGTTTGCTGGTAAAACAACCCTGCATCTGAATATACTAATCTACAGTTAATCGCATCTACAACAATCTTATTGAAATTTGATCCTTTCATGGGTATATAAAATCACTGGTATTACGCTGGTTTCCGAAAAACATTTTTTATCTTCCATACAAATTGAAGCAGCATGAAAAACATACTTATCACTCCGATACTCCTCCTTTTTGTACTGGTTTTAATTGCAGCAGGAAAAGCTTTTTACAAACCGGTTGCGAACCAATCGGTTTTTGAAAAAAATGAGATCATTTCATGTGGCTTACCTTCAACGGAAGTTACTGCCAACGAGACTGGTAAATTTATTCCCCTGCTGCCGGGTTGGGGACATTACAGTTATGCCATAACAACCTCCAACGACAGTACACAAATTTATTTTAACCAGGGGCTAAACTTTTATTATAGCTACCATTTTAGGGAAGCACTTGCGTCCTTTAAAGAAGCCGCCCGTTTTGATAAAACCTGTGCCATGGCTTACTGGGGCCAGGCACTTGCCATGGGACCTTATTACAATAATTATTCTTATAAAATGGGTGCAGGCATTCCAACTGTACTAAAAGAAATGCAACTCAACATGGCTACTGCATCTGAAAAGGAAAAGGGATTGATAAAAGCCATGCAGCAAAGATACTCTACCGATTTTAGTAATAGCGACCGCACTCAGTTAGACAGCAGTTATGCAGCCGCCATGCAGTTGCTAATTCAACAATTTAGCAGCGATGACGACATCAAAGCGCTGTATATAGATGCTGTAATGCTGCAACACAAATGGGATTTCTGGAACAATGACGGCAGTCCGAAAAGCTGGACGCCTGAACTTGTAAACCTTTGCGAAGCCATGCTGCTACGGCAGCGCCTGCACCCGGCCGCAATGCATTATTACATTCACCTTACCGAAGCTTCGCATGAGCCACAGTTAGCACTTAGAACTGCGGAACGATTAAAAGATGCCATGCCCGGTGTGGGCCACATGGTACACATGGCTACCCACATGTACCAGCGCAACGGACTATTTGCAAAAGGGGTTACCGTAAATGAAGATGCAAACAATGTGAATAATAGCGTGGATGACCTGGCGCCTAATTTAGGTATCGGCAAAAACAATAATGTACATGTATATGCAGTACAGTCTTATTGCGCAATCAACGCCGGTATGTACAACAAAGCAGTTCCAATGTACCTCCGTGCTAAAAACCGCATGTTGGCAATCACCAACAATATTGAGAACGATCCGCATAGCCAGGGTGTATTTATGCTGCCGGTAATGGCCATGGTAAGAATGGGGAAATGGCAGGAAATATTGGCAACGTCTGCGCCGGATGAGCGCTGGAAATATGCCACCATACTGGATTGTTTTGCAAAAGGACTTGCACAAATTCATTTTAAAAATGGATTGGCTGCCAATCAATTGCTGACCAAGCTGGAATCTATAATGGTCGATAGCTCACTTGCAGTTCGGTCGATGCCGTTTAATGCACCGGTACAAATGGCGGGAATAGCTGCAGGTATATTAAAAGGTCAACTGTATTATGCAGAAGGAAAAAAAGAAGAAGCCATTGCGGCATTTAAAATAGCAATTGAGGAGGAGGATAAGCTCATTTACAGGGAGCCGCAGGAATGGCTGCTACCGGCCAGACAATACCTGGGTGCCTTACTTTTAAAAATGAAACAACCAGCCCTGGCAGATAAAGTGTACCGGGAGGATTTGCTTGCCAACCCCAACAATGGCTGGTCTTTACTTGGACTGCACCAAAGCCTGCTGGCAGCCGGTAAAAAAGGCGAAGCTGCACTTTATAAAGAAAGTTATATGACGGCCTTTAAGGATGCAGATAATATGCCGGTTGCTTCTGTTTATTAATTTTTATTCGGGGATGGCACCACTAACAGATGTAAGGAGCCACTTCAATTTGTTATTACTTATTAAAAGTATACACCAGCAACCCGATGATAATATCTGCAATGACAGCCATTGTAAACTTTGGTGTCAAATACCCGATTTTGATAATCAATTTTTCTAGTTTGGGCGTCCATTATAAAATTTTATTTTTCGGCAGGTTTTACACTCGGGCTATGATATTGCTCTCCTTCAGAGTTTGGTTAAGCGATACCAGTACGATATTTGGCAGCTGTTTAAGGCGTGTACAACAACCGTCGATAAATAATTTGAACGACTGTTTATTTTTATAATCCTCCCCCGAATGTTTTATATTTATACCATAACATTCATTATGAGAAAAAGCTACATCATCTTATTCCTGCTGTTGATTTGTATGCATGCAGGCGCACAAAGTTTCCGTATCAACATTACTCCCGGTTTACAACAAACAGCCCTTGATGGCAGACTGCTGTTGCTCGTATCGTCCAATAATCTAAAGGAACCACGGTTTCAGATAAGCGATGCTACCAACACGCAAATGGTATTTGGAAAAGACGTAGACAACTGGCAGCCTGGCGAATCGCAGCTAATAAGTGTGGATGCATTTGGCTACCCGGTAGAGCGCTTGCATGATATACCGGCAGGTGATTATTATGTGCAGGTGCTGCTGCATAAATATGAAACCTTTCATTTAAAAACCGGCCATACCGTCAAGCTGCCGATGGATCGTGGCGAAGGACAGCATTGGAATGAAGCGCCCGGAAATATTTACTCAACACCGGTTAAGATACATTTTGACCCATTCAGCTCCAATGAAATATCCCTGACGATAGGCAATGAAATTCCACCTATCAAAGAACCGGAAGACACGAAGTATATTAAACATATAAAAATTCAAAGCAAGCTGCTGACTGAGTTTTGGGGAAGGCCAATGTTTCTCGGCGCCCATATACTTTTGCCCGAAGGTTTTGATGAACATCCGGCAGTAAAATATCCGCTGGCAGTTTTTCACGGACATTTTCCTGAAACCTTTGAAGGCTTTCGCACCACGCCACCAGATGCAAACCTGGTGCCCGATACCAGCGATCGGTTTCACATAACCGGTTACAATATAATTCAGCAACAGGAGCAATATAGTTTTTACAAGCAGTGGACAGGGCCTGGCTTTCCGAGGGTTCTGGCCATTGAAATACAACATGCCAATCCATATTACGATGATTCTTATGCTGTGAACTCGGCTAATCTCGGACCTTATGGTGATGCCATTACCTACGAACTGATTCCTGAAATTGAAAAACGTTTCCGTGGCATTGGTCAGGGCTGGGCGAGGTTTATGTATGGTGGCTCTACCGGTGGATGGGAGGCTTTGGCAGCGCAGGTTTTTTATCCTGATCAGTTCAATGGTTGTTATGCTGCTTGTCCGGACCCGATTGATTTTCATCATTACACCACTGTTGATATTTACAATGATAAGAACGCTTATTATGTAGGAAGTGATTTTAAAAAACTGCAACGTCCCGGCCACAGAGATTATCTTGGTCATGTGAGTGCTACGGTAAAAGAAATGAACCAGCGGGAACTGGCACTAGGTACACGCAGCAGAAGTGGTGATCAGTTTGATATTTGGGAGGCCGTTTTTTCGCCGATGGATTCAGATGGTTATCCCAGGCGCATCTATGATAAATATACCGGTGCCATTGATACTGCGGTGGCGAGGCACTGGCGTGACAATTATGATCTTACCAATATCATTAAAAGAGACTGGCCAACAATTGGTGAAAAGTTAAAAGGAAAAATTCATGTATATGTGGGAGATATGGATAATTATTATTTGAACAATGCAGTGTATGCTGCCGAAGATATGATGAAACAGTTGAGTAACCCTGCCTGTAACTGTGAAGTAGCGTATGGCGACCGTGCAGAGCATTGCTGGAATGGCGACCCTACACAGCCCAACTATATTTCAAGAATGCGGTACAACCAGATGTTTATAAAAAAATGGGTAGAAGAAGTGAAAAAAAGATCACCCAAAGGAGCTGATCTAAAATCGTGGATGTACTGATAAAAAGAGTTCGCTTTCAGCAGATCTTTTTTTAACGGGTAACCTTCTTATTGTTGGTACCTGATTGCATAATTGATATGATTCAACCCTATGTATTTTATTTTGGAAAAGATGCAATGGCTTAATTATTCCGGTTAAAGTTTTGCAGGATTGATGAACAGGGCTTTCTATATCAACCCGGATGATTCTTTAAAAAGGCAAGTCATTTCATCCCGGCGTTGATCTTTAAGAAGGCCGTCAAGAAAAATAATTAGTTTTCTCTTGTCCACTCTTCGTGAATGGGATCTCCTTTAGAACTGGCTCCCTTATGTGTCCACACTTTATCATTGATGCTGCCATCAAAACTAAGTGATGCGCCTACCCGGCTACTGTCTCTCGAAAAGAACTCAATATGCTCTGTGTATTTAAAATAAAGTGGAAATTTCAGTATGGGAAGTTTCATCACGAATTTTTATAAATGAAAGTCTGATATTTGTGTATGAAGTTGTGACCGTACCAGCTTTGATGGGCATTGCAGAAAGCCGATAAAATTAAATAAACTCAAAATAACAATTTAACCATGTCAGAAACAATTGTCGCTTTACTTTCCCTCATTGCTTTGGAAGTAATATTAGGTATTGACAATATCATCTTTATATCGATTCTGTCCGATAAGTTACCCGGAAAAGAACGCAACAAACTCCGCTACTGGGGCATTGGACTGGCAATGGTCATGCGGTTGTTATTGCTTGCAGTGTTGTCATGGATATTAAAACTTGATCAAACGTTGTTTACATTATTTACTATTTCATTCTCTGGAAAGGGGTTGATATTGATTGTAGGTGGGTTATTTTTATTGTACAAAAGTACCCGGGAAATCTATCACAATTCGGAAATTGCTGCGGAACAAGTACCTTCTGTTCCGGCAAAAGCCAGCTTTGGAAAATTATTGGGTGAGGTAATTGTATTGGATCTTGTTTTCTCAATAGATTCTATCATTACTGCGGTAGGCATGGTGAATGAATTATGGGTGATGTACACAGCAGTGATCGTAACCGTCATCATTATGCTCATCGCTTCAAGGCCAATCAGTGATTTTATTCACAAACATCCCTCGTTTAAAATTCTGGCACTGTGTTTCTTGATGATGATTGGGGTATCACTGCTTGCAGAAGGTTTACAATTCAAAATCCCAAAAGGATATATTTATTTTTCTATGGCCTTTGCATTTTTGGTAGATGTGATACAGATTAAAACCGTGAAGCCGAAATAAATAGCAGATCACCAACGCAATTTTACGGGCGGTAGCACGGTGGCCGCAATGGCATATTGATCATAAAAAAACCTCTTAGTTTTGTATTTAAAACAAAGCGGTTTAACATCATGACCTCTAATACAAACTACAAATAATTATTCCGCCTGATTTCGGTGTTCTTTGTCGGTCAACCATATTACATAAGTTAAAATGCCAGGTTGCATGCCTGATGTAAGTGTCTAATTTTAAACATATTTTCAAACCTAATCATACTGTCTGCAATACTTGATGTAATAATTTAAGCCCGTGGTGCAGAAACCGGTGGCGCCGCTTGCGGAACCACATTTTTAACCGGCCTGGTTGTTTTTAAATACGTAAAAATAGCTTTCAGTTCATCATCCGTCATGTGTTGAAACACCTTCCAGGGCATTGGAGGTAATAGCGCTCTCGAACTGGCCAATCCTTTATATTTTCCATTTCTCAACGCATAAATAAATTGTTCTTCTTTCCAGTTGCCAATTCCGGTTGAGTCTGAAGTTAAGTTGCCAGCATAGGAGATACCCCATGGTCCAACCCAGGCAGTTAATGTATTTGTTACTGATAATCCTTTGCTTTCCATTTCTTGTCTGTTTACATCGGGAGGGGGCATCTGTGCAGGGTGACCGGGTAAAAACAAACTACTGTCAATCTCCGGGCCATGGTCGGTCATCTTTTTGGGTGAATGACAATCATTACAACCGCCGATGGTAACCAGGTGTTCGCCCCATTTTGCCTGGCTGTCAAAGCCATTGAAGGATGGGGTTGTAGATACTGATAAAGCAGAGTGTCCTTCAGCCGTTTTTTGATTGCATTGCGAAAGCAGCAGGACGCTTGCCAAAACTGCCAACGAAATACCTGTTGAGAAAATTTTCATTGCAAATTTGTTTTAGAGTCATTAAGAGTTATTATGATCTATTGAATGTATAATAAATATTTAATAGTTGTAACAGGTAATTTAGTCACTCTTTAAAGCAAGATATTTTTAATCGTTGTCACCAGCCCGCAAGCCTCTTAACCGTAAAAAATTGTGCCGATACTTATAAACCGGGTAGTGTACGCCGGAGAAGCGAAAATCTTTTAAATGGAGTGCAAGAGTGCTGGACTAACATACCTTGTATTTACAAAAAAGCCTGCCGGGGTTAAATGGTTTCTGCTTTACCAACCTCAAAAAAGTGAGCCGATTTTATAAGCCTTACTCTATTTTGAAACCTGGCTGTTGTTATCGTACCAAATATCTACTGCTAATTTTCTATCTCAAAATATCGCTAGTACTGTGTAAAGAATAAATTGACGGTTCGATTTGTGATCCAATAGCTCGGATGGTCAATTGTGAATGGTGAAATGATGACCACCTGATCTATCGGGGTACACTTAACTTAACACTGGTAAATATTTTCGACGTTGGTAAAAGCATAATTGAAAATGGATTCGGAGGCACCAGGTTTACTCAACTTGTTTTTTGTTAAACAGATTTAAATTAATTGCAGAACGGGTGTTTTACTTCGGAAATATGGCAGCACTTTATGGTATCAAATCAATTTTTATAAAAAATAATTTCTTTTAAAATGCAAGACGGTAAAGGTGTTCATTTTTTGAGACCCTTTATAAATGTCTCAAAAAATGATATGAGGCGTTCGGTTCTATTGGAGATGCTATTCTTGCAGCTCTATTAAAAGTGAATTTTGAATTAAAGCCGCAATCGTATGCAATTCCTAAAAGGGTTTGTGTTTTTTGTTCGCCTGTCTGCAACTTTTCTTTCACTGCTTCTATGCGATAATGGTTTATAAAATCATTAAAGCTTATTTCAAAACCCTGGTTGATAGCTTTGGAAAGTATGCTGGCATTGGTTTGAAACTGTTTTGCCAATTATGTTAGTGACAATTCAGGATCTTCATACAATTGTGTCTTGTATCAATGTGAGTTTTATAATTCGTATCGTAAAATAAATAGTAAGCCAATTTAAAGTTAGTACAGCACTAGCTGCTATGAAGTCATTTTTTAGGGTAACGTTGCGGTACTTTAAACAGTTTTTGTTTTAAACATTATTTATCATATTGCTCAATCCACGAAAAGTTTTTTTGATAAATCGCCTCCTTATTTTTTTGAATAAAAATCAGGAACGCCTTTGCCACTTCAGACATTTTTTTTTGCTTCAACCATATCAGTCTCCAGTTTTCTATTAGAGGTAAACCCTTTACACGAATAATTTTTATATCCTTTTGTTTTAATTCATTTTTAATACTTAAAATAGACTGAATAGAAAATCCAAGGTCTGCCATCACAGCTTGTTTTACTGCTTCACTTGAAGTTAATTCCAGCTTTACATGCGGAACAATATTGGCTTTCTCAAAATAGCGCTGCATGGTAACCCTTGTTCCAGAGCCTTCTTCCCGGTAAATAAGGGGTATGCTATCGAATACAGCTTTACTTGATTGTTGAGTAATTTTAATTTCCGTATCAGCAGCGCAGGTTAAGAATAATTTATTGGCTACTAAAATTTCCTGTTCAATATTCAATGTCTCAGGCAGTACGGATACCAACGAGAAATCAACTTCATTGTGTTCCAGACTTTTGATAACTTTTGTTTTGTTAGTCACATCCATCAATAGGTCTATGCTCGGGTTGGCCTTTAAAAAATCTTTCAGATAATAAGGCATCACATATTTGCCGGTAGATACCACCGATAATTTAAGTCTTCCTGAAAGTATTCCTTTAAAACTTTGTGTTTGGTAATTAATAGAGGCTACTTCTTTTAAAATCCTATCTGCAATCTGGTACAATTCCCTGCCAAAATCAGTAATGTATAATTTTCTGCCTACGATCTCTATTAATGCTATATCAAACTGTGCCTGCAGGTTTTTGATTTGTATAGATACAGCAGGTTGTGTCATGTGCAATTCTTCCGATGCCTTGGTAATGCTTTGGTTTTGCACCACCAGCATAAAAACTTTAAGTTGCTGCAAGGTGAAATTCATAAAAATAGTTTATGGTTCATATAATAAAGATAAATGAAAGTATATAAATAAAGCCATGCAATTTTGCCAGACAAAAATTAAATTAATGACAAGAATTACAGTTGCAAAAGGAGATGGTATAGGTCCTGAAATTATGGATGCCACATTAAAGATTATTATGGCAGCGGGTGCAGCCATCGAAGTAGACGAGATTGAGGTAGGCGAGAAAGTTTACCTGGCAGGCAATCTTGCTGGTATTGCCAAAGAATCATGGGATGTTATACGAAGAAATAAGGTCTTTCTGAAAGCCCCTATTACTACGCCACAGGGTGGTGGCTATAAAAGCCTGAATGTAACTACCCGTAAATTTTTGGGCTTGTATTCCAATGTTCGGCCTTGCATGAGTCTTCATCCTTTTGTGAAAACGAAGCATCCACTAATGGATATTGTAATTGTAAGGGAAAATGAAGAAGACCTGTATGCAGGCATTGAGCACCAGCAAACAGATGAAGTAATGCAGTGTTTAAAATTAATAAGCCGCCCTGGCTGCGAAAAAATAGTACGGTATGCTTTTGAATATGCAAAACAGTATGGCCGTAAAAAAGTAACCTGCTTTACCAAGGATAATATCATGAAACAAACAGATGGTTTGTTTCACCAGGTGTTTGATGAAATTGCCAAAGAATACCCGGCAATTGAAAATGAACATTGGATAGTTGACATTGGCGCAGCAAAAATGGCTGATACGCCGGAGATTTTTGATGTGATTGTGATGCCGAATTTATACGGCGATATATTGTCTGACGTGGCAGCACAAATAACCGGCTCGGTTGGTTTGGCTGGTTCTGCTAATATTGGTGAGCAATGCGCCATGTTTGAAGCGATACATGGATCGGCACCAAGAGTAGCAAATCAAAACAGGGCAAATCCCTCAGGTCTGCTACAGGGAGCAGTGATGATGCTCAACCATATAGGACAGGGATTAATTGCAGAAAAAGTACACAACGCCTGGCTTAAAACCATTGAAGATGGCATACATACTTATGATATTTATAAGGAAGGTATCAGTAAACAAAAAGTAGGTACCAAAGAATTTGCTGAAGCGGTAATTAATAACCTGGGGCTACAGCCTTCAATTTTAAAACCAGTTCGGTTTGATAAAAATTCTGCTTTGATACTTCCTAAATATGAAAGAAAAGAATCAAAACATAAAGAATTGGTGGGCGTAGATATTTTTGTACATTGGAAAGGAACCGATCCGGATGCACTGGCTCATATCATCGGGGAATTAAACAGTAAAGATGCTGAACTTACTATGATTACCAACCGGGGTATCAAAGTTTGGCCGGAAGGTTTTGAAGAAACTTTCTGCACCGACCACTGGCGTTGCCGTTTTAAACCAGCAAACGAAAATGTTTTTACAAAAGAAGGTATTGTGCATCTACTTGGTAAAGCAATAGAGAAAAATATTGATACAATCAAAACAGAAAACCTCTATTCATTTGATGGCAAGCCAGCTTTTTCGTTGGGACAGGGACAGTAAAAATATGGATTACAACACTAGCGTCCCATTGTTGAAATTGCTCAAACTATAACTCAATAGAATCAATACTTTTAGCGGATACGGAACCTCTAAATGAGTTTAAATCATTTGAGTAACAAATGTCCTTAAATGATTGACTATACTTTGTGATATGGAAATAAGTTTTTCGTCATTGGGATGCTAGTCATAAAACAAATAACATGAACCTACAGCTTATACAAGGTCAATTCAGCACACAGGAAGCCATTGATATCATTACACAAATGATTAACGTGAAGATAAAATTTCATGAAAGTAAAATTGATAGCGCACACAACGAGGAAGATATAAAAATGAGGGAGCAAAGAATCAAGCAATTACAGCAACACCTCCATGAAAGCAGAATTCATATAGAAAAGCAAGGTGGAATGATTAAAATCACAAGTGAGCTTTCATTTGATTAAGTTGATGAAGAAACAGGTTTAAACTAAAATAGCAAAAAATTTATTTCATCCGATGCAAGTAAGGTTTTGATTGCGATTGTTATACTGCGCAATGGATAAATTAGGGAGTTCCGATTTTGCTCATTATAGTTCAAATGTACAAGAGTGATTATTAATCCTTTTTACCAAAAAAGATTAATAATAAAATTATATTTGCTACCGAAGCTTAATAAAAAAACTTCGGCTTGGTTCATAAGAAAGTAGTTCATTAAGTTATCCCTTGTTCACTATAGCAGTAAGATAAACGATTACTAAATGGCAATATTTGGTTAGACGGAAGTACTGGTAAAGATGCAGCACTTTCCGAATAGCGCTCAATAGCCCTGTTAAAAATAAAAGGCTTTTATTAAAAAGGCTTTTGATGCTGCAGATCAGAGAAGGGATGATGTAAAGATTGATGGTTTTATAGAAACAATAATTATAGAATAACTCATTGTTATTATCGTTTGAAAAGGGAATAGTAAATGATAGATTCTACGAATTTATTTTACAATCGCAAGGCTTTGCTTGTTACTAAACACAACAAGGAAAATGTAATCGTACCATTGTTTAAAGACGGCTTTGGATTGGATGTTGAAGTAGCTACTAAAGTAGATACGGACCAGTTCGGCACATTTAGCGGAGATATTGAAAGACCCGATACACAATACAATACGGCCAAATTAAAAATCTTAAAAGCTTTTGAACTGTATCCTGAAGCAGAGATTGCCATTGCGAGCGAAGGTGCTTTTAATCCCCATCCAGATTGCCCTTTTATCCCTTTAAACACAGAGGTTGTGCTGTTGATTGATAGAAAAAAACAGTTAGAAATATCCGGGAGATATTTGTCACTTGCCGCAAATGTAAAAAAGGGAACGGTGTCAACTATGCAAGAGGCATGGGACCTGGCTACAATAATTGGTTTCCCGGAATATGGTATAGTACTTAAAGCGGAGAAAAACGAAAACAATCAGCCTTATATTTTTAAGGATGCAACAACAGCAGGCGGTCTGGAAGCTGCATTGCGTTATTTTTTTGATATTTCATCCGATGGAAAAATTGAAATGCAAACAGACATGCGGGCTCATCGCAATCCATCTCGAATGGAAAATATCAGGCTTGCCACATTTCAACTTATCAAAACAATTCAATCCGTATGCGGGCAATGTAATACCCCTGGCTTTGATGTGAAAGAAGTGATCAAAGGGCTTCCCTGCTCCTTATGCAACGCCCCTACCAGAAGTACATTATCCTATATCTATGAGTGTAAAAAATGTAGCCATCGGGAAGAGAAATTTTTCCCCAATGGTAAACAACAGGAAGACCCCGGTTCGTGTGACTGGTGCAATCCATAAATTAATATGACTTCATATAAAACTGAAATAGGATCGGATATTAATAAAGCGGCTGATCTCCTGATGAGCGGTGAGCTGGTAGCAATACCTACAGAAACTGTTTACGGACTTGCAGGGAATGCATTTAGTGCTACGGTTATAAAAAAAATATTTGAAGTAAAAAACAGACCTTTCACCAATCCACTTATTGTACATATTGCCAGTGTAGATAAATTATCTTCCATCGTAAAGCAAGTCCCTGATATTGCTTTACGATTGCTTCATGCGTTTAGTCCGGGGCCATTAACATTGATACTCCCTAAAAAAGAGATGATCCCTGATTTTGTTACGGCTCATTCATCGCAGGTGGCTGTTCGTATTCCAAATCATCGCTTATGTCTTGAATTGTTGAACCGGCTTCCATTTCCATTAGCTGCACCCAGCGCCAACAAGTTTACCAGTATAAGCCCTACCAATCCTGATCATGTAATGAATCAATTGTCAGGAGACATTCCTTACATTTTAGATGGTGGTTTTTGCAACAACGGAATTGAATCTACCATCGTAGGATTTGAAAATGACACCATGCTGGTATATCGTTTAGGCGCCATAACGACTGAGCAGTTGCAGGAAATTCATCCCAACACCAGGCTGGTGAATGATAATAGGGTAATCCATAGTCCGGGAATGATGAAATATCATTATGCGCCTAAAACGCCGCTTTTGCTAACAGAAAATGTAGCCGGCACCATTCAATCATTTGGTACTAAGAAAATTGCTGTTTTATATTTCAAACAGCCTGCCGTAGAATCTGCTGCTGCTTATAAGCAAGTGCTTAGCATAAATGGCAGCTTTCAGGAAGCAGCAGCCAACTTGTATAAAGCCTTATATGAACTGGATAAACAAAAACCGGATATTATCATTGCTGAACGATTACCTGACATTGGTTTAGGACAATCTATTAATGACCGTTTAAAAAGAGCCACTTCAAAATGAACCAACAACCATTGCTGATAAAAGAAGCATCGATCGTAAATGAGGGCAATACCTTCATATCAGATGTATTGATTGAAGAAGGAATGATTGTACAAATAGGATCGATATCAGCCAAAGGAAATTGTGAAATTATAAATGCGAAAGGGCTTTATCTTTTGCCGGGTGTAATAGATGCTCATGTTCATTTTAGAGAACCTGGTTTTACCCTCAAAGGAGATTTATATTCAGAATCACGGGCAGCGATAGCTGGCGGCGTTACATCCTTTATTGATATGCCCAATACTGTTCCCAATGTGCTGACGCAGGAAATTGTGGCCGATAAGTTTAACAGGGCAGCGCAAAATTCTTTTGCAAATTATTCCTTTTACATGGGGATAAATGCATCGAATTGGGATGAGGCTCTTAAAACTGACCCTGCTAAAATTTGTGCGCTAACAGATGATGGACTCTACTTTTCCGGGTGCGATCAATTGTTGGTTTCTAATCCGGATTATATGGAAAAAGTTTTTCGGGAATGTCCGATGCGTATTGCAATTCATAGTGAAGATGAGGAAATCATTCATGCGCAGCTCCGCCTGGCAAAAGAAGAATATGGTGACAATATTCCGGTGGAATGGCACCCTAAAATAAGAACGGAGGAAGCCTGCGTTTGTGCTACAAAAAAAGCATTGGCAGTTGCCAAAAAATACAATACCCGTTTGCATATATTACATGTATCCACTGGAAAAGAAGCGGCTCTTTTTGACAATAATTTACCCTTAAATGAAAAAAGAATTACAGCAGAAGTGTGTATTCATCATTTATGGTTTTGTGAGGATGATTACAAAAACTTAGGCGCAAAAATTAAATGGAATCCAGCAATCAAATCAGCCGCAGACAGAGAAGCTTTGTTACAAGCCTTGATTGAGGATAAGATAGATATAATCAGCACTGATCATGCTCCACACCTGTTAGAGCAGAAATCACTGGTTTATGAAAAATCACCCGGTGGTGCACCAATGGTTCAGCATTCTCTTATAGCTATGTTGGAGTTGGTTTACAATAAAAGAATTTCGCTGGAGAAAGTAGTACAAAAAATGTCGCACAATGTGGCTGAACTATTTGGTATTGAAAAGCGGGGTTTTATCAGGGAGGGCTACAAAGCAGATCTAGTATTGGTTGATTTGAATGCCCCCTGGAAAGTAACTAAATCAAACATCTTGTATAAATGTGGCTGGTCGCCTTTTGAAGAGATGATGTTTCATTCGAAAGTGATTAAAACTTTTGTGAATGGTTATGTTGTTTATGATAATGGAATAGTATCAGATAAAAGGACTGGCGAAGCTTTAAAGTTTCGGGTAGATTAAAATAATGGCAATTATTTATCGGGCATAAAACAGCATTGAGTTGGACAAATTGAATCGTTAATGTAAATTAAATGACAGTACCATTAATCAATGCCAGTATTCTTGAAACGGTCGTGATATTTATTACAGGTTATTAAAAAACCAAATAGTTGTTACTCTAATTGTATTTTCGTGTGAACAGAATGAATAAAAATACAAATATCAGTACCAATTTTTTTCTGCCTGGTTAAATTGGAGAGAGGTCTGTTGCAGTTATTCAGTGTGGTAGATATTATAAATAACCAGTTGCCAGGCACCCTTACAATAATTGCAGTGCTTAATCTTTTTTAACTGTTAGCATACAACAATAAAAACTAAAAATAAAATTATGAAAGCAAAAAAATCTGTCAAATTCATTGAAGGGAAATTTAGCCCTGTAGATGCAAAAGAAATATTAACCGGCCTGATGAATCATAAGATAAATTTTCATTCACTAAAAAACTTTAGCTCGGAAGTACGTTTTGGTAAACCGTGGGAAGGGTCAGATAAAAGAATAGAGGAATTGAAAGTATCAAGAGAAGAAATTATTTTAATGATCCAGCAAGCTATCGATAATAATACCAATCTAAGAATTGAATCATTCATCCACATTTCTTTTGAAAAATAACACCCGTGATTTTCTCTGACTTATTACTTTGGTCGAATAAGAGACAATAGCAGATTGGTTTCGCTAATAAAAAATTAACTAATGCTTCTCCTTAGCAGAAGCATATTTCAGCTTTGATAGGTTGGCCATATTAGCTGCAATTGTACAGTGGTTACTGTCTTTGTGTGTTCTGTTATCCTATGTTCTGTGATGGCTGGTTCTGTTTCTACTGCAGTTGTAATGGCGACAATGCCGGTTGTTACCGGTATATTTTTAAATGGATTATTGCTGATAAGATATTGTTGTTTTCTCAAAGTTTTTTAGCGATCAGGATGTTGCAGGCAGTCAATTTTTTTGCATTTTTTCTTTTACCATCGGGTATATTTTTTTATCGGGTTACTCTACAGTATTTTTTCCCATTCAGGCTCGGAGGTACACAGGATAGAAAGCATTTTTAGCCTGATTTTACTTTCTATATCTTCCGGCTCCAGTAGCGCCTTTAAATCCGTAATACGTTTTTCATTGGCAAAAAACTCCTCATGTTGTTGTATCAATGACTTGAACTTCTGCGGTAAATCCAAATCTTGCAAATAAAGAGAAGAGGCTTCGGTATGAAATTCATAATTTGACAAGAGTAAATCAAGCATCCAATTTTCGTTTTCAATTGGCTTGGGTTTTGCCTGATACAATAAAAAATATTGATTGGGTTGTTCTATCAACAATTGATGCTTGAAAGTAAACTCATTATTATTAATGATCAATTTTTCCACATCAGGTATTTGAAGGCTGTTGAACAACGATGTCATCTCCCCTTTTTCATCATACCAAACTACAAGCCTATACTGTTGGAATAATTTTTCCAAAGCGGATTGCACTTTCGTATTTATCGTAAACATATCGTTCATCCAATTTCGATTTTTAGTTAGAAATTACGAGAGGCGTTTCCATCGCTC
>Ga0105049_10003498_pt1 | contig 18562 bp, 17 predicted proteins | sample MAT06_FD_78087 | JGI IMG/M metagenome (GOLD analysis project Ga0105049, IMG submission 78087) | Freshwater microbial communities from Lake Fryxell liftoff mats and glacier meltwater in Antarctica - MAT-06 | ecosystem: Environmental > Aquatic > Freshwater > Ice > Liftoff microbial mat | place...
GCGTTCGGCCGCCTGCGTCGGCGTTTCCACCGGGCCGTCGAGGATGTTGAAGACCTCGCCGTTGACCTGGGCGCTGGCGAGTTGCGCCTGCGCGTCTTCGCGCACTAGCTGCAGGCTGATGCCGTCGGCATCGGGGCGCGCGGTGATGCGGATCCAGCCGATGATCCAGGTCAGCGAGTTGGCATCTTCCTGCTGCGGAATGCCCCAGCGTTGCAGGAAGCTGGTGCGCGCCTGTTCTTTGGTCAAACCAGGAGCGCGTAGCAATGCTTCACCGAAGATACCGCCGGTGAAGATCAGCGTTAGATTTGGCTGGGCGGTGATCAGCGTGCGATTGCCGTCCTTCTTGAGCTTGCTGGCATCGACGCGCGTGCGTACTTCGTCGAGGGTGCTGGCCCAGGCGAAGCCGCCGACGCCAGCCGCTTCACGCGGCAGTTCTGAAATCTTGCCGGCGATGATGAGGTTGGGTTTGACCACCACCGGGGCGAAGCGCGCGACGGTGTTGCCCTGCAGCCAGGTGATGGGGATGTCGGGCAGCGCCACATCGCCAGTGGTGCGCGGCAACACATGGAACACCACGGTGATGGGCCGCGGCCGCTCGCGTGCCGTTACCGTTTTGTCGCCCTCAGTGGGTGCGGGTGTGGTCGCGGGAGACGGCGCACCGCGCAGGACCTCGGTGGCGGTTGGTTCGCCGACCAGACGCCAGGTGCTGGTCGCGCTCAGGCGCAAGGTGTTCGCTACCGACTGGGCGACATCGACGCCATCGAGGTCGCGCGGCAAGGTGGTGAACTCGACGCGCACGGTTTCGTTGAGGCAGATCTCTTTGGCCGACACCCGCGCGTTGATGAAGGTTGGTCGGGCGGCTTCGCCAGCGACAAGCGATGCGGCGGGAAGCGAGAGGACCAGGGCGAGGAGGGCGGTGCGCATGGGTGGAATTTCTAGGTCATTGGGCAAGACAGTCATGCGACGTTTCCCGTGGGGTTCCGCGGTGTGGCACAGGCGGACGGGGTCCGATGTTCGAGGTCCGAGGTCCGATGTCCGATGTCCGATGTCCGATGTTCGATGTCCGAGGTCCGATGTCCGAGGTCTTGAGACATCGGACATCGGACATCGGACATCGGACCCAGTCCGCCTTTCCTCATTGGTTCTGCATCCCGCGCACACCCACCATACGCTACCATACGCTCCGCCGTGCTTGCCTCCTTCGCCGCCGCCCCACAGTCTCCGCCTCCACAAAACCACGAATCAATCTAGACAGAAAGAGCAGATCCCATGGGAGTCGAACTCGCCGCCGCCGCCGCCATTCCGCCAGAGCAGCGTTTCCGCAAGGGCCTGACCTATCCGAACCCGCTGGCTGGTAATCCCGGCAAGCCGAAGTTCGCGGCGACGGTGAAGCGTGCTGATGGTGGAAGCGAGACGGTCGCCTGTCCCGTCGCGACGCGCACCATGGTCGCACTGATGGACATGAACGCAGTGATCGGCGGCGCCGCCTGCCACTGGGGTGGTCCGGCCGCGCTCGCGGAACTGATGTCGGCGATCCACGGCGTGATGTTCAGCGCTAGCCCGTGGCACCAGCGCTTCAACTTTGCCAACGATGCCGGCCACACCGAAAACGGCGTCTACGCGCTCAAGGCCAACTACGGCTTCGCCGATGTCACGGTGAACGACCTCAAGGCCTTCCGCTCGATCACCTCGAAGCTCACCGGCCACGGCGAGTCGCATCTGTTTCCTGAAGGCGTGATGGTGTCGAACGGCCCGCTCGGTTCGTCGATCCCCATCGCTCAGGGTCTGGCGATGGCTGACGTGCTGGCGAATCACAAGCGCACCACCATCTGCGTCATCAGCGACGGCGCGATGATGGAAGGTGAAGCGAAGGAAGCGGTCAGCGCCATTCCCGGTCTCGCGGGCAAGGGCCTGCTCGCGCCGTTCGTCTTGGTCGTCAGCGACAACAACACCAAGCTCAGCGGTCGCGTTGATGAGGATGCGTTCTCGATGCAGCCCTACTTCAATTCGCTTGAGAGCCAGGGCTGGAAGATCATCAAGCTTGCCAACGGCAACGATCTGCAGGCGGCCTACAGCGCGGTGGAATCCGCCGTCGCCACCGCCGAAGCACATCCCACCCAACCGGTGGCGATCTGGGCCAAGACCGTCAAGGGCTTCGGCGTTGCCAGCACGGTGAAGTCAGCGAGCGGCGGCCACGGCTATCCGCTCGGTGGCGGTGATGTCGCTGGCAAGCTGCGCGCGTTCGTGGTCGAGATTAACGGCGGTAAGCCGCTCGCGCCCGAATTCGAAGCGTGGCTCAAGGAGCTTGAAGACGCAGCTGTGGCCAAAGCGGAAAAAGCCGCCAAGGCCGCCGCTGCTCCGGCGCCGGCTGCTCCCGCCGCACCCGCGGTGAAAAAGGACAAGATCCAGGCCGGTTTCCCCAAGGCGATGATTGCCGCGGCGGAAAAGGGCCTGCCAGTGGTCAGCGTCAGCGCCGATCTTCAGGGCTCCACCGGCGTCGCGCCGTTCCGCGCCAAGTTCCCGCAGCTGTCGTTCGAGGTCGGTGTCGCCGAATCGAACATGGTCTCCACCGCCGTCGGCTTCTCCAAGCTCGGCTACATCCCGGTGGTCGACACCTTCGTGCAGTTCGGTGCCACCAAGGGCCTGCTGCCGCTGACCATGGGCGTGCTGTCACAAGCGCCCGTCATCGCGGTGTTCAGCCACACCGGTTTCCAAGACGCCGCCGACGGCGCGTCGCACCAGGGCCTGACCTACCTCGCTGCTAGCGGTTCGATCCCGCACGTGCAGCAGTACTGCCCCGCCAGCGCTGAAGAAGCGGAGTGGGCCATGGGCCACGCCATCGCGACGTTCGCCAAGGAGCGCCAAGCTGGCCATCACCCAGAAGCGACGTTGTTCTTCTGTGGCCGTGAGAACTTCCCGGTGTCGCTCAAGCCCACTGGCGTCGAGTACGCCTGGGGCAAGGCCATGACCGTCGTCGATACTACCGCGGGCAAAGCCAAGTCGGTGGTCATCAGCGCCAACGGCTCGCTGGTCACCCATGCGATGAAGGCGGCGGAAAAACTCGCCGCTGATGGCATCGGTGCGATCGTGCTCAACAACGCCACGCCGAACCATCCAGACGTCCCTGGACATCAGGCCGCCTTGGCCAAGTGCGGCGGCAAACTCGTCACCGTCGAGGACCACCAAGCCCTTGGCGGCGCGGGTGCGATGCTGCTGACCAAGCTGGCTGCGGACGGCAAGCTGCCGAGCGCTGCCAAGGTGCTGGGTGTGCAGGGCGAATTCGGTCAGAGTGCGTACACCGCCGATGAGCTCTACAACAAGCACGGCATCGGCGTTGCAGGCATCGTTGCCGCGGCCAAGGCCATCGCGTGAACGAGCCGGGCGTTCCTGCGCCTTTCACTGAACGGGTGCCGCTACGCGGCACCCGGTTGGCGTTGTACGTGATGTTTGCCGGCTTCGTTGGCTCAATCATCTTTGCCATCAGCGCGATGATGCTCCACCTACAAGCGGTGCGCTTTTCGATCGCCGTCGGCTTCGTCTTGTTGTTCTTCGGCCTGTTCAAGGTCTGCATCGCCATCGACGCGGTCATTGCGCCGCCAGCAGTGGCCCCGCAGTCGGATCGTCGGCAAGAGACCGGTTCCCCTGGGGTCTTCCGGCTGTGGGTGGGTTACAAGCTGACCCCGGCGGCGCTCGCCATCGTCGCGGCGATCTACCTGTTCGTGGTCGGTTCTGCCGCCCTCGACGGTCTGGTGGCGATTCCTGCGATCCGGTGAGCCGGCGCCCTGCGGGAGCGGCACACGCCAACTGGCTGCCTGCCGATGCAGCAGCCACTCGGATGTTTGCAAACGGCAATCAGCGATAGCCTCCGCCGCTAGTCGGAGGGGGCATGTCGCGCTGCATGGTGCTGAACGCCAGTTACGAGTTCCTCGCCATCGAGGAGCACTGGATCGACGCGCTTGGTTTAGTGCTCTCCGGCAAAGCGGTGTCGCTGGAGGAATATCCCGACGTCGTCCGTGGTCAGCGCTGTAGTTTCCGTCTGCCCGCGGTCGTACTGATGCGTTACCAGGTGAAGACCCTGCGTCGTCGCCAAGTCTTTAACGTGCCGACGCGCAAAGCGGTTTTCATCCGCGATGGTTTCGAGTGCCAATACTGTGGCACCAGGATCAGCATGACCACCGGCACGCGCGATCACGTGATCCCGCGCAGCCGTGGCGGCCCCGACACTATGCTCAACGTCGTCACTGCCTGTCGCAGCTGTAACGGGCGCAAAGACGACAAGCTGCCAGACCAAGTCGGCATGGTGCTGCGTAATCGTCCGCGCGCGCTGACGGAAGAAGAGAAGATCCAATGCCTGATCAAACTGGTGCGGGCCAAGGAGCGTAATGCGTGGATGGGCTGCTTGCGCCGGCTTGGGCTGGGGCTGTGGGCTGCCTGAACCCAGCGGTTGCCCGGTAGCGGGACGGGTGTCGTGATGGCCACCGCGGTCGGACTTCGCGCTTGAATAGGATAAAGACATCCGAATATACCATTATGAGGACCTGGCACCATCCCGCGGCTCAGGCCGCCACCGATCTGGGCGGAGCTCCCGCCGAAAGCGTCCAGGTCCACGCCTGGGAACGGCCGGTGCGCGCACTCTTGGGCGCCGGCGCCCCGCAGCCGGTGCTGACCGGGCCATTGCCGTCCTCTTGGCATGACCTCACCGATGGACATCGCCACCTGACCACAGCGATCGTGGGACACCTGGGGCTGCCGCTGTCTGCTGCTGCGGAGATGGTGGAGCTGCAACGCGAGCGCCTGCGTGCGGCTGCGCTACGCCGCAGCGATGATATCGAAACGCTCACCGGTCTGATCCGTTTGTTGATCGGGTGTCCGCTGACCACCGTCGCCGAGGGCGCCGCGATCCATCACGCCTACCAGCACCTGCGCCTGTGCCATTGGTGGCCGACCGGACCGGAGGATCTGCCGCTGGCGGCGTTGCTGGTAGCAGACGGAGAGCCCGATGAACTGGTCCGGCGCATCGAGTCGTTACACGTGGTGTTGTCCGAAGGCGATGAGATCCCTGGTGATCCCTGCACGTTGGTGGCGCTCTGCCTGAGCGTCGGTGGGCTGCTTGATGATCAGGTGCTTTTGCGTCTGTGTTCCCTGCGCACCGAACTGCTGCTTAGTGGAGTCGCGGTGCAAGATGAGGACATCGCGGTGCTGCCGGTCCTGGCGGCCATCGACGGCCAGGCTCAGCCGCTGATGCAGGAGTTCATCACCGAACGCCGGCTGATCGTCGGATCGCCGACGGTACGTGCGACGCCATCCGCCATCGATCAGGCGGTGGATGCCGTGGTTTTACGACATATTTTCGGAGCGTCGCGTCAGGCGCACCTCGCCGCGCTGGTCATCCGTGCCTGGATGGCCCATCGCCACCCACAACGTCACCGACCGCTGTGGTTGGCTGGCATCCGTTCCTGAATCCCACCTGCTGGAGGTTCCCATGAGCCATGACATCCATCGCCTCATTCCGCTGGAACGTTTCCGTGAGATCATCGGTGAACTCGACATCGATCATCAGTCCTTCACCGACGCGTTCTGGATGCGCTTCGCTGCGCAGGTCGCGGTGTTCCAGACCGAATCCCCGGTGTTGCTGGCCAAACGCATCCGCCTGATCGCGGATCACCTGCTGGCGCATGCGACGTGGTACAAGCCACTCGCCTCTCCGCTGCGCTTTGTCGTGGCAGCTTTGCTGCTGAAGCACCACGCCCGCTTGAACGACTTCTTGGGCGAGTACCACCGGGTCGGTGAGATGCTCGACAAGGTCGGACTGCGTCATGGCGGGCGTTATGAACCGTTGACGGTCTTGATCCTGATGTCGTCCCCACGGCACGATGCCTTCAGCATGCTGGAAGCCGAGCGGCTCAAGGTGCTGCATGGCCACCTCAAGAAATTCCACTGGTGGATCACCGGCACTGACGATCTGCCGGCAATCGCGGCGCTGGCGCAGATTCCTGGACATCCGGAAGTCATCGCCGCGCGCACCGAGGCGATCTATCAGCTCCTGGCAAATGCGGGGTGCGTGAAGGGTGATCACCTGCAGACCGCGGCGCACCTGCTGCAGCTGACCGGCATCAGCTCCGACGAGGCCGCCAACCGCTGGCTCGTTCTGCTGCGCACGCTAGAGGCCTCACAGGTCCATCTACACGCGTCCCACTACGATGCGCTGTCGGTGCTCAGCCTGCTGGAACAACCGGCCTCGGTCGTGGTTGACCGTCTGGTGACGGTGCAGCGTGAGATCGACCTCGCCACGCCGGATCTGGCCGGCGAATCGTCCTTCACCCTGGCGGCGGATCTCACCGCGCTCGATCTCATCCGTTACCGCGCCGATGGCAGCGTGGTCGATGCCGTCGCGCTCCCTGCACGCCTGCATGCCCTCAGCCTCGCCACCATGGTCCAGGTCAGCCAGGTCGAGATGGACTTTGGCGTCGGCATCGAGGCGCTGCCGCCGGTGGCGTGGCCGTACCTGTGACGGCGTGTGTCTGCACCTGGTGCTTTGGCAAAGCGAAAATGCAGGTTGCCAGTTTGAGGGACTACAGGCTACAGGGTACAGACCACAGGATCGTGCTGCGACGTCGTGTGCAAACCGGTGGTCTGTAGCCTGTAGCCTGTAGCCTGTAGCCTGTAGTCCATCACATCGGAAGCCGGCATTATTGATCTGACCGAGCACTAGCCACGTGTGTCGTTGCGTTTGCGCGACGATACCATGATTCCCGTCCATGGACGCGTGGTGGACTCTACTGCTGCTCGCGCTCGGTCTGGCGTCGGACGCGATGGCCGTGGCGATCGCCACCGGCATCCGAGCGCGTAAGGTCCCAGTCATTGGCGGCCTTGCCTTCGGGATCTGGTGCGGTGGTTTCCAGGGCGCGATGCCGGCGCTCGGTTACGCCGGGGCGTTGGCACTCGGAACCTGGATTGCTGCGGTCGATCACTGGATCGCCTTCGTCGTGCTGGGCGGCATCGGGGTGAAACTTGCCATCGACGGGCTCAAGACGCATGAAGACGCACCTCCGTCACCATGGCCACGTGTGCAGATGCAGATCTCCCTCGCTTTGGCCACCAGCATCGATGCGTTGGTAGCGGGCGTCACCTTGCCCGCACTCGGCCTTGGTATGCTGTGGCCGGCGCTCGCCATCGGTGGCATCACGCTGGTGTTGGTGCTGATCGGCGCGTTCCTCGGCCGTCACCTGGGCGTGCGCATCGGTCGACGAGCGGAAGTGGTTGGTGGCGTGCTGCTGATGGTGATCGGCACGCGCATCCTGATCAGCCACCTGATGGCAAGTTGATCCGCCTCGCACGTCGCACCTCGCACGTCGCACGTCGCACGTCGCACCTCGCACCTCGCACCTCGCACCTCGCGCTCAACCGGGAACGATCGCCACCTTCGGTTGATAGACGCACGTTGGATCACTAGCGAACGGATCACCGGTGAGTCCATAAGTCCGGCTGCGACTGCCGCCACAACGATCGTTGAACTCGCACACCCCACACTTGCCGCTGAACGTATGCGGTTGACGTAGACGCATGAACAGCTCGTGGTGGCGGTAGACCTGTGCCACGTCGTGCGTGCGGACGTTCCCTGCGGTCAGCGGCAAGAAACCCGACGGACAGATATCGCCGGTGTGGCTGATGAAACAGAAGCCGTTGCCATCGTTCACGCCACGTGGGGCGCGCAGGGAACGCGTGGCAACCGCCACGCCGCGGCGCGCACGTTCCTGCGCCAGCACGCGGTAGTAGGGCTGGCCGGCAGTGGTCTTCACATCGAAGGTAGTGGTGGGATCGAGCGCGATGTTCGCCAAGCGACGGTACAACAGTTCGTGTTCGACCGCGGATGGCACCACCGCCTGGTCATCGCCGACCGCGCGACCGGTGGGCACCAGGATGAACACCGACCACAGCGTGGCGTTCAGCCAGCCGACCGCCTTGGCGAGTTGTTCGACCTGCGTCAGGTTGTGACGCGAGACCGTCGAGTTGATCTGGATTTCCATGCCCAGGTGGCGTGCGGTCTCCAAGGCCCACAGCGTGCGGCGGAAGGTGCCCTCGACGCCGCGAAAATGATCGTGGGTCTGCGCATCCGCGCCGTCCAGGCTCATAGCCACGCGGCGGATGCCGCTGGCATGGGGTTGGCCGAGCGCCTCGGACGTCAGCAGCGGCGTCACCGACGGCGTGACGGTCATGCGCAGGCCGATGGCGGTGCCGTGGCGGATTAGTGCGTGCAGATCCGCGCGTTTGAGTGGATCGCCACCGGTGAGCACGAACAACACCGGACCGAACTCCTCGCGCACCCGCGACAGCAGTCGCAGGCCTTCTACGGTGGTCAGCTCGTGCGGGTCGGCGATTGGCGCGGCCTCGGCACGGCAATGCCGGCAGGCGAGGTCGCACGCGCGCGTAACTTCCCAGATGACGATGAACGGCGCGTGGTTGAAATCGGCGACCGGGCGCATGGTCATTCGCCCTTAGTCACCAGGACCTCGGCGGTGGTCTCCTGTTCGCGCAGGAACTGCGCGATGGTCGTCGCGCGATAGGTTGCCTCGACCTGCGCGCGGGTGTCGTCCAGGCGACGCCCCAACGCATCCCGCGGGACTGCCAATTGGCGACCCGAGGGACGTTGGCCATCGGCGGCGATGATCACGTCCATGAAGGTCAACGCCTGTGGCGAACGCGTCAGCACAAAACCGCCGTTGGGGCCGCGTTGCGAGCTGACCAGACCCGAGCGACTGAGCTGTTGCAGCACCTTGGCCAACGAGCCAGCGGGAATGCCGCTGTGTTTGGCGATGCAGTCGACGGTGCAGCAATTGCCCGGATGACTGGCAAGGTAGACCACCGCGCGCAGCGCGTGTTCGGCAGTGAGTGAGATCATGGGGAACGCCCTCCAAGAGTGTCGATGATGGTTCTGGCGGCGAGGCGTTCGCCATCGCTCGCAGACAGACGCAGGTCGAGCCGCCACACGCCCTGGCGGCTGAGCGGGATGGTCAGTGGCTGGGCGACATCGGCCCACGCCACCGTGCGGTCCTCTCCTCGCGCATCGGGACGGTAGAGCCGGACTTCAGCCGCGCCGCTGGGGACACCACCAGTGATCACCAGACGCAAGGTCGACGGATCTGGCGCACTGGTGTCGAGGCGATGGCCGCGCGCGGTGAAGGCTTCGGCGGCGGCCTTGTCGCTGTCGAAGTGGGCGCTCGCGGCGTAGGCCTGTTCCTCGACCTTCTGCGGGCTGACGCGGCGGGCGGCCATGATCATCGCGGTGTTGGCGATCACTGCCGCGCCGATGACTATCACGGGCAGCCAGGGCCAGAAATTGAACGGACGGGAGGCGGGTGTGGTCATCGGGCGGCTCGCTCGTGCGCACTCGTGCGCACTCGGTCACTAGGTCACTAGGTCAATAGGTGATGAGCGCTTCGCGCTCACGTACAGGATCCGCTGGTTTACCGCTGCGTTCGCCCTGCCGGTTCAGACTCACCAGGTAGATCGCCAGGTTGGCGATGTCCTGGTTCGACAGCTTGCGGTTCTGCGCCGGCATGGCGTTGTTGTTGGCGCCTTCGCTGATGATCTTGGCGAGCTCTTCCATGCTGCTGCCGTGGATCCAGAAGCGGTCGCGCAGATTGGGGCCGGAGCGGTTGGCGTCGCTGGTGCCGTCGACGCCATGACAGGTGGCGCATTCAGTGGTGGCGTACAGTGCTTCGCCGCGAGCGATGCGATTCGGCGCGTGCGACAACGCGCGCATCGCCGCCTCATCCAGTGGACCGGTGTCTTTGGACGCGCGCCATTCTGCCAGTGCGGCCAGGTCGGCTTGCAGACGTTCCGGGCCGAGCTTGGTGCCGACCGACAGGTGCATGGTCAGGAGGTAGCCGAAACCCCATACCAGGGTGAGGAAGAACGTCACGGTCAGCCACATTGGCGGGTCATTGTCGTACTCGACGATGCCGTCGTGGACGTGTTCCTTGGGCACGTCTTTATTCGGCGCGCTCTCGCTCATGGCTGGTTCTTCGCGTCATCTTTCGCGCCATTTTTCGCGTCATTTTTCGCGTCATCCTTCGCCACTGGCGTGCCGTCATCCAGCGGCATGGCTTCCATACGGCTGCGGTGTTGCTTCCGTCGATCGGTGGCGATGTAGATGATCACCAGCAACGCGATGCCGAAGAACAGCACGAGCGCGAGCTGGGGCAGGATGCTGCCGGTCGGGGTGATGATCTCTTTGAGCATGTCAGGGTCCTGACGCAGTGATGCGCGGTGCGGGATGGTGCAGGTCGCGACCGAGGCGTTTGAGGTAGGCGATGACGGCGATGACTTCTTTGCTCTCCAGGTCCGCCTTGGCGGCAAGTGCTGGCTGTTGGCGCAATTCGGCGGCGATCACCAGAGCTTGGGCCCGCGCATCGGCTTCGGCATTGGCGATCTCGCTCGCAGAGTAGGGGGTGTAGAGCGGCGGTGCGGCAAGCACCGCGAGTTTGCGCGAGACGGTGGAGAGGTCCATGTCGTCGCGCGTCAGCCACACATACGACGGCATGATGCTACCGGCGACCAGGATCTGGGGATTCTCAAAGTGGCTGTAGTGCCACGCCGCCCCTGGGCGGATCAGGCCTTCACGTGCCAAATCCGGACCGGTGCGTTTTGAGCCCCATAGAAATGGCCGGTCATAGATGTGTTCGCCCATGCGGGTGTATTCGCCCTGGTAGCGTTCGGTCTCGGCGCGCAGCGTGCGCACCAGTTGCGTGTGGCAGCCCGAGCAGCCTTCGCGGATGTAGATGTCGCGCCCGGTGAGTTCGAGCGGCGAGTACGGCCGCACGCTGGCGATCGGCGGGGTCAGCGCGCCCTGTACCAAGCTCGGCACGATCTGAAAGAATCCGCCGATGCCCATGGCCACCGCACTGAGCACGATGAGCGCCAGGGGCCAGCGTTCGACCAGGCCGTGCAGCGCCGAGGTGCGAGCGCGCATGGTCGGCAGAGCGAGGGCTTCTTGCACGGCTGGTAGGTGGGCGGTCTCGGGCACGAAGCGCGCGGCCTGGGCGTCTTCGTTGGCGAGCAGCTTTCCCGCACGCGCCGTGCGCCAGACGTTGATCACGCACAGCACCATACCCAGCAGGTACAGCGCGCCGCCGGCGGCGCGAACCCAGTACCAGGGAATGGTGGCGCGGATGATCTCCATCCAGTCGGTGTAGGCCAAGCGACCGTTGTCGTCGAAGGCCAGTTGCATCAGCCCCTGCATGATACCAGAGATCCACATCGCCACGAGGTACAGCAGGATGCCGACCACCGCGATCCAGACGTGGACGTTGGCCAAGCGCACCGACCACAGTGGAGTGCGCCACATACGCGGCACCAACCAATAGATCATGCCGAAGGCCAGTAAACCATTCCAACCGAGCGCCGCGCCATGCACGTGGCCGATGGTCCATTCGGTGTTGTGCGACAACGCGTTGACTGAACGCAGCGAGAGCAGGCAGCCCTCAAAGGTCGCCACGCCATAGAACGCGATCGCGGCGACGAAGCACTTCAGCACCGGATCAACGCGCACCTTGTCCCACGTACCGCGCAGGGTCAGGAAACCGTTGGCCAAGCCACCCCACGATGGCGCGATCAGCATGACGCTGAACACCACGCCGAGCGTCTGCGCCCATTCCGGTGTCGCCGAGTTCAGCAGGTGGTGCGGACCGGCCCAGATGTACAGGAACACCAGCGACCAGAAGTGTACGATCGACAAACGGTAGCTGTAGACCGGGCGTTCGGCCGCCTTGGGCAGGAAGTAGTACATCAGGCCAAGGAAGGGCGTGGTGAGGAAGAACGCCACGGCGTTGTGGCCATACCACCATTGCACCAGCGCGTCCTGCGCACCGGCGAATAGCGAGTAGCTCTGCGTCAGCGTCACCGGCAGCGCCAGCGAGTTGATCACATGCAACATGGCGATCGCCAGCACGGTGGCGATGTAGAACCAGATCGCGACATAGAGGTGGCGCTCGCGGCGCTTGAAGATGGTGCCGAACAGGTTGGCGGCGAACACCAGCCACACGACTGCGATCAAGATGTCGATCGGCCATTCCAGCTCGGCGTATTCCTTACTGGTGGTGATGCCAAGTGGCAGCGTCACCGCCGCCAAGACGATGATCAGTTGCCAACCCCAGAAGTGCACGGCTGACAGTTTGTCGCTGAACATCCGTGCCTTCAGCAGGCGCTGCGACGAATAGTAGATGCCAGCGAAGATCGCATTGCCGGCAAAGGCGAAGATCACCGCGTTGGTGTGCAGTGGGCGCAGGCGTCCATAGGTCAGCCAGGGGATTTCGAAGTTCAGCGCCGGCCACGCCAGTTGCAGAGCGATGACCACGCCCACCAGCATGCCGACCACGCCCCACACCAGGGTGGCAACGATGAAGTCGCGGACGATGCGGTTGTCGTAGGCGAACGACTCCAGGGCGCCGCGGGGATCGGAAAGAGTCTCAGTCATGGGCTTTTGGGGGCTGGGCGGTGGAAGACGGTTGAGCGGTGGTTGAAGGATCGGCGCGATCAGGTGTGCGTGGGGCCGCATCATCGTTGAGCACCCGCATCGCCGGCGTGTCGAGATCGTCGAGCTGGCCGGAGCGGATCGACCAGATCAGTGCCGCGACCGCGCCGATGAACAGCAGCAGGCCGAGGCCGGTGAAAATGAACAACATGCTCATCGCTGCACTCCGTCGGTGGGATACCGCAGGTCCGCATAAAAAGCAAACAGATATTCATGTCCGAATAGTCTCTTTGGCACTTGAGCCCAGATCGGCCCTGCCACACTGCCGCCGATGCCCGACCCATTGCCATGGTGGTACCTGCTCGCGTATGGCCTGGGTCTGGGCTTGGTCTGGACCTCAGCCCACTGTGCTGGCATGTGTGGTCCGCTCATGCTGGGGCTGGGATTGCATGCGCCGGAGCTGGCTGACGCCGGCACTGCGCGGCGCAGTCTGGGCATCGTCGTGCGTCTGGGCGGCTACCAGTTTGGACGGGCACTGGTGTACGCGCTCGTCGGATTCGCGGCTGGTTGGTTGGGTGCGGGAGCCGTCAGCTGGGTGCAGTCGGGAACCGCAATCCTGGGCGTCGCGCTGGGAGTGGGCTTTCTCATCGCCGCGGCCATGCACCTGCGTCGTCGTGTGGTCGCGAGCGGTGTCGGTGAGCGCCCGCCGTTCAGCGCTCGCATGGGCATGTGGGTGAATGCCCACGCGCCGCGTCAACCGTTGTTGCGCGCGTTGGTACTCGGCATCGGCATGGCGGCGCTGCCGTGCGGCATTGTCTTTTGGGCGGTTGGCCTGGCGGTCGCCACCGCTGATCCGTGGTCGGGTGCAATCCTGATGGTGACGTTGGTCGCTATCACCACGCCGGCGCTCGCGGGCGTGGCGTTTTCACCGCTGGCGTTGCTTGCGGCGCCGGTGCGTTGGCGTGCGCTGTTGGCGGGCTGGGCTGGGCGGTGGTTGGCGCCAGCAACGTTGGCGTTGTCTGGCGTCGTGATCCTTGGCACCACCATCGCACGCCACTATGGCATGATGGGCGCCATCTGCCCGCACTGCGGTTGATGATGCCGACGACGATTCCCTGCGCCCATTGCGGCATTCCGGTCGTCAGTGATCACGCCGACACGCAGGTCTTCTGCTGCACCGGCTGCCGCGCCGCGCACGCGATGATCACCGGTTGCGGCTTGCAGGACTACTACCGCCTGCGCACTGCCATCGTCGGCCGACCGGGCGACCCGGCGGGCACAGTGGCCTACGATTCAGCGGCGTTCAGCGAGCGGCATGTGCGGCTGCGCAGTGATGGCTTGGCCGAGATCGCGTGGTTCGTCGAAGGCATCCACTGCACTGCCTGCCTGTGGTTGCTCGAACATCTGCCGGTGCTTGATGTGGGCGTGAAACAGGCGCGCTTGGCGTTCGGCGAGTCGCGGCTGGTGGTGGTCTTCGACCCGGCGCAGACCACGCCGGCGAAACAGGCGTCGGTGCTGGTGCGCCTTGGCTATCCGGTGCGACCGTTCGCCGACGATGATGCGCAGGGACGCGTGGAAGTGCGCCGTCTGTTGCTGCGCGTCGCCATCGCTGCGGCGTCGGCAATCGGCGGGATGCACCTGTCGCTGAACCTCTATGCCGGCGAACTGACGCGTGACCTGGATGATGTCGAGGCACGGTGGTTTTCATTCAGCGCGTTGCTGGTCTCGGCGCCGGCGTTGCTGTGGAGCGCGTTGCCGCTTTACCGTTCCGGCATCGCGGCGCTCCGCCTGGGGCGCATGAGCATCGACTTGACCTCGACCCTGGTGATCGCCTTCGGCGTCATTGCCAGCGTCGCCAATCTGCTGCGCGGATCGCGTGAGACCTATGTCGATGCGTTGGCGATGTTCATCGCACTGCTATTGGGAGGACGCTTGGCGGTGCTGGCGGCGCGTCGGCGTGCGCGCGCCCAGGCGGCGTCGCTCGATGGCGTACTGCCGCGCACCGCACGGCGCGTGAGCGACGGCCGCGACGAAACCATCGCCAGCGATCGTCTGCACACCGGCGACGTGGTGGCGGTCGGCCGTGGCGAGGTGCTGCCCTGCGATGGCACGGCGTTGACCACGTTCAGCGTCGATGCCGCGGTATTGTCCGGCGAATCGCGCCCGCGTCCGGTGGTGGCCGGTGGCGCGGTGTTCGCTGGAACCACTTGCCTGAGTGATGGCGCGCGGTTGAGCGTCTCGGCTACCGGCACCGCGACCCGCCTTGGCGGACTCATCCGCGCGGCGGGGCGTGCGGCCGATCGTCCGACGCGCTTGGTGGCGGATGTGGATCGTTTGCAGGCGTGGTTCGTCGCCCTGGTGGCGTTGGTGGCCGTCGGCGTGTTTGTCGGCTGGTGGTTGTTCGGTGGAAGCCTGGGGCGTGGCCTTGACCAAGCGGTGGCGGTGGTGCTGGTGAGTTGCCCGTGCGCGCTCGGCTTGGCCGCGCCGCTGGTGCAGGCGATGGCCACCGCGCGCGCCGCTGGGCGCGGCATCGTGCTGCGCGATCCGGAGGTGCTGGAAGCGCTTGGTCGTCCAGGTGGCATCGCCCACGTGGTGTTCGACAAGACCGGCACGCTCACTGAAGGGCGCATGCGCGTCACCGGTTGGGAATGGTTGGCTGACGTGGAGGAAGCCGCCCGCGTGCGGATCGAATCCGCGGTCCTTGCCGCAGAAGCATCATCCGGTCATCCAGTGGCGCTCGCCATCGTTGCGCATCTTAGTGGACGTACCCAAGTCGTGCTGGATGCCCGTGAAGAACTCACTGGCCAGGGCGTCATCGCCCGCGGTGCGTTCGGCGAACTGCGCATCGGTAACCAACGCCTGACCGGCATCGCCGCGAATGCGGCCATCAACGATGGCGCGGCAGTCGGCTCGGTTGGCGTGAGCCTTGATGGTCGACCGCTGGCGCGCATCACCTTGGCGGATCCGCTGCGTCCGGGTGCCATTGACTTGGTGCAGGATCTGCGTCGTCGCGGTGTGCAGGTGCACTTGTTGTCTGGCGACGATCCGCAGATCACCGCCGCTATCGGCGCAGTCCTTGGTCTGCCACCAGTGGCGGTGCGTGGCGGTCTGTTGCCGGAAGACAAGGCTACCCGTGTGGTCGAACTCAAACGTGACGGCGTGGTGGTGGTGATCGGCGATGGCCTCAACGATGCGCCCGGCCTCGCCGCCGCCGATGTCGGCATTGGTCTGCGCGGCGGCATCGAAGCCGCGCTGGGAAGTTGTCGCGTGGCGTTGGTACGTCATGACGGCGTCGCCGGGGTCGACGAGGTGTTCACCGGCGCCCGCAGCGCGCGCCGCACGGTGCAGCAGATTCTGGTGGTGTCCCTGGGCTACAACGTCATCGGCGTGGTGTTGGCAGCGGCAGGCGTCTGGGGGCCGCTGGTGTGCGCGGTGGCGATGCCGGTGAGTTCGCTCACCGCGGTGCTGATGGCAGGCGCGGGACGGTACTTCCGCCGCTCATGATCCTCCGCCAACGGCGGGGCGGACTTCACGAAAACTTATTCCAGTGTTCATTTCCCGGCCGAGCGCGCCGAATCATGCTTTGCGCATGCCTAAACCGGTTACCGCCCGAGAACCGGCGCCTGCACCCAACCGGGCCATCGGACGGCTGGCGGTGGCCGTGGAGGCGTTGCACCAACGACTGCTGAGCGCCGAACAGGATGACGCCGAGCGGCTCGCGACAATCCCGGCCGCTCGGCGGATGAGTGCGCGCAACCTGCTCCACTACGTCGCCCTGCGCAGCCAAGACCTGCGGCGGCTGCAGCGTGACCTGGCGCTCAACGGCCTGTCCTCGCTCGGGCGTTGTGAAGCCCACGTGCTGGCGAGTGTCGAGCAGTTGCGTCGGGCTTTGCAGGCGATGCTCGGTCAGCACGACGCTGCGGGCGTCGTCGTCGCGCCGTCCGTGGATCATAACAGTGGCCCACGCGAATTGTCGCGCCAGGCACAGGTGGTGTTCGGTCCCTCGCCGGCGGCGCGCGCAGCGCGCATCATGGTCACCCTGCCCGGCGAATCCGCGAACGATCCCGATCTGATCGAACGATTGATGGGCGCCGGAATGGATCTGGCCCGCATCAACTGTGCGCACGATGACGAGCGGGTGTGGTCGCAGATGATCCGCCTGGTGCGCGACACCGCCGCGGCTCATGGGCGTCCATGCCGGATCCTGATGGATCTGGCAGGTCCGAAACTTCGCACGGGACCGCTGGCCGGTGGCGAAGCGGTGGTGAGTTGGAGCCCGCAGCGTGATCACCTGGGACGGGTGGTGGCACCAGCGCGGGTGGCACTGGTGTCCGGTGATCACCAACCGGCGGAGGTGCTGCAGGCGGTGCCGTTGACGGTGGATCTGTCGCGCACCGCCGCTGTTGGCGATCAGGTGGTTTTCCGGGACGCGAGGAAAAAACGCCGTCGTGGGCAGGTTGTCCAGGTCGCGCCGCAGGAAGTCATCATCGAGACCGATGAAACCGCCTACGTGGTGCCGGGTACCGTCATCCGGCTCGAACGCGCGGGGCGTCGACTGCTGCTTGCCGAGGTCGCCGCGCTGCCCACCAGCGACGAGCCGCTGGTGCTGGCCGTGGGCGATACCCTGGTGGTGACCGCGGATCAGGTTCCTGGTCGGCCGGCACGCCGTGATGATATGGGCAGGGTCAGCGAACCCGCATGCGTGCCCTGTTCCCTCCCCGAGGTCGTGGCACAGGTGCGCGTCGGTGAACGCATCTGTTTCGACGACGGCAAGATCGACGCCGTGGTTCGACAGGCGGACGCTAAGCGCTTGGTGGTGGAAATCACCCGTGCGCGAGAAGGCGGCGCCAAACTGCGCTCGGACAAGGGCATCAATCTGCCCGACAGTGAGCTGACGTTGCCGTGCCTGACCACCATCGATCTTCAGCATCTGGAGTTTGCCAAACGTCACGCCGACCTCATCGGATTGTCGTTCGTCCACCATGCCAGCGATGTCGCTGCGGTGGTTGCAGCGTTGGGCAAAATGCGCCGCCAAATTGGCGTGGTGCTTAAGATCGAAACCCCGCAGGCGTTCAAGGAACTGCCAGAAATCCTGCTCACTGCGCTTGGTCGCATCCCGATGGGCGTGATGGTCGCCCGCGGCGATCTGGCGGTGGAAGTGGGATTCGCCCGGCTGGCAGAGGTCCAGGAAGAGATCCTGTGGCTGTGCGAGGCCGCCCATCTGCCAGTGATCTGGGGCACCCAGGTGCTGGAAACCCTGGCCAAGAAGGGCATGGCCACACGCGCCGAGGTCACCGATGCGGCCATGAGCGTCCGTGCCGAATGCGTGATGCTCAACAAAGGCCCGCACATCGTCGAGGCGGTGTTGTTTCTCGACGACGTTTTGGTGCGCATGCAGGAACATCAATCGAAGAAGCGCACCCTGCTCCGGCGGCTGGGAGTGACCAATCATCTCAGGATGAAACAAGGAAAGCACCATGCGTGAACAGAACAGCAAAGTCCGGGTGATCTGCCTCGACCGTGAGAACTCCGCCCGCAGTCAGATGGCCGAGGCCTTCCTGCGTCATCTCGATAGTGAACGCTTCGAGGTGTGTAGCGGTGGATTGGATCCGATGGACATTCATCCGCTCACGCGCCAAGTGATGTCGGAAGTCGGCGTGCCGTTGCTCGACCAGGTGGGCAAGTCCGCCCAACTTTACTTCGGCAAGGAAGCGTTCCAGGTGGCGATCTTGATCTCGCATCCGGACGAGACCACGAACCCGCGGCTATTCCCGGGCGCGCTACGCCTGGAGCGCTGGCCGAATGAGGATCCGCTCGCCGGTGATCTTGATGGCACCGCGCGGCTGGAACTATTCCGCCGCGTGCGCGACCGCATCCAGGTTCAGGCCCAGACCTGGATCAAAGCGCAGAAGGATGCGGAGACCGGGGTGTTCTCGAAGAAGCGGATGATGGGCGTGGGGCACTGACGCAGGCCGGTGTTCCGGACGCGCAGCGTCCGCCAACACGGACCGCGGCCCGAGGACCGCTCCGGAAGCACTCAGATCACGACGCTCTCACGAGAGCTCGGGCAGCATTTTAGTCCCGAATCCC
>Ga0105049_10003499_pt1 | contig 18561 bp, 17 predicted proteins | sample MAT06_FD_78087 | JGI IMG/M metagenome (GOLD analysis project Ga0105049, IMG submission 78087) | Freshwater microbial communities from Lake Fryxell liftoff mats and glacier meltwater in Antarctica - MAT-06 | ecosystem: Environmental > Aquatic > Freshwater > Ice > Liftoff microbial mat | place...
CGGTGACAATTACATCGATCCCCAGGGCGTTGGCGCGCTCAATTTCGGGGAGGTTGGTGCTACCCGTGTCACAGGTGACGATCAACTGACACCCCTGCGCTGCGAGCTGCTCAATCCCTGCGATCGCCAGACCATGGGAATCGGTAAAGCGATTGGGGATCACGTAATGTAGGGTGTCTTCTTGCCGGAAAAATTGTCCTAATCCTTCCCATAAAACGGAGGTTGCGGTGACACCATCGGCATCAAAATCACCCCAAATGGCGATCGCCTCGCCCTCCATGTATGCCTGTTTTAGCCGCGCCATGGCCCATTCCATTTCATCCCCAAAGGCAAAGGCACTGCAGGGGACATACTGGCTGAGGTCAAGGAAGGCATGAACAGCGGCGGGCGATCGCACCCCTCGTTGCCATAAAATCTGCGCCGCCCATTTCCCGGCTCCATCATTCGTTGGCCGATCGCCTGCGGGTTGTGGCAGATAGCTCTGTACGGCTGCCAAAAACTCCGCCGCCAGTGCTATGGGCGGATGCACCTGCCAAGGAGGAATAGGGTGTGCAAGGTCTACCACAGGGCTTTCTCCCAATGATTGCGTTCTTCTCATGCTGGATCGCCCAGGCGGATCGAGTGATCTGGCTGGAGTTCTTTAGATCGAGTTGCCGAATCGGGCGATTACGGTAAAAAATAGAAATTAGCTCAACAGAAAAACGATGGCTGTGTCTCTGAGAGGAATGGATCGGGCTTCAAGAATTGCTTGAAAGGAATTGGGCTGAGATGTTGAGGGATCTTGGGGCGTCTAGTTGAATCGTTTAGTTGAGGCGTTGATGCGATATCTACAAATCTGTTTTGCTGTGCTTGGGGTTGGTGTTCTGCTCTATGTCCTCAAAAGTATGGCAGGGATCAATCTCATCCCTCACTATCATGCAATAGATATACTTTTGCAGCCAATGCGGGTGTGGGAGGATCTGAGGGCGGCATAAGTCTCCGTAATTCTAAGGAGGCTTTTTTTGAGGAAAAGCAAGATTTTTTGATATCTCCGTGAAATTACTGATTTCCCCAACCCCCTACTTATCCTTTATCATGACAGTGATAATTTTGGATCAAGCATCCCGTTTTAGGGTTAGGCATTGATTCCTGTTGTTTGAATCAGGGTGCATCATGGCAGGCGATCGCAATTTTTTCTCGGCCTCCCAGGCTTTTTTTCATCTATCTCCCAAGACTCTCAGAACTAACCCGTTTACCACCTATCGAGACCCAGAAACAGGCCGATGGGTGGTGGTCAAACAACCCCATTTAGTGGGTGAGCGGTTAGAAGAATGGATGATGCCAGAAGTGTCTGAGTCTTCCCAGATTCATCGCTAAACGGCATCGTGGCGGTTGATTACACCTCTATCTTTGGGTGTTCGGCTCTTTTGTGGAAAGAGTTTGTTTTTGCGTGTTTATTGGGCAGTGGGCGATTGTGGCGATCGCCCACTGCCTCCGGCTTCTCCTCGCCACGTCTACAACCTGCTCAAGATCGGTGCTATAGCACGCAAGGCCAAACTAAATCATAGATTGCAAAAGTGAAGCTGCGGTGTGAGGAACCCGTTTGACTTCTGTGTGAAACATTCCATCTGCAAATAGTTCAATGAGCCGGAACCCCGGTAATGTTTCATCGAGGGTGAGGTCTTGGCTGCGGGGTTTGAATTGCATACAGGCAGATGGGGTGCCCAGATAGCGCACTCCTTGGCGATCGCCCTCAAAGGCTTGATGGATATGCCCAAAGATGACCAGCTTGACTTGGGGAGAACGATCTAGCACCTCAAATAATGCCCCTGCTTGCTGCAGCCCAATTTCATCCATCCAAGGCGACCCGATTAGGCAGGGAGGATGGTGTAAGGCCACAAGGGTCGGGGTGTTAGGAAAACTAGCCAGTTGGTCGGCTAAAAAGCGTAATTCCGAAGCTGCGAGTGCGCCTGCTGTTTGCCCCGCCACCACCGAATCGAGCAACACTACCTGCCAACCCCCGATTTGGAGCGATCGCGCAGCGGTAAAACAGCCCCCTTGCAAACTAGAGATCATCACCGCTGGCACATCATGGTTGCCCGGAATCATAGCGGTTAGGATGCCCAATGGCTCGATGACATGCCGCAGTCGTTCATAGGATGCCGCTGTTTCATCTTGGGTTAGATCTCCCGTCAGCAGCAACAGATCAGGGGTGCGGGGTAATCTGGCCAATTCGGCCACCACAGTGTTTAAGGATTCAGCGGTTTTGACTCCCATCATGACGCCCTCGGCATCGGCAAATAAGTGGGTGTCAGTGAGTTGGGCAATCAACACAGAGTTGGCGGTCATAGCAGAACGATCCGGTTGATAGGAGTACACCCTTTAAGACTACTGGACGGATGGAGCGGTGAGTGGATTTTTGGGAAAGGGGCGATCGCTCCCTTCCCCTAAGGGGCTTGCCAGAAAATAATGTACGCGCTGATCGGACTTTCTCCCCGCAGGAGACGCTGCGCGAACGACTCCGCTCAGCCCTCGATCACGGAAGGTTGAGCGGAGTCGAAACCTGACCACTGGGTACATATTGAATGGCTCAATCCAAGCCGCACAACGCATCTCAGTTTTGGATCTAGCGGGTGATCAAAGGGCTTGTCGTCAAACGCTAAATATTGCTTAGGCTAAACTCGCCAGCAGTAATTCAGAATCTTGGAAGAGAGGAGTGCTGAGGTAACGCTCTCCAAAGCTAGGTTGTATCATCACGATGAGTTTCCCGACATTCTCTGGGCGTTGCCCCAACCGGATTGCAGCAGCCAATGCAGCGCCACTCGATATGCCAGACAGCAATCCTTCTTCCCGTGCTAAACGACGGCCAAAGGCGATCGCCTCGTCATCTGACACCACCATCACTTCATCAATCAGTTCTTTTTTCAAAACTTCAGGGACAAACCCTGCACCAATGCCTTGGATTTTGTGAGGGCCAGGCCGCCCTCCCGATAATACTGGGCTGTTAGCTGGCTCAACGGCAATCGTCCGAAAGCTTGGCTTTTTTTGCTTCAAGACTTCCGAAACTCCGGTCAATGTCCCCCCAGTTCCTACGCCAGAGACCAAAAAATCTACCTGCCCGTCCGTGTCATCCCAAATTTCAATCGCGGTGGTCTCACGATGAATACGTGGGTTCGCCGGGTTGCGAAACTGTTGCAACATATAGGCATTGGGCATGGTGTCCACAATTCCCTGGGCACGCTGGATGCAACCACTCATCCCTTCAAGGCCAGGGGTCAGTTCCAACTCAGCCCCATAGGCTCGCAGCATCGCCCGTCGCTCCGAACTCATCGTGTCAGGCATCGTCAAAATCAGCCGATACCCTTTAGCCGCCGCCGCCATCGCCAATGCGATCCCTGTATTCCCAGAGGTCGGTTCTACCAAGATAGACTGACCAGGTACAATCTGCCCCGCCGCTTCTGCGGCTTCGATCATGCTAACGCCAATCCGATCTTTCACTGAAGCTGAGGGGTTCATCCCTTCTAACTTCACCACAATGTCAGCCACACAGCCCTCGGCCTGAGGGATGCGGTTCAACCGCACCAACGGAGTACGTCCGATGAGTTCTGTAATATTGTTCGCAATTTTCATAGGGTGAAGTAGGGGCACAACTGCTAAACGTTAACCACTGCGATTAGCCCATCTGCGGCTAGGCTTTTGTTGAAGCATGGCTAATGCAAGATCAAAATCTCTGAAGGCCATCCATCCTTAGGAGATGATAGAACTTGACCAATGGACTAAATGTAGTACATGAAATCTAACTGCCGACGGGCATCTCGTTTCTCCAGCAAGTCTTGGAGGGTGTATTTTTGGAGGACTGTATCGCTGGCCTGACACGCTTCTTGCCATACATCCAAAATCACAGTGCCTTCCAATGACTTAGGCTCACGGTTGAACTCTGCTGATTGAGACTCAACCCCTTCAATGCAATTCACAATTTCGAGCAATGTTACCTTCCACGGTTCTCGGGCTAAGACATAACCGCCCTTTGCGCCCCGCTGACTCCGCACTAAACCACCCCGCCGTAGGGTTGCTAAAAGCTGCTCTAGGTAACGATCAGGAATATTTTGATCAGCGGCGATTTGTCGAATTTGGAGAGGGTCACCTGTGCTGGCATGGTTTGCTAATTCCAATAACGCTAGCAATGCGTACTCACTCTTACAGGAAAGCTCCACGATATAACCCGAGTCACAACTCAACATATTTTTATTCTATTATACCCCGGTTATCCACTAGGAATTGCGGGTTTTTGAATAACTCAAAAAAAAGCCCTGCATCAAGCAGGGCTTTTATAATTCACTCAAACCGGTAAAACTAGGCTAGAAACTAACCAAACCTAGAAACTGAAGGTTGTCCGTACCGCACCAATAACAACAGCATCATTGTTATTTTCGTTGCTGGGATCGGTCAAGAAGATAACAGCAGGAGTGATGGAAATGTTCTCAGAAACAGGGATGCGATAGAAACCTTCTGCATAGAAGGAGGTATCGCCACCGCGAGCATTACCGTTAGCAAGTTCGTAGATTGCCTCATAAGGAGGAACACCTACAATCAAGCCCAACAAGCTGCCATCAATCGCCAAGTCATCAACCCCTAGGGTTGCAGCATAGGTCCAGTAACGGCCATCACCAACAGTAGGGCTGGTGTCAAAGGTACGGCCATCAACGTAGGTAACCCAGCCGCCGATATTGAAGACATCGCCCAAAACGACGTTAGCACTCACACCGTAGGCGTTGAAAACTGTAGGACCAGCAAAACCAGAGAGTTCGCTGTCGCCAACGTAAGCATTAACATAGGTCAATGCAACGGTTGCACTATCACTGGCATAGGTCAACTGACCAAAGATGGTGCTGTCGCCGTTGAATAATGCTTCACCAGGCGAAGGATCAGGAGCATTACCGGTTAGATAACCTGTACCCAACTGGAAGGAATCACCGATGTCAAAGGTCAAGGCCAATGCTTGTTGTTGAGCGCCCAAGTCATAGATGGGGTTGTAGCTGAAGAAACCAACGCCACCCTGGCCACTGCTAGAGAAGGGGCTGACATCCGTTACGATGTCAGAAATACCGGTGCTATTCAGACCGACGGTTACTCCAACAGGGCCGAGAGGAAATTGATAATAGAAGTCATCAAGGACAACATCGTTACCGTTGGAGCCACCAAAGGCTAAGGAAGTGAAATCACTTGTGAATCCATCAGGCAGAGGACCGCCATCGGGTGAATTAAACCCAGGGATGTCACGAGCTTGCAGACGGGTATACAACAAATCATCGCCTGTGAAGCTGGTGTTCAGATTCAACCGCAGACGGGAACCAAGGAACAGATTGTTGTCTGAACCGATGTTTGCGTTTTCGCCACCGAAGAGGTCAGCAGCAGCAAAAATTGCTTCACCGCGCAAACGGGTGGTTGTGGAGAACTGGTTAGCTTCTAGCTCGTCAACGGCTGCTTCTAAAGCGTCAACGCGGCCACGAAGGGCGGCGAGTTCAGCAGCGAATTCACGTTGTAGCGCTTCAATCCGATCGAGTTGCTCGACGTTCAAGCCACGACCAGAGACGGCATCTAAGCAAGCGGCCAAACCAGCGGCAAACTCATAACGGGTGAGTGCGCGGCTACCACGGTAAGAGCCATCAGGATAACCTTCCAAACAATCTAGACCGCCAAGGTCTTCGGAGTTGGCCAAGAAGGATAGTGCTTCGTAAGCCCAGTCGCTGGGGCTAACATCAGAAAACTGAGTAACAGAGGTAACCTGAGCCAAAGAACCAGCTCCGCTGCCCTCGTTGCTGTACTGCATCACTTGATCCAGCGTAGCCATTTGGGAGTTGGACGCAGCAGATGCTTCAGGAGCAGTCTGAGCGAATGCAGCAGAGGAAACTAGGGCGGCACCTAAGACTGCTGGAGCAACCAGCAGAGATTTCCAAAAAAACTTAGACGACATATCTTGTCCTCACACCTTTAATAAAAAAGACTCACAACCACTATGGTTATAACACCATTTCCGGAGCACTTACGTCTCTTCGGAATACAGATTAACAGAAAAACCAGGTTTGATCTATAGTTTTGTTGCCAATTTTCTCAATCGGCAGGGCTTTTATGCTGGAGCGCTGGAAGGTGCTACGGCTGAAGCCTAGGTTGGGTTAGGGGCTAGCCGATCTGGGTGATGATGGTGGCAAGGTCGAAATCTTTTTGCGTGAGGCCGCCTGCATCGTGGGAGCTGAGGGAAACGGTAACCTTGTTATAGGAGATGGCGATGTCGGGATGGTGCCCCGCAGATTCGGCTGGCTCGACGAGTTGCTTGACGAAGGCGATCGCCCCCGGAAAGCCTTCAAACGTGCGAGTAGACTCGATGGTCTTTTCGTTCAGTTTCCAGCCAGAGAGATGGCCTAGCTGCGTTTGGATCTCTGCAGAATTCAAAACTTGTGCCATGGGATACATTTCCTTATTGCAGTCAACTCATTCATGTTAGCGGGAGGATCGATGAATGGGGTTGAGGGTTGGGTGTCATCGCTAATGCCGCAAGTGTCTCTAACCATTCGCCTAGGCATTGTGTAGCCATCCTTCTGCCAGAAAAAATCTAGGTAAATTATAGAAGTCTCTACAAAAATCTAAGGACATTTAGCGTCTGATTTTCTAGACTTCTGGGTGAAATGGCCGATCACTCAGATTAGATTATGCTAAATTTTCTGTTTGCTGAAAATGGAGCATCGTAGCTAAGGGCATCTCATTTATTAAGGTTGTGGAGAGATGGGCTATTGCTGTAGCTATCCAAAGCTATCCAAGTTACGAGAACCGTTTAGACGGAGCTTGATTGAAGCTGTTGACCCTTCGACAGGCTCAGGGTGCAGAAGGGAGCCTATGCAGCGTGTCTGTAGAGTATTTGTAGCGACAGCTTATGGTCAAAGATCTTCAACATCTTGAACCTGAACCTCTTTAAAAAGCTATCCGCCCTACTGCAGAAGGTGGTTGCCTAAACAAACACGGGCAGAAGGGCGGTGTAGTGGGTCTTCAAATTGAATCTGACTGCCGGGAGGAATCTTTTGGAGGTTCAACCCAGCAAGCGTTAGATTTTTGAGGTCTATTGATTGCTTAGCGGATCTCTTAGAGAACAGCCCCGGCACACAGCCGAATGTCTACAATCTGATGACCCAGTTGTTTACTACTATCTTGCATGGGCACCACCTCCATATTTACTAAAGGACAATTTTTCATGAAGCACCTTTGCGTTGCAAAAGCTATCTGGAATATAACACAGGATTTTTGGAACGATGGGGATAGGGTGAGTAAAAGAGTCTTTCCAGATCTGCCATTGCTTCTGGTATTGCTTAGGACGTTGGCCTTAGGCGGCGCGGTCGGGCGCGGCTACCCATAACCGAGGCGTCAGAGTTTTAGGCAGTATGGACAGAATAGGTAGAGCGGGATGGATGGAAGCCATGATCGCCCGATGGTTGGCGTTCATCCTGGGTCGAATGGACTAAACTGGAAGGCGATTCAATCTGATCGGCTCTAGAAACCAAGAAAAAACCAGGTTTTACAACGTCTGTAGCCTAGACAGGTCGTTCTCCTAGGCTTCGGAAAGAACCGTGGAGTTGCCAGTTTTTGGGGCAATCCCCTAGATCAAAGACTTGGATTTATTCCCCAAAGCCATTCTTGTAGTCTTTGCCATCATGGTCTCTCGAATCCTTTGCTCCATCAATTCTGACGCTGGGTCAGCGGAGTAGTCAGTAAAGAATAGTTAGTCTGGCTATTTGTTGTTCCCTTTACTTTTTTGGACATGGCTGCAATCCCTCCGGTTGCGCTGGATCCGGCAGTTCTAAAATCTTCCCTGAGTAGAGGCTTGATGGCTCGAACCTGTAGGACAGAAGAGGTATGGAGTTGATTCTTTATGGAACCAGGTTGGGCAGGCTGAGCGTAGGTTGGCGCACGGAGTGGAGGATGGCAGTTGATTTAGAGCAGTTGGTTTTAGAGCAGTTGGTTTTAGAGCAGTTGGTTTTAGAACAGGATGTTTGCCGTTCATGGAACCGCCAGAGGTCTTTGGTCGGACTGTAGGCATCGGGTCATTATCCCCAGAGAGATTCTTGTAAACCCCAAAGAGATTCTTACAAACAGGAGATTCAGGCATCATGAGCGGTGACTACGCACAGATTGAAAAGTATATGAAATCTGGATTGTGGCGGTTAGCGGATATCGAAACCCGCAAAGCCCTCTACATAGCCTGTGGGTTTGACCCCAACGATCAGCAACGGCTTGCCGCTAACATGATTCCCTGTGATGTGCTGCAAGACTTGGATCAATTGTGGATGCGTTTAAGTCGCAATCGCTTTGGGTTTTCGGCACAGCGGAAACTTTGGTATCTGTGCCAGGAGAAGTTTTACGATAAATCAGAGGCTTGGAACCAGTTTGGGAGCAAGGTGGGTTGGCGGATTAATCATCTGCTGAAGCAGAACTATTGGAAACCCCACAAAGAGCTAGTTTTCAAATCAGATGCTCCCATTGGCCATTTGCCCCACATGGGTGAACAGTTTGGGATTAATACCGTTGAGGCGATTATCAAACAGTTAGACTACTGCGCCTCTACGCCAGCCGATATGTAGGTGTCTTCTTGTCAATAAGCGGCTTCTCAATAAGCGGCTTCCTGATGGCTAAACCGACTTTGAGGGAGGGGTTTGTTGGAACGCAACCTATAAATTTGGGTCGGCATGTTCAATGAAACCCAGTGGTTACAGCGTTTCATTGTGATGCATCCCTTATGCCAGAGCCTGCCCCTTTTCTGATAGGAAGAGGGTATTTAGGGTGCTGTTGTTCGGAAATATAGACTGAATGTGGTTGCCTAGCCTTGGCTCTGCCCCTCGTTGGGAGCGGAATTATGAGTAGTGCTGCGGAAGGGGGGAAACTAGGTGAAAAAAGATGGGTGCTTTCACTCAGCAGAAGTAGGGGGAGATCGGGGAGGATAAGCTTGTCACGCAGGAAAGAGCTAATTTGTTTTTCCTCCGTGACCAGGTTTTAGATGTTATTGATCAGTGCTGTTTAGGTTCGATTTGCAGATCAGGAATGGCCTGATCTTTCGGGAAAGAAGGGCGATCGCCCTGTGGTTCTGATCAGCAGGTGCCTTTGTCACCTCTTTTGCATCCGTCCGATTACGCTTGAGGAATTATTATTCATGCGTGCTTCTGAGACAATCCGCCCTGCAATGGCTAACGAATTAACCGCGACTGGGGCACAGCCTTCTGATCAGTCGTCTTCCTCGGCTGCTATGGCCTCCCAGAAGATGCCTGCCCAGGATGAGATGAGCCGTGAACTAGCGCTGCTGCAATGGGTGTGGCTTACGTCAGATAGGAGAGAGGAGGGGGCGATCGCCCCTCCTCTCTCCGTCCCCACCCCCTTTGCCCGCATCCCGCAATCGGTCGTTTCCACATTTCAGCATGTACGCACATTTGTACGCACATTCGATTGGTTGCATCCCCTCCGTTCGTGGATCAACTCGATTGAGGTACAGCAGCCTACCTTGGCTCATCGCATTTGTCGCCTCATTCCCTCCCAATGTCCCTTTGAGCGTGACATTCAATTTTTAGGACGGACGTTGTTTCATTTGCCACCTCTGTGCAAACTCAACCCGTTGTATGAAGAAGTGGTAGCTCTGAGATTTCGGGCGCTATGTTATTTAGCCGATGAATGTGGTGAAGATGTAACGTGCTACTGCTAATGCGAGGGTGGTAGCGTCGGCGCTCACTTTTCGAGAGCCTTCATAGCCCTCATAGGTTTTTGCCTATGCAGGAATGGCGCAATTGTAGGTATGGCTATGGTCACAAAGGTTAGGAAATGCCAGCGTCATTCCCGTGAAAACGGGAATCCATGGGTTGCACGACTCTCAAGATGGATTCCCGCCTGCGCGGGAATGACGGGTAAATCTCCTATGGATCATGGCTACAACTATATTTTGAGTTAAATGGGGGAAGGCTGCATTGGGGATGAATGCCTTGAACCCCGTTATCTTGATCCGATTGATTCCAAGGTAGCGAGCTTTGCGGCTTCATCTCAGTTGTGGCCGTTAGGAAAATCGCTGGGGCGCGTGTTGGGGCGCATGTGAAGCTGTACTGAATCAGCATTGACATAGCCCACAGATCAAGCAACCAGGTTCATTAAGAGACTAAGTCGCTGGCCTCGATGTTGGCTGTTGCAGGTAGCTCTAGGCAATAGCCCGCACCATATACTGTTTTGATAAAGCGGGGATGGCGGGGATCAGGCTCTAGCTTGGTGCGCAGGTGGCGGACGTGAACCCGAATGGTTTCGATATCATCGTCGGGGTCATAGCCCCACACTTCTTTGAGAATGTCGCTAGGGGAAACCGTTTGGCCATGGCGTTGGAGCAAGCAATGCAATAGCTCAAACTCTAAATGGGTCAGTTTGACCATGCGATCAAACCAGATGGCTTCGAGCCGCTCGGGGACGAGGGTTAGGGGGCCATAGTTGAGGATTTCGACATGTTTAGCCGCTTGGGGAATGCGATCGGTACGGCGCAGGAGGGCGCGCACCCGAGCCAGCAACTCTTCTACCTCAAAGGGTTTGGTGAGATAGTCGTCGGCTCCGGCATTGAAGCCTTCTACCTTATCTTGGGTTTGACTTAAGGCTGTCAGTATGAGCACTGGGATGTCAGCGGTGCGCTCATCTCGGCGCAACCGTTGGCAAATGGTAAATCCATCGACCTTGGGAAGCATCAAGTCGAGCATAATCAGGTCAGGCATGAGTTGGAGGGCGAGCGCTTGTCCTTTAATGCCGTCAAGGGCGCGGCTGACTTCATACCCAGCCATTTCTAAATTGACTGAAACCAACTCAGAAATAGCAAGATCATCATCAATTACAAGAATGCGTGGCATGCTTAAATACGATTTTAGTAAAGACTTTGAAAACTGATGAGGAGTGGTATCTAGGGCGATAGGTCTGGATTGCACATCAGGTTTTTTATAAGGAGGTTTATAGTAACCCTGTATAAAATTCTATTTTTTCTAGGATAACTGCATATTTATAGCCGTCTCTCTTGGGTAGATTGCCCCTATGGCTCAATCCTCCATCATTTATTACCACAATTTCTGGGTGCCTCTGTCACATTACTACAAGAATCTTAAAATTACCTTAATAAAACTCAGTACTCCTATGCCTCTGGTGCCTGCTGCGATGATCTGGAGACTCCGCCGATTGGGGGGGGGGGATGAGCCTGTTGACTCTTCTGCAAGGTGAGCCATGATTTTGTTGATTGGGGCGGGGCTTTTGGTAGTTTTGTTGGCGGTGTGCGATCGCCAACTGCGCCACATGCTGGTGACTACGCCCAAATTGCCGATGGGTGCGGCCTTAGCCCCCAACGCTGCGCCAGATAGCTCTCTGGCCGTGGTGATCCCGGTCTATAACGAAGCGGAAAATCTAGCAGACTGTTTGACGGCGGTGTTAGACAATACCGATTTATCGGCTGCTCAGATGCAGGTGTGGGTTGTCGATGATCAGTCTACGGACGAGACTTGGGCGATCGCCCAGGCTTTCCAGCAAGCCCGCTCTGATCCCCGGTTGCACTTGCTGAGTGGCACAGCCCGTCCTGTTGGGGAGATATGGGTTGGTAAAAATTGGGCTTGTGTTCAGGCTATAGAACAATTGCAGCCGGATAATGCCCCAGATTTTTTGCTGTTTATAGATGCGGATGTGCGATTGGGGCGGGGGGCGATCGCGGCGGCTTTGATCGAAGCCCAGCAGTCCAGGGCCGATCTTCTAAGTTGTGCCCCAGCCTTGCAATGTGCGTGCTTAGCCGAGTGGCTGGTGCAGCCGATTATGCTCGCCCTCTTGGTGTTGGGGTTTGACAACGAGGCTGTGAATGATCCCCAGTCTAAAACCGCTTTTGCGGCTGGCCCCTTTATGTTGTTTCGGAGCACGGCCTACGCCCAAATTGGCGGCCATCGGGGGGTTGCTGATCAGGTGGTGGAAGATGTGGAATTGGCGCGACGGGTCAAGTTTTCGGGGTTACGGCTGCGCTTCATTTCGGGTGTGGAAGCGGTGTCAGTGCGCATGTATCGCTCGTGGGGAGCACTCTGGGAAGGGTGGACGAAGAATTTGTATGCCGGTTCTCAGCGCAATTTAGGAGCCACGTTAGGCTTGGCGGGGCTGGTGGGGCTGTTGTGTGTGGCACCCTGGGTCACCTTCGGAGCCATCTTGCTCACAGGGTTTTGGGGTGGTTGGTCGGGGGTGGATGGGATCAGCTTGGGGTTGGTGGCGATCGCCCTTGGCCTCCAGTATGATGTGCGCCGTGTGGTAGGGGCTGACTCCAAATTACCTCCGCGCTATTGGTGGTTGACGGGGGTGGGCGGGGTTTTGGTGATGGCGATCGCCCTGGCTTCTATCTTTAAAACCGAAACTGGCATCGGCTGGACATGGCGGGGGCGATCGTTAAAGCCGATGCCGCCATTAGAGGCAAAATAGAGATAGGGGCATTTGCCATGGGCAACCCTCAATCAGGATCCTATTGACGAGACTTCTAGCACCTGATGAGGCGTGATGAATATCAGGCAGGGAGTGCGGCAGTTGGGCGTTCATCGTTTGGGAGAAGACAGCTAATGCAGTCTATTTGCGTATTCTGTGGATCAAACCCAGGGGCAAGGCTCCTGTTTCAAGAGGCCGCCGTTGCCATGGGAGGGGCGATCGCCCAACGCGGGATGACGCTGGTTTATGGGGGTGGCAAGGCTGGGTTAATGGGGCATCTGGCCGATGCCGCCCTGGCGGCGGGGGCAGAGGTGATTGGGGTGATACCAGAGTTTTTGGTGGCTAAAGAGATCAGCCATGACAACCTAACCCAGCTTCATATCGTCGAATCGATGCATGAGCGCAAAACCAAAATGGCCACCCTGGCCGATGGCTTCCTCGCCCTGCCAGGGGGCTACGGCACCCTAGAAGAATTCTGTGAAGTATTGACTTGGGCGAACTTGGGGCTTCATCAAAAACCCTGCGGTTTATTGAATGTTGATCAGTACTACGATCCTCTGCTGGCGATGTTTGATCGCGCGATGCAAGAAAACCTGGTGCGGGTCAGAATGCGCTCGTTGGTGTTGACCGCCGAAACCCCAGATGCCCTATTGCACGAGATGGAAACCTATCAACCGCAGTTGGTGAATCAATGGCTGCACCGCGATAGCCAAATCTGATGAGGTTGGGGCAACACCCTAGGGGCGCGTTAGCCCATGAGTTATAGCCATAGTCACAAAATTTAGGACATATCAGCGTCATTCCCGTGGAAACGGGAATCCATGGGTTGCACGACTCTCAGGATTGATTCCCGCCTGCGCGGGAATGACGGATACATTTCTATGGATCATGGCTACGGCCATAGCATAGAAGTCAGTACATTAGACCCTTCGTAAAGTGTGGCTGAAGCGTCTCGAATGCTTCTTGTTGGCTCAGCCCGCCGATGCCCATCAGGGATCTGCGGGTGCATGGTGTATTAGGTAGCCAGGTTTTGGCTGCGCTCAACCTTCCGTGATTGAGGGCTGAGCGAAGTCGTTCGCGCAGCGTCTCCCGCAGGGAGAAAGTCCGGTCAGCGGATACCTTATTTGTCTGCGAGTCCCTCAGCTAGACGGATGTAATTGGACGCTGAGACTGGCTCAGCCTTGGGCTTCAGCTTGCGTGCGGATTAACCGTTGCACGCTGATCAGGGCGCGATTGAGTTCGCGGGCTGGTTCTGGGTGCTTCAGGTAAGCGGCTTGTTCGTCTTCTAGCATGGCGATGTCCTGTTCTACCAACCCATCGAGTAGTTTTTGAGCCGACCCAAACAGGCTATTTTTGACGAACCGCCGGAAGCCATCGGGGAGCTTATGGAGCCGATGGAACGCCCTGAGAGAGGTGAAGTGGAGCAGGTAGGCGCGGGTGTGGGTGGGGCTGGTGGGGCTAAAGAGGCAGTAGATTTTGAAATCATCGCCAAGGCTCGAAGCCCAGTTGGGGTAAGGATAGCTGACGGTGAGCGGCTCAGGATGAAGCCGCCGTAGTTTGGGGAAGAAGAGTTGTGAGATAGACCAGATTTTGTCGATGCGGTAGTAGCTTTGTGCTTGATAGAGCACATCCACGCGATCGCCATCTTCCTCTAAGGTTTCTAGTTTGGGGTCAGCCCATGCTTGGTAATCTTGATGCAAATGCCCGTGGTACATATCCATCAGGTTTTCGATTAGATACGAAAAATGAGCTTCGCAGTCGATTACCGAAACAGTGGCAATGTAATTGAGGTGATCCCACTCTGGCAGCGCCAAAGGGGCGCGGGTGGCGGCGAGGGCAAGATCACCCGGAAACACCCAGATAAAGCCATCTTGCTCCTTGACCGGAAATTGGCGGACGGGGCAATTGGGCAGTTTTTGATGGGCTTCTAGGTAGGGCACGGCGACGGTGTGACCTTGGGGATCAATGCGCCAGCCATGGTAGGCACATTCTATGGTGTCGTTGACGACGACCCCTCGGCTGAGTTTAACGAAGCGATGGGGGCAGCGATCGGCTAGAGCATACAGGGTTTGGGCAGGGTTTTCCTTCCCAGCGGCTAGGCTAGCGCGGAACAGCACAATCGGTTCGTTCCATAGGGTGATGCCGAGGGGGTGATGGGTGACTTCGCTACTCCGAGCCACGGCATACCAATGGTTGAGGTTGATCCCTAGTTGCCGCACATCCACTCGACCCTGGGCAGAGGGGGTGGCGGAAGGCTCTCCAAGATTCTCAGCTCCAAGATTCTCAGCTCCAAGGGGATCGGCTTCACGGTTATCAGCTTGGAGGCGTTGCATGGGAGGACTCCACTCACTCAAGGTTGGCTTAATTGTAGGGCTGGCGAAAGGGATGGTAAAAGGGCTGGCGAAACTAGCTCAGGATAGACAGAATCCCTTTGGGTTGCACGGTGTATAGCACGCGCTGCTGGCTGCCTTCGCGGTGCAGAATTTCATTCGCGGCCAAGAACCCACTGCTAACGGCGCGCTCCATGAGGCCGCAGGGGAATGGCATCTTCACCCAGTCTCCGGCAAAGAGGAGGTTGGGGACGGAGGTTGCCGAGGAGGGGCGATCGCCAAAACTGCCTGGTGGAAACCCGGCAAAGTTTTTTTGGTTGACTAATTGCCGATGCAACAGGTTTGCCTCTTTGAGGCTAGGCACGACCTCATATAGCTCGGCCTCAAAGGTATTGAGCAAATCTTGCTGGGTTGGGAACTCTGCTTCTTTGTAGCAGTAGGCATGGAGTTCGACGACGCTGCCCCCGGTTTTTTCACCCCAGGCAATGTAGTCGTCTTGGATGCGGTGATAGAGGGTGATGCTATCGGTGAGGCGGTAGCCAGAGAGGGAGGTAAACCAACTGTGCTCCCACTCAAAATCTTGATCAAACCAGAAGCGACCCACCGCAAAGGGGTCGGCGACCCGCAGCTTGTCTACTTGGCTGACGAGGGTGGCCTCTGGTTCGCCTTCTGCCAAGGAGAATAGGTGCTTGATCCCAGGGATGTCGGCGGCGAGTACATAATAGTCTGCGGCTAGGGTTTCTTCGGCCACAGGGGTTGCAGGGGCAACCGCCACTAACTGCACCTGCTCTCCTTGCCGTTTTAGCACCCGATAGGCCGTCAAATCTTTCTCGGCGGGGCCTTGGATCACGGCTCCACTGGCGGTATAAGCGGCTCCGTGGCAAGGACATTGGAAGCCTTCGCCACTGGCAACGACCTCGCGGTGAACGCTACAGCCTTGGTGGGTGCAGGAGAGGGAGAGGGCGCGATCGCCCCCTGGCTGCACGGCAAAGAGGCGATCGCCCGCCCCAAAATATTCCAGATCTTCACTGCTCAGCAGTGGATTTCGGTCTACCCAGAACGGCACATTTCCACCCTCCCCAGCCCCTTGCTGGAAGGTGATGTCTGCAATTTTGCCAGCATCCCAGCGGAGTTTGCTGACCATCGCCTGGGTTAGCACTCGTCCGCCCTGGGCTTCGATAGCCGCCACAATGGGGTCTACGAGGCTGCGCCCCATGTCTTGGCAGGTGCCGTTAAACGCCAACCCTTCTGGGTTGCCAAAAAAGTAAAAGTGGAAGAATTGCATTAATTCCCCAGCACTCATGACATCGGGCGAATTGAGGCTAGATTTAGCAAAGGGAAGAAAATATAGGTCATAGAGACCCCGGGGGAAGTCTTGGGCGACCCACTCTGCGACCGAGATATTGTCTAATCGCTCAAAGGTCGCGGGGCTACTGAACCCCGTAATTTCCCGAAACACCTCTAAGTGTTTGAGCTTGGCGAGGTTGATCCCCCATTTCAGGCGATTTGAAGACGATATGGCGAGGTCTATTACGTTCCAAGGAAAAGCTGAGTGGCTGGGGCGAAATACTTCGGGGGCGTAGTTGTCTTTGTAGACCACCGAATAAAAATTGAGGGGTTTGAAGTTTTGGCGAATGCTGAGTTCATCGACTAGCCGAAACAAGTTGTAATACTGAGGGAAAAAGCCATGGAAGCCATGCTCCATGCGCAGGGATTCGCCTCCGACCTGGATATCCCAACTGGCAATTTTGCCGCCGAGTTGGGGCGATCGCTCAATCAGCGTCACGGCCACCCCTCGCTGGCTCAGCTCGTAGGCCGCCGCTAACCCTGCTAACCCGCCCCCAACCACTACCGCCGTCAAGTCTCGCCCAACAAGGCGCGGCAGCGTCAGCGTATCTTGGCCATACACCGCCGGTTTGGGCTTTTCTAAACGAGAGTAGCCAACGGCTCCCCCGATCGCTCCTACCCCAAAAAGCTTCAGAACTGCTCGACGAGAAAAGATCTGAAGCAGTTTTGAATCAGTCATAGAATCCATTTATAAAGCCAGTCTGGACGCAATCTTCAAATGACAATACCATTACTCTTGAAAGTCCCAGCCATAGAACCGCTAAATTTCCTGATTTAGCTTCGATTACCTAGCGTTTGCAGCTAAGGGCTAGATGCAAGGATCGGTTCTGAAACTAGATTAGGTCGTAGCCTTTTCCCAAACCACGCATCTTCACGCAGCTATCAAAGTTAATTTTAAGGGATTGCAACAAAGGCAAGAAATCTGCTCTAGCCAATGCCCTTCAGCGACCCTGGCGCAATCATTAGGCTGAACCATCAGACTCATCCATCAGACTCATCCATCAGACTCATCCATCGGACTCATCCATCGGACTGAACCGTGAGTGATTCGCCAAGGCTATTTGAACTCTGTGTGATCGGAATTCTCTGTAATATTAAGACAGCTTTACATTTCCCACAATCTGTTTCTACCCTCGGATGCAGGATTAAATCCCCATTTCTTGCCAATCGCTTGCTAATCGCTTGCAACGGTCGGCGGCTTAGATGCCTGCCTTGATCCTTTTAGTCGTGGAAAATGGGTCAACGGTTCCGGCAGGGTCGAGGCAGAATAGGGGGCAGGGTAAAGACCGCGCGATTGCAGGACTCAATGGCCGGTGAAGGGGCGATCGCCCCTTCACAATCAACCCTGCTTACAGTCCTGATCGATCAACGTAGATCAACTTTGCCGATCAACCTTCATCCCTAGGCGTTACCCCCAGAGCCGCTGCCCTTGTTTTGCTGAGGGGCATCTGCCACGGGTCAGCAGGTCGAGGGCATGAACAGAGTCAGAATTAAAGAGGGAATTGTGCAGAAAACTAGCCGCGAAGCACTGGCCGTTGCCCAGAGAATTTTGCTCGAATTGCTGCATCGGCGGCGGAGCCTCATCTTTTGGGCGATCTTTCCGGCAACCGTGTTGGTGCTAAACGCGCTGATCTTGCAAGAGCGGGCGCAGTTGACCACCGCCGAGGCCTTTGCCAGTGCTGCGCCTCCTAGCTTGGTGGGGGCGGCCTTGTTTTTTAGCTGTCTGGGGGGCAGTGTCGCCACGGTGGTTGCAGAGCGAGAGCAACATACCCTGAAGCGCTTATTTCTCTCGCCACTGACGGGGTTTTCTTACTTTTTAGGCATTTTTATTGCCCATAGCGTCATTGGGCTGGGGCAAACGCTGTTGGTGTGGGTCATTGCCCTCTCGCAACGGTCTGAGTTTCAAGGTAATTTTGCGCTGAGCCTCGGCATTATTCTCCTCAGCATCTTGGCCTATGTGGGGGTAGGCTTTATTTTGGGCACACAACTGGCACGCCGCACCGAAGATGTGAATGCACTGGTGGCGGCCTTTGGGGTGCCATTGCTGATCCTTGGGGGCGCGTTTCTCCCGGCCTCTCTGTTTCCCGATAGTTTGCTACGAATTGCAGAGTTTAACCCGGTTTACCACATGAACGAAGCCCTGCTGGGTGTGGTGGCTAGCGGAGAAGACTGGGGGGCGATCGCCCCTCACGTGCAATTCCTGGCGATTTTTGCCGTCAGTATGGTGATTTTGGGCTGGCTCTCTTATCTGCGAATGCTTCAGGTAGAGCGGCGGCTGTAGGGATGGCCGTTTAGTCTACCAATGCGGCGGTATCTCCAATTAGATTTTCCTGATTACCCCAGTTTAATTACCCCAGTCTGATTGCCCCAGTTTGATGGATCTAGTTTGATGGATCTAGTTTGATGGATCTAG
>Ga0105049_10003500_pt1 | contig 18557 bp, 20 predicted proteins | sample MAT06_FD_78087 | JGI IMG/M metagenome (GOLD analysis project Ga0105049, IMG submission 78087) | Freshwater microbial communities from Lake Fryxell liftoff mats and glacier meltwater in Antarctica - MAT-06 | ecosystem: Environmental > Aquatic > Freshwater > Ice > Liftoff microbial mat | place...
ACTGCAGCAAACCCTGAAAAGGGTCGGGCTTGGGGAGGGACAAAGCCCAAAACGATATCTTCTCGGTCAACCCCATTTGCCATGAGATAATCTACAACTTCCCACTCCGTATTGTTGCACTGTTCCAAATTGCCTCATTTTTTTTCTATGTCTTTGTTGAAACAATTGAATGCAAATGCGTTACGAAGATTACATTGAAATAAACCCGGCTATTCGCTTTGGCAAGCCTTGTATTCAGGGTACACGTATCAGTGTACATGATATTCTGGAAATGCTGGCGGGAGAAATGACTTTCGCTGACATCATTGAGGAGTTTCCTCAGTTGGATGTACAAAAAATCCGAGCTGCCTTGTCATTCGCAGCTTCACGGGAGCGGAATGCGAAAATGGTCGCTGCATGAAGTTGCTGATAGATGCCAACTTGTCTTAAAGGCTGGCAAAGCATATTGGTCACCTTTTTGATGAGGTATTACACGTCGAGCGGACTGGGATGGCGATTTCATACATTACGACATCAACAACCCCAGCCATTTTTTACTGAAAAACCTTGATGCTGCGGGAACCCCAATGACCGAAAGCGAATTGCGTATTGGCAAAAAAACGCCCATTCGCGTGGCTGTACTGAAAGCTGATTATAGCATCGATTTTGGGAAAAAGATGAAATTGGAAACTGGGGGCAAGTGCACATCCCTGCGCTTCGACAACACCGTATCCGTGCAAAGCCGTGAACCTCAACAGAATTGGATGGTCATTTCCGACCTCACCTCATTGTTTCATTTGAATGAAGATGTGGAAGCCGCTTATGGTTCCTTTAGCGCAAAAATCAGCGAAAAGACCGACCTCAAAGCAGGCCTCCGCTACGAATACACCAACACCAACCTTGGCTCAATGGAACAACCGAACCTGGTGGATCGGCACTATGGTTCCTGGTTCCCAAGCGTCTTTCTGACCCACAAACTGACAGAAACCCAAACCCTCAACGTCTCCTATAGTCGCCGCATCACTCGCCCGCAAACCAGACAGCTAGCCCCCTGGCTCATCTTCATTGATCCAACCACGATTGAGGGCGGAAATACCGCCATCCAGCCATCCTTCACAGATGCGCTGAAAATTAGATTATGGTTTTAAATCCTGGCGCTTCGGCGTGTCGTACAGCATCGAAAATCAGCCCATGCGCTATGTGCCAACGGTAGATGCTGCCAATAACCGCCAAGTAACCCGTCCTGAAAACCTGGACAATGAAAAGGTGCTAAGTTTTAACCTGTTCGTACCGCTGCACCCAACCAAATGGTGGGACATGCAAAACAACTTCTTCGTAAACAATATGCCGATGAATTTATCAATATTGGTTTAGAGAAACTCCGAATTATCAAAGAATTGCAGTATTTTTGGTATCAAAAATTAAACGAACTATGAAAACCGCAACTGATATACCAATCTTTTTAGATTTTGAGAGGCTCGAAACTGAATGGAACATGCTGACTTCAGCTCAAGAAAAGGAACAGTTTTGGCAAAAAATGAAAAAATTACTTGCCAATTCAGACAAAACTCAAGTAGAACTTTTTTTTGAACAGCTAAACCTTAGCGCAAACAAAGTCTCCGATAGCTTGGAACGCGCTTTAGTTCGCGCAAAAGCTGCTGGATTCAAAGCCGAATCAATTGTTTGATTCCGCATTAACCCAGTCATGCCTGCCATACCGTGATCGACCCGAAACAGTCGATCACGTTATTTTTTTTATAGAAATACCGCCCCCCCCCGCCCATTAGCCCACTATTTCCAACCATTTGTCCAAATTATTGTCCTTTCAACAAACTATGTCCCACCTTCGGCATCTCTTTCCATTAAACCATAAATTGTGCTGCATTCCAAACGCCCTATTCCGCAATCCGCATTCCAAAGTCCGCATTCCAAAGTCCGCATTCCAAAGTCCGCATTCCAAAGTCCGCATTCAAAAATTTTCTCTAACCATTTACAACATAGCATGAAACGAATCCTCTTATTCGCCCTCTTGGGTTACTTCTTAGCACCGTCAATGGCCATTGCACAGGATCTACCAGTGTACGATCCTTCCACCATTGATGTCCCTTACCAAAAATTCACCCTGCCCAATGGCCTGCGCTTGATTGTGCATGAAGACCACAAAGCACCCATTGCTGCTGTCAACGTATGGTACCATGTCGGCTCCAAAAACGAAAAGTTGGGAAAATCCGGCTTCGCACACTTGTTTGAGCACCTGATGTTCAATGGTTCGGAAAACTACAACACCGACTACTTCCAAGCCCTGGAAGCCATCGGCGGCACCGACCTCAACGGCACCACCAACGACGACCGCACCAACTATTTCCAAAATATCCCAATTGGTGCGCTCGATCAAGTTTTGTGGCTTGAAAGCGACCGCATGGGCCACTTGCTCGGCGCCATCGACCTGGCAAAGCTCGACGAGCAGCGCGGTGTCGTTAAAAATGAAAAGCGCCAAGGCGAAAACCAGCCGTATTCCCGCGGTTGGGACATCATGCAAAAAGAATCCTACTCACCAGACCACCCTTACGGCCATACTGTTATCGGTGAAATGGAAGACCTCAATGCCGCCTCCGTGGAAGACGTGCACGAATGGTTCAAGGCATATTATGGTGCAGCGAATGCAGTCCTGGTGGTGGCAGGAGATGTCACAGCAGAAGCTGTCTACGAGAAAGTGCTGAAATACTTTGGCAACATCCCGGCCGGCCCCGTCATTGCACGCCCGGAAGTAAACATTGCCAAGCGCACGGGCAGTAAACGAGCCCATTATCAAGACCGCGTACCAGAATCCAGGCTTGTGATTGCCTGGAACACGCCTGAATGGGGCAATAAAGAAAACGCAGCCCTCGACATGGCCGCCAGTGTGTTAGCCTCTGGCAAAAGCAGCCGCTTGTACAAGCAATTGGTATATGAGAAACAAATCTGCACCTCTGCCATGGCATTCAACGGCGCTTCTGAAATTGGTGGCGGCTTTGTCATCATGGCCAATGTAAAAAAAGGTAAAACAGTAGAAGAGGTAGAGACGGCCATTCGCGAAATACTGAAAGACCTGCTTAAAAACGGCCCAACAGAAGAAGAAATGAAGCGCGTAAAAGCCTCCTATTTTGCAGGATTCATCAAAGGACTGGAGCGTATCGGCGGCTTCGGTGGCAAAAGCGACCTTTTAGCGGAGAATGAAGTGTACGCAGGCAGTCCTGATTTTTACAAAACAGGCAACAAATGGTTCAATGAAACCACCGCGAAAGAGGTACAAATGATCGCAACAAAATGGCTGTCGGATGGAGACCTTACCCTGATCTGCGATCCATTTCCGGAATATTCCGTGACAGGTACCGAAGTTGACCGCAGCAAAATACCAGCAGTGGACACAAAGGTCTCCGCATCTTTCCCCGATTTGAAGCGTGCTACACTGAAAAACGGCATGAAAGTAGTGCTTGCCCGCCGCAGCGAAAGCCCAACCGTTTCTGCTAGTATTATACTGGATGCCGGCTACTGCTCCGACAAATTTGGCGGCACACTTGGCTTGGCCAAACTCAGCATGGACATGCTCGACGAAGGCACCAAAACACTTAACTCCCTGCAAATCAACGAGCGCCTTCAATTGCTTGGTGCCAGCCTCGGCACGGGCAGCGACATCGACAATTCATACGTCAACCTCAGCTGCTTGAAGCAAAGCCTCGACCAGAGCCTCGACCTCATGGCAGATGTGGTACTGAACCCTTCCTTCCCGGACGCAGATTTCAAACGCCTCCAAGCCCAGCAAGTAAGTGGCATCCAGAATGAAAAGAAGAACCCACAAAGCATGGTGATGCGGGTGATGCCGACGCTTTTGTACGGCGAAGGCCACCCTTATGCCATGCCCATGACCGGCAGTGGCGAAGAAGAAACAGTGAACAAAATCACGTTGGATGATATCAAAGGCTTTTATGGCCATTGGGTTCGCCCCAACAACGCAACCATTGTGGTGACGGGCGATATCTCCATCGAAGAATTGACCGCAAAATTGGAAAGCCGCTTTGGTGCCTGGAAGAAAGGCGATGTACCGAAGAAGGTCATTCCAGCCGTGAAAGAAAGTGCTTCCAAGAACCGGATTTACTTGATTGATCGCCCTGAAAGCCAGCAAAGCGTCATCATGGCGGGTTACCTTACCAAGCCTTATGGTGAAATGGATGAGACCGCTATAGAACAGATGAACAATGTACTCGGCGGCGATTTCACCAGCCGTATCAACATGAACATCCGTGAAGACAAGCACTGGTCTTATGGTTCACGCTCCATGGTGATTAACAACCGCGGCCAACGTCCATTCCTGGTCATGGCGCCTGTTCAAACGGACAAGACCAAGGAAAGTATCCAGGAAGTAATAAAGGAGGTCAACGCCTATGTTGGCGACAAACCAATAACCCAAGCCGAGTTTGACAAAACCAAACAAAACACGGTTTTGGGCATGAGTGGCATGTGGGAAACCAACGCTGCCGTCAATGGAAGTGTAAGCGAATTGGTGCGGTACAACCTCCCGGATGATTACTGGAAAAAGTACAGTGCCAAAGTACAGTCCTTGTCGTTGAAAGACGTTCAATTGACCGCCAAAACCATCGTACAGCCCAACAACCTGGGCTGGTTCCTGGCTGGCGATGCCGCTAAAACGCTGCCCGGCTTGCAAGAACTGGGCATGGAGGTGATACAGATTGATGCCAACGGTAAGGTGGTAACCAAAAAGGTGAAACCTTAACAAGGTTTCAGGTTTCAGGATTTCATGTTTCAGGTTCACACGATTGGTTCGTTGCTTTGAAATGGTATTTCAAAAAAACAACAGATCGCGTAAACCTGAAACCTTGTTTTCTACACTGGGGGACCCAATGTCGAAAACTAGAGAAAGCTGGTTCCTGGTTCTCGGTTTACGCGGTTTATTCGTATCCTTGAAACAGTATTTCAAAATTGACAACAGATCGCGTAAACCAGAAACCTGAAACCCTGAAACCAGAAACCCATTTTTATGAATATATCGCTCCGCTGGTCCGATTTCGATGCCAATATGCACCTTCGGCACTCAGCCTATTACGATTTTGGCGCTACTGCCCGCCTCGATTTTTTCAATGTGCAAGGGCTTACCTACGAGCTGATGCAGGAGTTACATATTGGTCCCATTTTGTTTCGGGAAGAAGCCCTGTTCAAGCGCGAGGTACGGCTTGGCGACAAGCTTTTCATCAATATTCTAGTATCCAAGTTGCGCCGCGATTATTCCCGCTTTTCATTCCGGCATGAAATCACCCGCGACGATGGCACCCTTTGCGCAATCATAACTGTGGACGGTGCCTGGTTGGATACAACATTGCGGAAGCTTACCTTACCGCCCGAATCCGTTGTCAAATCCATGGAGGATGCTTTGAAATCTGAGGATTTCGAATGGCAATAAAAAAGGGGTTTCATGGTTTCATGATAAAAAGGGGTTTCATGGTTTCATGGTTAAAGGGTTTCATGGTTTACGCGGTCTGTTGTCAATTTTGAAATACTCTTTCAAGGTTACGAGCCAATCGCGTAAACCATGAAACCCTTTAACCATGAAACCATGAAACCCCTTTTTATCATGAAACCATGAAACCTTTTTTATGAAATATCAATCCTTTGTTTCCATCGTCGGTGTGCTGCAATCGCAGCGCAATGTGCGGGAATTGGCATCGTGGATTCAACATTTATATGCTGAGTTGAGTGTACAATTTTCTGATTTTGAGTTTGTTGTTGTAAATAACTGCTGTGACATTGGTAGTATTGATGATGCCATACGGCCATTGCCCGAGGCATTGCGCAAAAATATATTTCTGCTCAACCTTAGTACTCCCGTGAGCCGGGACAATGCCTTACTTGCCGGGCTTGACCGGGCGAACAGCGACTACACCGTTATTTTTGAATTTGATTTTGCGGAAAACGCCCCACTCGTCACCAAGCTTTGGGAACAAGGTCAGCAAGGCTTTGACATTGTGTACCTGCGAGCAACGGAACGCAAACAACCCCTGGCACAACGGCTCATGTACCGCTTGTTTTACTACATCCTACGCCGATATTCCCAATTGCGCATCGATCCTTGGGCGCACCACTCGCGGATTATCAGTCGACGGGCATTGAATTCCCTCCTTCGCCTGCGCGAGAACAGCCACTACTTGAAAGCCAACTATGCTTTGGTCGGCTACAAAACTTCTTTTATTCCCGTAGAAGAGCCCTTGCACCCCGACCCGTCCACCAGCTTTGGCGAGCAGTTTAGAACGGCATTGGTGGCCGTGACCTCCTTCACCACTTTCCTGCGCTCTTTGTTGCTGTGGATTTTCCTGTCGTCGGTATTGGTCGCTACGGTGGCTATTTTTAACGCCGTGAAGGTAAAGATCACCAACATGGACATTTTTGGGGATCATGTGGAAAGCCTGTCAGGCTGGGCCTTTTTGGTGGTTTTGATGTCGGTGTTCTTTGCATTTACCTGCCTCAACTTGTATGTGATGTCCATTTACTTGTCCAATATTTACAGTGAGATAAAGAATAGGCCGTTGTATATAATTGAGTCGGTGAAGCGGTATTGAGCAGTGCGGCTGGGCGGCTGGGTGGTTGGGGAAGGAAGGCAATATGAGGCGAAAATGGCAGATAAAAAGGTGTCTTGAAGAGTACGCATTTTGTATTGTTTCGACCCCGGATTTTTGCGCTTTGAAGTAAGCAAATTGTATTGTTTTGGGTGTATTGACGCATATGCCATTGTTTTAAATGGTTTATCATCAAGTACTTAGAAGTATTTTTTTGAATTTCTGCGTGATTTGGGGTATGGCACACTTTAGGGCACGGTATAGAAAAGCGCGTATATTTACGCGTTATAGCCAATGGTAGGACGACCGTTCCAACGACAACTGACCGACCTAATTGTAATCTTTATTGCAAAGACAAACCATTTTGACAAGTGGACAACATACAGACCATATTTCAACTCGACAACTGGTAAGCCGATTGCAATCTTGGCAGACATTCTTAAAGCTGACAAAGAAGAACTTCAAACACTTTGGTTGGCAGACCAACTCTATAATGTTATTGAAGGTCAACCAATGCCATAAAAGACGACTATGAACAAAACAGACAAGTTCAGAAATGAAAAATGCTATCTGACCAATTTCAAAAACCATTTTAGACGACCGCCTTTTATATTTCTTTTTCTGTTGAGCACTCAAATTTATGCACAGCAAGAAACAAAACCGATAAGTTTTGGTATTCAAGCAGGAATAAATGGTGGTATACTTGGTGGCGGACTCGGACCAAGTATTTCTTTCCATTATGCACTTCGGACAGAGAAAGTGTTACAACTTGAATCAATGCTCTTCTTTGACAGTCACTCAGGAGAAACATTTTTAAGCGGATACTCTCAGAAAAATATAGGGCTGGGTTTGGCGGTTGGTGCAAGAATCAATGTCTTGCCTAAAAAAAACTGGAATCCTTCTTTCGTAATTATGCCTGGAGTTATCTATAGTTCTCAAACAACTTCCAGACCGGATGACAATGGGCAGGATGGAATATCAGGCGCTCTTTGTCTTGGCATTTCAAGTGCCTTTTACAGGAAGCACATGGTTAGCATAGGACTCAACATAGGAGATAATATTGACGCATTATATATAAAATATGGTCTCTGGTTCCGAGAGAAATGAAAATAGAAAAACCACCACATGCCTGCATATAAATCGGACAACAAAGATAAAGCATTGGTGCTAACAGCGGGTTGGCAAAATATTAGTGACGAGCATAAAAGCAGAAGGAAAATATGACCGCCACATTCATACGCCAACTGGCGGAGGCGGCACTAGCCAGTTGGGGTTCCTCCCTTCGCCAAGCCTCCCGGCCCCGCCAAACGCCCTGCCTTGGCGTCTTATTATTTGGAAAACCCTGGCCAGGATTCTGGCTGAAAAGCTACTGATAATGAATTATTGGGGATTAGACAAAGAATATGTACCGTGGACCCTACTGGCCGATCCCGAATAACACCCTATTTTACAGCCATTATGGATATAAAATACAAAAAAGGCACCGAAAACGACTTCTTTTCACCTTAAACAAAAGAGTCAACCATTATTTTGCAGTAAACAATCTGTCAAAAAAGACCATCGCATTCGGAATTTTCAAGTCGATTTTATTCGGCTCGATATACCTGCTCGCCTATTAAGCGGTCATCTTCGCCCATGGCAACAACGTTTTGTTGTTATCAGCCTATACATTTGATCTAATCGGCTCTTCTGGCTATTTATGGAAAATGCGCCACGTTTACTCGCATCATCCAAACCCAATGGTACCAAACCATGATGTAGACATTCAACAGACGGGACTCTTAACATTTGTCCCGGTGGAGCACCCCAAATCATTTTACAAATACCAACATATTTACGCCCCCTTTCTGTATTGTATCTACACGCTCATTGCTATTTTCAAAAGGGATTGGGAAGGTTTTTTTTCTATAAAATCGGCCCTAAAGTGGTAGAGTACACCAAGGCAAGGGTATTTATTTTTGTGCTCTCTAAAATATTGTATTACACCTATGCATTGGCGCTTCCACTGATGATCTCAGCTTGTAGTTGGCAGATTGTCCTGCTTGGTTTTGTGTTTGTGCACGTAACCGCAAGTTTGTCCGCCGCAATTGCCCTTTTCCCAGCACATCTCTATGAAGATTCTATCTTCCCAACGCCCAATGAACAGGGTGAAATGGACACCACCTGGGCCGAGCACCAAATGAGTGTTACCATGGATTTTGGCAACCGTAATGCCATGTGTTTTTTTAAGCGCGTGAATCAATTCAATATCATTACCAATATCAATACTATCAATTTCCGCCCCCTCTAATGCAGCAGCGCGATGTTGTGGTCGTTGTGGCGTTGTGTGCGTCTTTTTTAGGTCGTGGTCGAGAAAGGTTGACCTCCCAAAGCCCAAAAAGCGAAAAAACAAGCCAAACATACCAACAATAGCCATTCCCCGCGTTATGTTTGAGCAAAATAACAACAGCATGAAAAAATACCTCTGGGCAATAATATTAGGCTTCTTCACAACCGCACTCTCCGCCCAACCCACCCTCGAAAAACAAATCCAAACCCAACTCATCCTCGCAGAAGATGGCGACACCATTCGCTTGCCCGAAGGAAAAATCAGCTTGAGCAACACGCTGTCGCTCGATGCCAAAAAGAACATCACCATCCGCGGTGCCGGGCAGGAAAAAACCATTTTATCCTTCAAAAACCAGACCCAGGGTGCCGAAGGCATGAAAGTAACCAACGCGCAAAACATTGTATTAGAGGACTTTACCATTGAAGACGCAAAAGGCGACCTCATCAAAACACAAATGGTGCAAGGGCTTACTTTCCAAAACATCACTGCCCGTTGGACCGGAAAACCCAAAGCCTCCAACGGCTCCTACGCCTTGTACCCCGTACAATGCCAAAACGTCCGCATCGAGCGCTGCACCGCCATTGGCGCTTCCGATGCCGGTATCTATGTAGGCCAGTCCGACAGCGTGTGGGTGACCCGCTGCATGGCCAAAAATAACGTGGCCGGCATTGAAATCGAGAACACGACCAACGCATGGGTCTGGAAAAACCAGGCGTTCGACAATACGGGCGGCGTTTTGGTTTTTGATCTGCCCGATTTGCCCAAAAAACGCGGCGGGCACGTGAAGGTGTACGACAACCTGATTACCCGCAACAACTACCGCAACTTTGCACCAAAAGGGAACATCGTCGGTGAGGTGCCGCCCGGAACCGGAGTCATGATTTTGGCCACCAATGATGTGGAAGTGTACAACAACAAAATCTGGGACAACAAAACCATTTCTACGGCCATTGTAAGCTACTACATCACCGAAATACCCATCAAAGACAAGGATTACATCCCCTACCCTTCTGCCATTTTTATTCACGACAATATCTATTCCACGGGAAAGCGCATGCCGACCTGGAAAAACAAATTGGGTTTTATATTTTGGTGGAAATTTGGAAAAAAAGTGCCGCATATCATTTACGATGGCATCCAAAACCCAGATTGGCTGAATGCTGACGGTACGGTGAAAAGCCCTTCCCGCATTTGCCTGCGCGACAATGTAAACGGGTCCTTTGCCAATATCCATGCGGATAAAATCGGGTTGTTTAAAGGTAAAATCAGTCGGGACACACAGCCACACAATTGTGAATTTTAAGCCAAAGACTACATGACAGCCAACAACAAATTCCATTTCGAATATCCCTGCAAAAGGGCCTTGAGCTTGATTCCGATGGGAATGTTGGGACTGCTTATTGCATTGGGATCTGGATTTTCATACACCCACCCGAACACCGGCCCAAAACTTAAACTCAGCGATTACCCCTTTTTTATCGGAACCTTGAGCGCGCTTTCACCAGCCCCCAACGTTTTTGAATACGAAGTTAATGCCCCGCTTTTCAGCGATTATGCTGAAAAAAAACGCTTCATTTATCTTCCAGAAGGCAAGCAACTTAGTTGGCAACCTGCCCGTGCTTTCGATTTTCCAACGGGTGCCGTCATCATCAAAAACTTCTATTATTGGAATGATGCGGCCCGACCTGAAAAAGGCCGCCGCATCCTGGAAACACGCCTGCTTTTGAAAGAGGACAGCGGCTGGAAAGCACTTGAATACGTGTGGGATGATGCACAGTCAGATGCGTTCCTCGACGTTGCCGGCGCACATTTGCCCGTAAGCTGGCAGGCTGCCAACGGCAAAAAAATGAGCGTTGAATACGTAACGCCCAACCTCAACCAATGCAAAGGCTGCCACTCTTACGACGGCCAGTTTGAGCCCATTGGCATCACGGCCCGACAATTGAACCGCAGCGAAAATGGAGAGAACCAACTTATTAAATGGCGTAATTCTGGCAGACTCCAATTGCCGGAGGATTTCGACATCACCGCCATTCCAGCGCTATTCGACTACCGCAGCATCCAAAACCCCGAAAAAGAAACATCCGAAAACTTGAACATGGCTGCTCGTGGCTACCTGGATGCGAACTGCGCCCATTGCCACAATCCGCATGGGCCAGCCAGTACCAGCGGCATGTTTCTCGGGGTGGATGAAGTAAATATGGAGCGCCTCGGCGTGGGAAAACCACCCGTGGCAGCAGGCCGGGGAAGCGGCAACCGAAAGTACGGCATCGTACCGGGCAAGCCGGGAGAGAGCATCCTTTATTTCCGCATGGAAAGTGACGACCCAGGGATTAGGATGCCGGAGTTGGGGCGGCAATTGGCGCACCAGGAGGGCTTGGAGATTATCAAAAATTGGATTCGGAGGATGTGAATTATTGTTCAACACATAGACACATCGGGACATAGAAAACATAGATTTAAAAATACGTCCCCCTATGTTTTCCATGTCCCTATGTGTGTATGTGTTAAAAAAAGCGCCCACCAGATTACTCCGCCGGGCGCCATTATCACTGCTAAAATGTTGTTTTTTTTTAATTTTTTGCCTTTTTTGTATTCGGCACGGGCAAGAAATCAAGCGGTGTTCTCCAAAGTATCTCCAATTGCTTGACATGTTCGATTTTCAACGCTTCTGTTGTATTCGGAATCTTGACTTCATTGCTGCCTGGAAGCGGCGCCGCACCATTGCTGTGGGGCATTTCACGGTTCGTGACGATTGGCAGCTCCTCAACCGGCAATCTTTTGGGCGCGGTATTTCCTAGAGCAGATTTTACAGTGCGCGGCGTATAAGTCCTTTGGGCTTTTGGCGCAGCAGGGATCGACGCAACGGCGGGTTCCGGCAAGGATGCAGGAGCCACAACGGGTGCTTCAACTACTGGCGCAACGGGTGCTGTAATTGCTGGCGTAGCCGTTTCAACGGGGTCAGTCCCAGCCTTTTCAGCACCGGAGAAAGCAAAATACAAGCCAACAGCCACCAGAATGGCGAAGCCCGCCAAAATCATCAGCGATTGCAAACTCCAGCCGCTTCGCGGTGCCTGGATATTGTCGCGCACATGATCCCACACCCGTTCGGAAGGTGTGTCCCAACCAGATGATGCCGGCGTTTCCGGCAGGTTGTTGAAGGTGCTTTTGAATAATTCGTCAATGGAGCGGAGCTCTTGCGGTTCAGTCATCGGTATGATTTTCAGGCTTTTTGAGGGATTATTTATGATATAAAAGACTTGTCCAAGATTTTTTTAAGGTATTCTCTGGCTTTAAAGAGTTGGCTTTTGCTGGTTCCTATCGTGATGCCCAATTGTTCGGCAATTTCCTCATGGCTAAATCCTTCAATGGCGTATAGATTAAAAACTGCGCGGTACCCTGGCGGTAATCTTTGAAGGTAGCCCATTAAAGTTTGCGCATCCAAATTTGAAGCAAAATCCTCCTCTGTGTGAAATTTGGCTTCGAAAACCGAAAAATCAGGCACATCTTTCACAAAATCCTTTTGCTTCCGCAAGTGGCTGAGTGCTGTATTCACCATAATCCGCCGAATCCAACCACCCAAAGCGCCATCGCCCCTGAACTGCCCCATATCTCGAAAAACCCTTACAAATCCGTCCTGCATCATGTCTTCAGCCTCCGACTTATCACGCGAGAACCGCAACAACACCCTGAACATCGGTACGCTGTACTGTCGATAAAGCGCCGTTTGGTGCGCTGAGCTACCTTTCAGTACGCCGATTACCAATTCTTGATCGTTGAATTGTTGCATGAGGCTGGTTACAAAGTAATTGATGGGGCAAATGAAAAAATGGTTGCCCTGGGTTGCAAAAAAAATCAATATTATTTGAAATAATTCATTTTGACTCAATCTTTTAATGCCTGTCGCACCATCGGCAGCATTTTATGTATCCAGGCGCTATACTGAAAAGCAGAGGGATGCAGCCCGTCAGCAGCGACTAAATCTGGTTCCGCTAAGCCCCGACGGGAGATAGCAGTTACATCAACATAATGAACGCCAAAACTGTCGGTGATGGTTTGGTTGGCGGCATTATAAGCGTCTATTTTTTCCGAAATAAGCGCATGGTCGTTGTGTATTCAGCGAATCACCACCTCTTTAATAAAGTCCTCTCCCAGTTCTCTATTCAGCAAATCCCGAATTTTGTCTTTCCCAAAAGAGAGCTCATGTTTCAGCGGTGCGGAAAGAATGGTAAGATACAGCACGTTTTTCCGCACACTTATATTCGAAGTATAGGTGGAAATGGTTTTCCCCATCAGTTCGTTCCACAGGCTTTTTACCCGCGACTCATTGAGTTGAGGCCCAAGGCGGTATTCCTGGATCATGTCTTGCAAGACATCTGCGATGGGCTGATCGTTTTTCTTTTTCATAATGTTCAAAATCTGTACGCTGTGCGCAAACTGGGGAGGAGAAGCAAGTTGGAAAAAATATCCGATTCCAAAAAATAGAGGTTCCCTAAGCAACTAAGCCCCAGCAAAAACTTTGAAGATATGGCGTACTCCCAAGAAACAACAGTAGATAGTCCTGGACTAAAAAGGCTCCTATGATGGTAAAGAGATGCATCCTTAATCATTTTATCGATTCCAGCCTGGTTTAGTGATCCACTATTGATACATTCCAACGGGTACGGCGGTCTGATTTCATAAATATACAAGCCAGAAAGTCCCGCTTCTGCATACCAATTTGCTTTCCGCTTTTTCGTGAGTTTCCAGCGGTTGGTAATGTCGATGTGCGCCAAAAGTAGGAATGCTGGCTTAAAATAAGTCCCCTTATCATTCGGATCATTGGCGGTTACAGCAAATTTCACCCCCAGCTCTCGGCGTGCGGCAACTTGCCTGAAATAACCAAAAGTTGCCCCATAAACTGGCTGATTAGCGACAGGGTAATACCTGACATCCGTAAAAAAGGTGTTTTTTTGAGCAACTGCCGATTGACCTAAAAAAAGCAAGGCCAAAGTCATGGAGAAGAAAAGCTGTTTCATTCTAAGGTAGTTTTATGTTGAACATTGGCAAAGATAACCACCTATCTCCATGAAATCGAAACTCCAAAATTTATTATGAAGCCAGACGTAATTTATTGAGTGTTTGGGATTATTTTTGCAGGGCTTTACCTATATTTCTTTCTATTCACTCATTTTCACACCGATCACACACATGAAATCATTTAATGCAAGCACCCTGCTATTTGCTTTGGGGTTATTTCTGCTGAGCGCTCCTGCCTGTTCTCCAGGTTTTGATGCAAAGGGACTGGACAATATCACCAACATCGGCACCAAGCTCCTCGATTTGATGAACAAAGCTACCGGCAATTACAGCAGCAACAGCACGGCTGCAAGTTCCCTGCTCACCGAGATCGACAAGGCCTACGAGCACGCCCAATCCGTAAAGGGCAACAAATCTGTCGCCGAATCCTGGCGGCTTCTGAAAACCGACATCGTCGCTCCGTTTTTTGAAAAATGGAAAACTGATGGCAAATTGGACAAAGATTTTGTCAAAGAAGCCGTTGCGACAGCAAAAAAGAGCATAACAGCCATCACCAACGCTGAAAAAGCAAAAAAGAAATAATATCCCTAAGTATTTGGCAGAAATTAGTTTGAACTAATTTTCATTGCTTTTTTGCCCTTTGCCTTTTGCCCTTTTACTCATCACCTCAATATCGACACTCATGCCAGACAAACAGACAACCATCAATAAGGGCCTCGACGGCCTTGACAGCCAAATCGTAGACCTTGTAGGGAAATTTATCAAGCGCCGCAAGGAACATTATGAAAAGGCTGCCCAAAAGCTTCATACCGAACTAAAAAAAGATACCAAACGCTATGCCCTGTTATTGGCAGATGGTAAAATCAACAAAGACGATTTCGAGTTGCTGGTGCGCGGGCGCTGGGCGCAACTGAAAATTGAATTACTGACAGAAACTGCCGTTTCTAAAAGAAAATTTGAGGATATTGCGGGCGAAGTACTGAAGGTAACGGTGAAGACCGTGCTGGACGTCGTATAAGTTCACCGCAACTCATTTATTATCTGCATGAAATTTCTGTATTCAATCCTGGCCTTTGCGTTGTGCGCTTTCAACACAAAGGCCCAGGATACATTCTCCATAGTAGCCATTGACACCCTAACCGGCGAAATCGGCAGCGCTGGCGCAAGCTGCCTCGACAATATTTCTTTCCCGGGCAGCGGCGGTGCCATCATCATCAGCGATATATTGCCCGGCAAAGGCGCCATCCACACCCAATCCTACTGGTTGGCGACCAATCAAGCCAACGCCCGGCTCAAGATGGAAGGAGGGCTTTCGCCCGCCGATATCTTGCTGTGGCTGCGTCAAAACGATCCAGAAGGCCCATTCGGTGCCCTCAAACGCCAGTATGGAATCGTTGACCTCGATCCTCAAGGCCATCCGCGTGCGGCAGCATATACAGGCTCTTCCTGTTTTAATTACAAAAACCACAAAACGGGCGTGAACTACGCCATCCAGGGTAATATCCTGCTCGGCGCGCAAATTCTCGACAGCATGGAAGCACATTTCCTCGCAGCCACTGGCACCCTCGCCGACCGACTGATGTATGCCCTCCAAGGTGCCAACGTACCGGGCGCGGATTCCCGCTGCCTCAACAACGGCACGTCTTCGCTCTCGGCCTTCCTGCGCGTAGCAAAGCCTACGGACAGCGAGGATGATTTGTATTTGGACCTCAATGTGCCTTCCTTGCCAACGGGTATGGAGCCAATTGACTCCTTGCAGCGCTTATACAATACCTGGAAAACGACCATTGCTACCGGAGAACCTGGAATTTCTACCGTGCATATTTTCCCCAACCCGGCAAATGGCCAGTTTTCAGTAGTCTGGGACGGAAGCGCGGGAAAGGTTCAATTGTACACCACTACCGGAAAGCTTGTTTTTGAGGCACCAATAATTGCCGGTGAAAACAAGTTTGCGCCAAAGCTTCAGGCTGGGCTGTATCTTGTTCAAATAAGTTCAGGAGCAAGTGTCGTGCAAACGGGAAAAATCGTCTGGATACGGGAATAAGGACTACCTTTTCTTCGTTCTTCCCTTTTTATCAACCTAACACCCACCTTCTATGCCGCAACCCGCGAATATGGACGCGCTGAACAGCCTGATCCAGGAAGAAAGCGCATTTCTCGACAAACTAAAAACGGTGGCTGCCAAGGTGATCGTTGGCCAGGAGACAATGCTGGATCGGCTGCTGATTGGGCTATTGACCAAAGGGCATATTCTGCTCGAAGGCATGCCGGGGCTGGCAAAAACGTTGGCGATCAAAACTTTGGCCGAAGCCGTGGATGCCAAATTCAGTCGCATCCAGTTCACCCCTGATTTGTTGCCCGCCGACGTGATCGGCACCACGATATACAACCCCACCCTGGCGGAGTTCACCGTGCGGCAAGGCCCCATTTTTGCCAATTTCGTGTTGGCCGATGAGATCAACCGCGCACCGGCCAAAGTGCAAAGCGCCCTGCTGGAAGCCATGCAGGAACGGCAAGTGACCATTGGAAACCAAACCTTCAAGCTGCCCGAACCCTTCCTGGTACTGGCCACCCAAAACCCCCTGGAGCAGGAAGGCACCTACCCATTGCCCGAAGCACAGGCCGACCGTTTTTTGTTGAAAGTGAAAATAGGCTATCCCAGTCTGGAGGAAGAACGCAGTATCGTGCGGCGCAACCTGAACGACGATGAGCCTGAAGTACACAAAGTATTGAGTGTCAAAAACCTGCTTCAAGCCCGCGATGCCGTAAAAAAGGTGTACCTGGACGAAAAAGTGGAGCAATACATTCTTGAAATCGTGTTTTCTACCCGGCAACCAGCACAGTACGGCATGGCAGATTTGGAGCCGCTACTGCAATACGGTGCTTCTCCCCGCGCCAGTATTGCGCTTGCCAAAGCCGCCCGCGCCATGGCATTCCTCAACAAACGCGCCTTCGTAACCCCCGATGATGTGCGCGCCATTTGCCCCGATGTATTGCGCCACCGTATCGGACTCACCTTCGAAGCGGAGGCGGAGAATATTAGCCAGGAAGACGTGATTGCTAAGATTTTAGGTACCATCGTCATCCCATAGTTGATCGTTGTTCGTTGATAGTTGTTCGTTTCGGAGCTCTTGGCGATTTCGTTGATAATTGTTCGTTGATTGTTGTTCGTTTCCGAACTTTTGGCCTATGTAAGATATTTGAATAAGAATAAGAGGTTTGAAAAGGAGCAACGAACAACGATTTTAAAACCGAGCGGCCAAACATCCCTCGAATAAATGTGAACGAACAACTAACAACGATCAACCAACAACGATTTTGACGAACAGCTCTCAACAAACAACGAACAACAAAGCGACAGCCGATTTGCTAAAAAAGGTGCGCCGCATCGAGATCAAGTCTCGTGGGCTTAGCAGTAGTTTGTTCACGGGTGGCTATCAGAGTGCGTTCAAGGGCAAGGGTATGTCGTTCAGCGAAGTTCGGCCCTATTCTCCCGGTGATGATGTTCGGGCCATCGATTGGAATGTGACGGCGCGTTCGGGAGAGCCATTTATCAAGGTATTTGAAGAGGAACGGGAAAACACGGTGATGTTGGTGGTGGATGTGAGCGGATCGGCAGTATTTGGCAGCCACACCCAATTCAAAGCCGAGTATTTAACGGAGATCTGCGCTGTGCTCGCATTTTCTGCCATCGCCAACAATGATAAAGTGGGGGTAATGCTGTTCTCGGATCGTGTTGAGCTGTACATCCCGCCAAAAAAAGGCCGACAACATATCCTGCGCATTATCCGCGAGGTTTTGAACATAAAACCCGTGGGCCGCCGGACGGAGATGGCCAAAGCCCTGCGCTATATCTCAAACGGCGTAAAAAAGCGCTGTGTCTGTTTTGTATTGTCTGATTTTTTGGCGGATGATTATGATGAATCGCTGCGGGTATTGGCCCGGCAACACGACCTCATCGGCATTCACTGCTGGGATCCGCTGGAGCGCGAGCTGCCCGATGTGGGGGTGTTGCGGGTCGAAGATGCTGAATCAGGGGAGCAGGTTTGGGTGGACACTACCAACCTGAACCTGCGCCGACAATACTGGCATTCTTTTGAAACACATACCGCCGCGACACAATCCTTGTTTCGCAAAGCGGGAGCCGATTTCTTAAGTGTTGGCACCCACCAGTCCTATGTGAATGCCCTGCTCAAGTTTTTTTCCAAACGCTCCAATACGATAGCACATGGCTAATCTCCGCATTCGGTATGGGCCAATTATACACAAATGCAGGTTCGGCCTGTTCATTTGCCTGTTGCTGTTTACAGCAGAGCGCAGCAATGCCCAAGGAAAAGCAATTGCCTCCATAAAACCAGCGCGGGTGGAAACTGGCGACACCATTGAGCTGTATGTGATGGTTTCCGGCATTAATGTCAAGCCCAAATCGGTGGATTTTGCGTCCTGGCTGGATTTTTTCCCAACTGCCAACATCCTCTCCAGATCCGAATGGCGAAAGAGCGGGGATCAATGGGTACAACAATTCAAACTGATTGCTTTCGACAGCGCCAAATTAGAACTGCCTCCTTTGACCGTGCTGCTCGCTGCGGGAAATCCCTTGACGACCAATGCCTTAATGCTCAATG
>Ga0105049_10003501_pt1 | contig 18556 bp, 18 predicted proteins | sample MAT06_FD_78087 | JGI IMG/M metagenome (GOLD analysis project Ga0105049, IMG submission 78087) | Freshwater microbial communities from Lake Fryxell liftoff mats and glacier meltwater in Antarctica - MAT-06 | ecosystem: Environmental > Aquatic > Freshwater > Ice > Liftoff microbial mat | place...
CGCCTGAGCGGGGACTTGGAATCCGGCCCCACCGACGGAGCCGTGATTACATCACGGGCCTGGATTCACGTCAAGTGAAATTGGGTTGCCGATGAATCACTAACAGTAAATTATGGGATTTGTCGAGGCTTGAGTTGAGAGCCCTCACCGTAAATGCCGATCCAGTGGTTCGTGAATCGGAGGGCGGCCTGTGGGGAGACTCTCGGCATGTGGCAGTCGATGCAATTGGAGCGGGCCGGAGTTTGGCACTTGGGGGCCGCTGCCGAGCCACCCGGCTCGTGGCAATTGCGGCAACGCTGGTTGTAGGACGCGGGACTCTTTTGTAGCGGCTGATGCGGCTCATGGCAAGTGAAGCAGGACAACTGGCCCTCACTCTTTTTGAAACACCGGCTCTGGCTCAGGTAGACCGGTTGGTGGCGTACATTCCAGGCGTAGTTCCAATCGATGGTCTCGGCTGGTGCGCCGGGGGGACGGTGGCAGCGTCCACAGAATTCATTGAGCCCCGTGGCCGAAAGGCGCTGCGGATTGCCGATTCGTTGGCGGGTTTCGATGAGTTCGCCGCGGCTGGCGGCCGCGGCGTGCTCGCGACCAGGCCCGTGGCAGCTTTCGCAGTGGACGCCCGGCTCAAGGGGTTGCAGACCGGATTGCGGATCGAGGCGCACGGGTCCGGTGGAGTGGCACTCGAAGCACCCGAGGATTCCGGTTTGCGGGTGGGAGGTTTTATACGGCAAGCCCATCGCCTCCGGCAGCGTCTTCGGGCGTAGTTGGCCGTGCCCGGCGGTGGGGTCCATGCGGCCCAAGGCGCGGTAATAGCTGAGGTAGTGTTCGAGGTACCAATCCTCATCGATGCGGGTGACCAGCGTGACCGCCTGGTCACCCGCGCCGAAAGCCCATTCGACTGGAATGTCCATCTCGTTCTTTGCGTCGTTTCCGGTGATGCGGAGTTGCTCGCCCGCCCGGCGGAAGCGGAAGCGAAAGCCGGGGTCGCGCCGGTACTCGGCATCCCGTGCCAGAGCATCGATGAGCGGATGCTGAGCGGCACGGTGCAGGGAGAGCGCGTGTCCGGATTTGCCCTGGGACGAAGCTTGAGCGGGATGGCATACCGCGCAGCGCGCGGAGCCGATAAAGGCAGTCGATTCGGCTGGCGGGGCACCGCCTGACCTTTCGGCAACCGATAGCCACCCAACGACGCTCAGAATGGCGATCCAAATCACTCTCATAGGCGCTCGGCCGGACGCTGCGATTGTACCAGACGGGACGGGAAAATCGGGGCACCCCCCCGGCATCCCTGACTTATCCGATTTACCGGCGTGAAAATGCGGTGGACTTGCACTCCGCCGCATTTTCCCGGCGCCGGCTCTCCGGTAATCTGGGGCAACCCCGGCGTCCCTGACATATTGGAAGAGGAAGTTGGGCCATCCCCCGGCATCCCTGAGATATCGCTAACTCAAGCAGAGGAATTACTTATCGAAAATGAGGTGCGGTGGATCTGCTGGACGTATTCTCGTAGCCACGAAGCCGATCATGAGGCTACGACCGCCCCTCCATTCGGCTGGCCAGTAGGAGGAAGAACGGGCTCCGTTTGGCCTGCGGAATCACCCAGGCAAACCGCAAGTATGACCTTGCCGTCGCGTCTGCCAGACCCGGAACGAAGGCTCGCCGACTTGCACGTACCCCCGAGCCCGATTTTGCGGAACGCAGTTTCCTGATTCAAAGAATCCCAGACTTGGCTTCAGGAAGAAGCGGAGCTAAGAGCTCCGCGCGGGCTAAAGCCCGCCGCTACTGGGAGGATAGCCTTTCCCTCCCCGGTTGGAGCACGGCCAGGCGGGTCTATTTGCTCACTTCGTTTGCGGCGAGAACGGGTTCGCATGCTAAACAGGAAGCCGGGTCTCCGTAAGAAAGGCATTTGGGTCATCTCGAAACGACGGTGAGGATGCTGCCCAATGCCATCCGCCTCTACGACCGTGGCCCGTTCTCCTTCCGCCCGGGGGAAGCGTTTAGCGCGTTTCAGTTGTCGTTCGATGACGCGCCAGGGTCCGGCAAGGCCGACAAGTTTGAGATCGTGAGTTCGGTGTACCGCCTTCGCCAGTCGAAGTGTTTCCTCAAGAGCTAGGGGGAACTTGGCTGCAGTACTTGTCACAACCCGCATGACATTCGGCATGGTTCTGAGAGCACTGCCCGGTATAACCAGACGTGAGTCGATTGTCACCCGTTGGCGAAGATCCCGGTCGTCGCGCATGCACCCGGCAGTAACTGCATCGGCTGCCATATGTCGAAGCGGCGGACCGGGGATGTGGTCCATGCCGTGATGACGGATCATCGGATTCAACGGCACCCGTCGTCAGACGACCTGCTGGCGGAGGTTCCGGAGCGGCATGGCCCGCAGTGGGAGTATCGGGGAGAAATGGTGCCTTATGGAGATCGGGACGAGTTGTACACGGCCGTCGCGCAAGTGACGCACCAGAGAAACCTCGAAGCCGGCATCCCCCGGCTGCCAGCCGAGATTGCCAGGCAGAAGCCGGAGCGGCCCGAGTTCTACATGGAGTTAGGTGACGCGCTGCGGCGCAGTGGGCGTCCGCAGGAAGCGGCGGGGGCTTACAGCGCGGCGCTCGAAAAGAAGCCGGGTTCGGCGTTGTCGTGGGCGCGGCTGGCCATGCCTTTGCGAGCGTTAGGCCAGTCAAACGAGCCTTTGGACGCGATGCTGAAATCTGTCCAAGCGGACTCGAATCAGCCAGAAGCGTGTCATAACTTGGGGCTGCTGCAATCCGATCTTGGTGACAAGAAATCGGCGATCGCGTCGTTGCGGAAGTGCATCGCGCTCGACCCCAAATTCGCGGACAGCCGGAACAGTCTGGGCTCCGTGTTGGCCGAGGCGGGTGAGTTGGCGGAAGCCGAGGCCGCGTTCCGGACGGCGTTGAGTGCGGACGTCTCTGCCGGCGACATATGGCCGTCTGGCTAACTTGTTGGCCAGCCGCGGCGATTTTGCGGACGCCATCTGGCACTTCGAGCGGGCCGGGGATGGCGCCGCGAATCAATCTGGCTACGGGCTCACTTTGGCAAGGCTGAACCGGTTTGCCGAAGCCGGGCGCATTTGCAGAAGTCGCTCGAAGCGGATGCGAAACAGCCTCTGGCGCACGAGGTGCTGGGCCAGTTGCGGGAAACGGTGGGTAAGATCCCGGAGGCCGTGTCTCATTATCGTGCCGCGATTCATCTATGGCCTGACTTCGGCAAGACGCATCTCAATCCGGGAATGGTGCTGGCGCGTCAGGGAGACCGGGGCGGGGCGGCGGCGGAGTTTCGGCTGGCACAGTCCGACGCGGACCCGCAGGTCCGGCAGATGGCGGTCGCGGGGTTGGCGGCGGCTGGTGCGAGGTAAGACTAAGGTTAGGTGACAGGGGTGAAGGTCACCCGGGCGATGCCGGCGGCCTCCAGTAACCGGCGGATGGCGATGCGGGCGTTGGCTTCGGCGTCGGTGAGAATTCCCATTTCGAGGGCCGAGGCTTTGATGGAGTCCAGGGCGGCGATTCTGGCTTGGCGTTCGAGGTCCTGGTTGTAGGGGACCCAGGGCGTCCACCAGGTAATCTGGCGGTCCCAGACTTTGGTGGCCTTCTCGTCGACCACCACATGGAGAATCTTGGCGGGCGGCAACTGCACCAGGACTTCGCCGGGCTTGGCGAGGGCGACCTGTTGGGCCGTGAGCCCGGAGAGGTCCACGCCGGCGAGGACTTTGGCTTGCACGATCAGTAGCAGCTTCTCGGTGCCCACCGGCTGCTTCTGCTCCTCAAAGCCGACTACCTTCTGGATGCTGTACTTCACGCTGACGAGTTCGTTGAGCCGTTGAATCTCGCGCAGCATGGCGGGCGGGTCGGCCGTGGGAGTGAGGCGCGCTGGCGTCCGCCAGAAGAGGATCGCGGCGGAGGCGAACAAAAGGAGGGACAGCAGCAAGGAAAGCTGGGGCTTCATCTCTATCGAGATTACCTGAACCGATGCCCGAATAAATTCCAGGTGGACCAGCATTTGGATATCTTGAATGAAACTCGTGCAGGAGACATTTGTGGACACTTTTGTTTTAAGCGATGGATGACCCCCTTTTCGCGGGCCCTCGCAAGCTGATACGATGCCTGAGCGCAAGACGCACGACTTTTGTTGGAGGTGAACGGACACAATGGCGACCAATCGCGGCGTAGCATACATGGCTCCCGGCAAGGTGGAGATTCAGGGCATCGACTTCCCTAAGCTGGCTCTCGGAAACCGGAAATGCGAGCACGGGGTAATTCTGAAAGTAGTGACGACCAACATCTGTGGCAGCGATCAGCATATGGTGCGCGGCCGGACGACGGCCCCCGCCGGGTTGATCCTGGGCCACGAGATTACGGGCGAAGTGATCGAGTGCGGGCGTGACGTCGAGTTCATCAAGATGGGCGACATCGTCAGCGTCCCCTTCAATATTGCTTGCGGCCGTTGCCGCAATTGCAAAGAAGGCCGCACGGGCATCTGCTTGAGCGTGAACCCGGCGCGCCCGGGCGCGGCTTACGGCTACGTGGACATGGGCGGTTGGGTGGGCGGCCAGGCCGAATACGTCATGGTGCCCTACGCCGACTTTAACCTGCTGAAGTTCCCGGATCGCGATCAGGCTTTGGCCAAGATCGCCGACCTCACCTTGTTGAGCGACATCTTCCCCACCGGCTTCCACGGCGCCTATACGGCCGGCGTGGGCCCGGGCTCCATTGTCTATGTCGCCGGTGCCGGCCCCGTGGGTCTGGCCTGCGCGGTGAGCTGCCAGTTGCTGGGCGCGGCCTGCGTGATTGTGGGCGATATGATTCCGGAGCGGCTCGCGCAGGCGCGCAGCTTCGGCTGCGAAACCATCGACCTGCGGCAGAGCGCCGACTTGGCCGGGATGATCGCGCAAATCGTGAAGGTGCCGGAAGTGGATTGCGCTGTCGACTGCGTGGGCTTCGAGGCCCGCGGGCATGGCCAGGATACGGTGGTGGAACGGCCGGCGGCGGTGCTCAATTCGCTGATGGAAGTGACGCGGGCGGGCGGCGCCATCGGCATTCCTGGCCTTTATGTGACGGGCGATCCGGGCGGCGTCGACGACAACGCCAAGGTCGGTATGCTGGGTATTCGCATCGGCCTCGGCTGGGCCAAGAGCCACATGTTCTGTACCGGCCAAGCCCCGGTGATGAAGTACAACCGCGCGCTGATGAACGCCATTCTCTATGAGAAAGTGCACCCGGCCAAGGCGGTGGGCGTGGAAGTGATCACGCTCGACGACGCACCCCAGGGTTACGCCGATTTCGACAGGGGCGCGGCCAAGAAGTTCGTCATCGATCCGCACAAGATGGTGCATTAGCCTACCTTTGACAAATGGGCCCCATCGCTCGCGCGATGGGCGGGAACCCGGCCTAAGGGCCGGGTTTCTTTTTGGCCGATGGCCTTTTTGCGGTCCAAATTGCGCTTATCACGGTGAGGCAATAGCCCGTTCAAGGAGATTCCATGGCTTCTGAAATTACCAGCACCCTCGTCAAGCGGTTCGTGGAGGCGAAACCGATCCCGGACTCCGTCGCGATCGACGAATTCTTCCAGGAACGCGCCGGCGCGCATTTTCTCCCCTGGTTCAACGCCAACCTGGCGGGGAAAGGGCCCTGGGTAAAGGTCGCGAGCGTCGTCGACACGCCGCAGAACCGTCTCCGCTTCCATCAGTTCTGGAACCAAAGCGACCCCATCTTCGGCGGCGACATGAGCCCCCTGCAGTTTATCTGCCTGATGAGCATCTTCTGCAACGAGTGCCGCGGGGACTTTCAACCCGTCCCCGAAAAGATGGGCGTCGCCAACCATCCCGGGATGGCCTATCTGTTTGACAAGATCGGCGGCTTGAAGCGTTCTTACAATACGCTGGCCGGAAACATGAATGCCCGGGTTTGTTTTAATGACCCCACCTACCTGGCCGCCCACGGCAACCTGCCCTTCAACCAACTGAAGCGCACGAGCGATGCCCGGTGGACCGGCGAAGTGTGGCCCGCCGGCACGCCCACCGAACCCAACCCCGCCTTAACCGGCTTCATCCAGCAAGCCGACTTCATGAAGTTCCGCGGCCGCGGCTTCATCCAGACGACGGGCCGCGAGAACTATCTCGCACTGATTCAATTCGTGCAGAAATACTCTGGCACCAACTCCACCATCGACTTCTTCCAGCACTCGTGGAGCGGCAAAACGCCGGCCCAGATTGCCTTTGCCACCACCAACCAGGATTGGGACCGGTTATTTCAGGAGAGTGACCTGATCATTGCCGCTGAGGCGATCCGGGTGCACAATGCCAAGTCCGGCAACTACCTTAAGCTGGCGGCGGACGCGGCGACCTTGAACGGCGTCGGGGCGGGCTCCGTCTTCTTTATGGGACTGCGAATCAGCGGCGGCGTGGACTACGCGAATCTGTTTAAGGACCGCGTGGTGGCGACCATCACCGCGCTCGACAAGCTGGCGGCCAAGGTCCGGACGGCTTAGCGAAACTGCTAGGATAAGCGGGTGGCTGACTCGTCTTCTATTCCTCGCCATACCGGTGTCGTTCGTGTCACGCACTGGCTCACGACGCTCTGCTTCCTGGCGCTCCTGGTGAGTGGCGTGGAACTCGTCATCTCGCACCCCCGTTTTTATTGGGGCGAAGCCGGCAACTCCAACACACCGGCCTTGTTCCAATTGCCCATTCCCGCTTCGCGCGGAGGCGTCAACACCGGCTACGCCTACGTACTGCCGGACCAAAACGGTTGGAGCCGCAGCCTGCACTTCCAGAGCGCCTGGATCGTCGGCGCCACCGGCCTGCTCTATCTGCTCACTGGCCTGAAGCGCGGCCATTTTCGCCGGAATCTGCTTCCGGCGGATTTCTCCTGGCGCGCGCTTACGCAGTCACTGGCCGTGCATCTGCGCTTCGCAGCGCCTGCCGACTCCGGCTCCTACAATGTGCTCCAACGGATCACTTACCTGGCCGTGATCTTCGGCCTCTTCCCGTTGATGATCTGGACCGGCCTCGCCATGTCTCCCGGCTTCACCGCCGCCTTTCCCGTAACCGTAACGGCCTTCGGCGGCCAGCAATCGGCGCGGACCATCCATTTCTTTGTCACGCTCTTCCTCGTCCTCTTCGTCGCGGCCCACGTGACGATGATTGCGCTCGCCGGCTTCCGCAGCCGGATGCGCGCCATGGTCACCGGCCGCATCTCCCAGGAGCCATCATGAGCCAACCTTCGCGTAGAAAACTGATCACCGCCGGACTTGCCGGCGCCTCCGGCTTAGCCGTCGCCGCCAAGCTAGCCGGTGACCAAGGGCTCCTTCCGCCCGATGCCAAAGGCATTTACGGACCCGGGGAAATTCTCAACTACGCCACCCACCGGCTGGTTTCGCGCCACGCCATGGCGCGCGAGTTCGCGCCGGCGCAGATATCGAATCCTCCTTACGTCAACGGCCCGCCACCGAAGGACGAAACCTTTCTGCGTCACCAGTCGGAAGGCTTCGCCAACTGGAAACTCACCGTCGATGGCTTGGTGGCCCTCCCCGCGGCTTTCTCGCTGGCGGACCTGAAGAGCCATCCTTCCCGCAGCCAAATCACGCATCTGGCATGTGAAGAGGGCTGGTCCTACATTGCCGAGTGGAAGGGCGTGCCGTTGTCGCAGGTGCTCGAACTGGCCGGCGTCAAGGCCACGGCCAAGTACGTCGTATACTTCTCGCTCCAAGGCGACTGGTGGGACAGCGTCGACCTCGACGAAGCCAATCATCCCCAAACCCTGGTCGCCTACGGACTCAACGGCGGCGACCTGCCGGTCGGCAACGGCGGTCCGCTGCGCATGCGCGTGCCGCGTCAGTTGGGCTACAAGAGCGTCAAGTACATCACCCGGCTCACGGTTACCGATTCTCTAAAGGGCTTCGGTAAAGGACTCGGCTCAGCGTCGCCCGAAGCCGGCTACTCCTGGTACGCCGGAATCTAGTGCCTTGACCGATGCTTCCCGCCTAGCCTGCCCCGTCACGCGACGGGCTAAGGTGGCCAGCGGCATTAGAAGAAAGAAATCAAGCGGTCAAAGCGTTAGCTTAGCAACTGCCCAACCGCATCCTGCCCGCAATTGGGGGCGCGCAACTCCTGCAGATTTTGCGTGTCTTCGTAAGCCTACGTCTCGCCGGGAAAGACGGTAAAGATTAATTTACTCATGTCGATTTGTTTTTTGCTTAGGTGGATTAGCGGGCGCTGTGCGAGAGCGTCAGGTCGTGCGGGTAGTCTGATTTCCAATACGGGGGATGGCCGTAGTGGCGGTAGAGCTGGTCTTCATAGTCGCGAGTGATCGCCATCGAATCGAGATACTCCGGACAAGTCCGGATCGCGATTCGCGACACCGAGACATAAATCTGAGACTCCGCCCAACTGATGCGATCCACCCATTCCGGGGAAAGCAGCACTTTCTTGCCGGGCCACCAATTCTGCGTCGCCACCTCGAGATAGCGGATGGCCCACGCTTCGTCGTCGACGATAAACTGGTCTATATGGCCCACTTCTCCGTCCGAGGCGTGCAGGTAATAGCCAGCGACGGCTTCGGTGCTGTGCAAATGCGAATCGCCAGACTCTTTTTGCATTCGCTCGTCAACCACCTGCTGCTTGATCGCGGTATCGGTGATGAAGCCGGCAGGCGAGTACGACGGGCCCCATAAGGCGGGGCCATCCCAGTAGTAGGGATAACCGTAGTAGCCCAAATAAGCGGCCTCATGCTGCCGGGAAACGGGTCGGTGTTGATCGATGCTGGGGCTGTGCTCGACTTGGTGCATGGTGAGCGCCACTTCCAAACGCCGGGCCTGCCAATCGATGCCGCGCACGGACATGGGTGAGATAAGCACGGATTTACCGCCCAACCAGCCGCCGGTTTCGAGGGTCAGATAACGGACGGCCCACGATTCATCGTCGAAGTAAAGCTGGTCTACGGTTCCCAGTTCGCCGTCCGTCGCGCGAACAACGAGGCCTTTCAGGTTGTTGGTGGTGGTAAACATCGAGTACTGCCCTCCCAGGCAGGAAAAATTCGTCTAGTGAGTTCAACTGCCGTCCGACATAGCTCTTCACCTGTTCGTGGATATTCGCCATCCCGACCCGAGTCGCTTCGCCACTCAAGAGCATTTGCTTCGCCCAACCATCTCTGGTGCGCCGGCGCCGTTGCAGCATATGGAAGCTGCATAGCGCGCAGCGGTTAGAAGCGCAACGGCACGAGCTCGAACGGGATATTCATCAGCACTTTGGCTACCAAGTGTCGGATCCGCCCGCTTAGCGCCGGGAAGCCGCTGCCCTTCCGGACATTTCCGCCACCCTTGCCGACCTGCGACGGCAAGATATGCGCGTCTCTGCACAAATCGCCGGCTCGGGAAGACTTCGCCTCAAAGGCATTCGGAAGCATTGTGCTTCCAGTGGTGCCGCTGGTATAAGCGTCGCGGTAATATTACGAGTATGGCGACACAGACTCTCGTAGCGCCCGAAATCTACCTCAAAATGTCGTTCGAAGGACTCGACCGCGAGTACGTCGAAGGAGAATTGGTGGAGCGCGGAATGCCGACCTATTTGCATGCCCGGATCCAGGCCATATTGGGGGCCCTGTTCGAGATGCGGCGCAGAGAAGGTACCCCGCTCTTCGTGGCCTCCGAACTCCGCCTTGCCATCGACCCCAACCACCGCTACCGCATCCCCGACATCTGTGTCTTCGCGGGCCCCGAACCTACAGAACCCGTTCCTACCACCTCCCCACTCATCGTGATCGAGATCGTCTCCCCCGATGACCGCGTCGGCGAAACGCTCAAGAAATTCGAAGAGTACCGGCTTTGGGGGGTCGAGTACATTTGGCTGATCGATCCGGTGGAGAAGAAGTTCTACTCCTACGACAGCACCGGGCTCCACCCAGTCCCCACCCTCGAACTGCCTGAATACTCGTTCACCATCACTCTGTCGGACCTGAACCTGTAGCAAAGTCTGGCAGTTGCAAGTGCTGGTCGTTCCGAATCTGGGTTTGCGAGGCAGTGAAACTATGAAGGGGCTCTAGAAGGGGATTTCGCGGGACGTTTTTCTCATAAATTTTGCGAAAAATTCGTAGGGGGACGGTAGTTAGGTCGCCCATTGGACCCGCATCCCCGGATTTGTCTTTTGGCTCGGCAAGCCGTTATACTCAAAGGGTCTGGAAATGGGCGCGTAGCTCAGTTGGTTAGAGCGCTTCCTTCACACGGAAGAGGCCCGGGGTTCGAGTCCCTGCGCGCCCACCATCACGGCCTTCGGATTCTCGATCGCCAGCACCCCATAGCCGGATTCTGAGAAGACCTCCAGGCCATCCACTTCTACGTCCGCCGCGAAGGCGACATCGTAATCGGCCTGCCACGATTGGTGGAGCGCCGCCACATACCGCGCCGCCTCTTCGCATGAAACCACCACTTCGTACTTCCCGCCTCGGCCTGCGCACCGGGCGGCGATCCCGGCGTGCGGGCGCGTACTAACCACATCCAGAGAAAACGATAATTCCGCCAGGTTTTCGGTGACGTCCGTGGCGAGGAAATCCCCGCGCTCATCCAAGACCAAGAAGTGGGTCTGTCCGCCAGCGCCCAACTGACTTATCGCCTGCCGGATCGCCTCACCCAAACTTGCCCCACCCGGCTGCACCCGGTCGAAGGTCCGCCGCAGCGAGGAAAAGCCGGCGCCGCTCCAAGTGATCCCGGTGGGCGCTCGGTTGGCGAGCGTCGTGGCGACTGGCGACTGCGGTCCTGGCGGCTGAGGTACTGGCGGCTGCTTGATCGCCTCGGTGACGTCTGCACCCAAGAGCCGGTAGGCTACCCGAGCCAGGGCCGCCTCCACGGCTTGTTTCGGCGCTTCTGCCGGCGGTTCCGGCGCATAGTGGACGAACCCAAACTTCTCGCCCGGCACGTTGGCCGCGCCCGGCAACGCGTCTCGCCAGACCGACTTCCACTCTGGACACTCCCCCGCCAACAACACAATCCGGCGCCCCTCCGCGGTCGGCCGGGCTTTGAGGGCGAACCGGTCCACCACCTGCCCGCCGGCCTGCAGGTTCAAGTCGAAGGGGTGCAGATTCGTCAAATGGCGCTCGCCCAACATGGCTCTAAATCGGCCCAAACCTGGCCCCGCCACGAACCACTCGAGCTTCAGCGCGCCCCGCTGCATCGACTGTTCCTTGCGCGCCTTCGCCGTCTGAATCACCTTTAAGCAACGCGGCCGCGCCTCCGGTTCCACCTTGCCGATCAGTTTGCCCAGCAGCGCCAAATAACGCGGATCCCGCGTCCGCTCCACCAGCCATAGCCCCGCCCGCCTCGCCAGTCCGTTCGAATCCTGCAACAAATGCCGAATCATCGGCAAGGCTTCCGGGTCCCCCTGCAAATAAAGTCCATGGATCGCATTCGCCGCCACCCGATGGTGCGCATCCCCCGCCGCCCGGTGAAAGATCTGATTGGCAAAGGCGCTTTTCTGGTGCCACAGTGCTTCGACGACGTTCGCCCGTACGCGCGCATCCGGGTCCGCCAACCCTTCCCTCACCCAGGCTCCTTCCGGAGAAGCCCGCGCCATCAGAAACGCTATTTTCGAGTGCACCCGCGGATTCGGGTCCCGCAGCAAGGGCTCAAGCCGCTCCACCACCTCCGTCCTCACCCGTGTCTGGCTCAGGATCTCCAGCAGATCATACCGATCCTGATCCGACGGACTCGCCAAAATCCGGTCCGCCAGCGCCTGGTCCAGCCTCCCGTCCACCCGGATCCCCAGTTTCGCCAGCCGAATCCGGCTCGCCAGCGACGTGCCGCTATTGCAAAGCAAGGGCAGCAGTTCCTGCTTCTTCACCAGAAATGCCACCAACGAAATATGGCCGGGATTCTCTCCCGCCGCGGTCAATTGGCTGATCGCCTCGGTCATCAAGCCCGCTCGATTCGTCTGGTACATCTCCTCGAGGGTCGTCATTGACCCGGCCGGGTCAGCGGCGAAGTAACGGATAACCCAATCTAGATTCTCGGCGATACGCGACACTCAATGCTTTTCGGCAGAAATCTCGCGGGTGAGAGGGCCAAAAGAAAGAACCCCAAGCCCGAAGGCTTGGGGTCCCGTGAGGACAGAACCGGAGGGAGAAGTCTAGGCCTTGCGGCGCCGGGTAACAATGCCGAGCGCGGCCAGGGCCGAACCGAACAGCAGGAAGGTGGACGGTTCGGGAATCGCCGGGTTGTAATAGATCAGGCGTTGAACGTTCCCAACCTGGCCAGGGACGGCGCGATTGAAGCCGGTGTCGATCAGGATCACCGAGTTCGCCGCGACGCTGGCCGAATAGTTGGTCGCTAGGCGGTTGGTGAAGCTGGTGGCGAGGGTGATGGCCTTCTCGTAGTTGGTGCCCACGACGTCCGAGCCGGCGACGCCGCCGGCGGCGCGCCGGAAGGCGCCGGCGCTGAGGTCGTTCGAGTTGTCGACCATCGTTTCCCACATCGCGAACTGGAGAGCGACAGCGATCGTTTCCACGTTGGTGCTGTTCGCCGCCGCGAGCGCCGCGATGCGCGGGAAGACGTCAGAGAAGATCCAGGCCGCGCGGGAAACACGCGTCATGTCCGCGAGCGTCGGGCTGTTGGGCGACACTTGGTCTTGGGTGTATTGAACATTGTTAGTGTTGATGCCGAGGAACAAGTCGATGCAAAAAACCTGCGTCACAGGAGCAGCATTGGCTGCGGCCACCGTGTTACCGATCCGCACTCTGTAGGCGCCCGCGAAACCCGTGTCATTCGCCAAAGGGGGGGAGCCGGGCTTGTCGGACATCCAGTTTGTATTCTCACCCAAGGTGAAGTCGGCACCCTGAGTCAAGACGATCGCGGCTGACGCCGGCGTCGCAATGAACACCGCCGCCAATGCTGCTACCACAGAAATTTGCTTAAACATTAATTTACCTCCGGGAAATACCCTAATTTGGCCATTGCGGCTCCCCTAGAATATACACCGGGATACCCTCGTTTGAGGTGACTGTTTAGCGCCCACTTGTAAATTTGAGAATACTAGTACTAGGGTGACCATCCCCCCAGTCAAATGATTTGCTTTACTTTAACTTAACGCTGATCTCACGAAAGTAGATCGTCGAACGCGGGTCATGATTCTGTAACCCCACGTACCCCACATTCGGCCGCGGCCCCCTTACCGGCTCAAACCACTGTTTCCGGTCGGGTACCGCTTGACCTTCCCGATAGTCGTTTACCAACTGTCCGTTCAAAAAGACCCGCGTCCGAGCCCCCGCCTGCTCGATCTCGAGCGTATTCCACTCTCCGGTCGGCTTCTGCGCTCGCTTCAGCACCTTTGAGATTGAATAGATCGCGCCCGTCGAATGCCAATCGTCACCCGCCCCGTCGATCTGCACTTCGTAGCCGTTGTGCACCCCATACCAAGGGTCGGTCGGCGGCTCCGGCATCCGGATCACGATTCCGGAATTGTCCCGATCCCCTGAAGTCTTAAACACCACCCGGATGCGCCCGTCCCCAACCGGCGCCAGTTCGTTATAGAGTAGGCCCATCCCGCCCACCGTCTTCATCATTCCATTCTCCACCTCGAACTTGCCCGGGCCGGTCATCTTCCAGCCGGTCAAATCCTTGCCGTTAAACAGGGGCTTCCAGGAAGCCGCCCAAAGGGAACAAGTCATTAGAAACAAACATGTGACGCGATGCATGCCGCTATTCTACCTCCCCCGCCGTAAACGGTCGACTCAATCCGCCGCGCGCCCAACCATAGGCCATCCCCAGCACCAGCCACAGCCCGCCCACTACCTTCGCCAGCACGCTCAACTTCCACCAGAGAAAACCGCAAACCAGCATCCCGATCGCCGGCACCGGATGCCAGCCATGCCGCTTCAGCGCCGCCAGATTCACCCCCACAAAGCCCAGGAATGCCCCAAAGTTCAGCATCTCCGCCCCCAACTGATAGCTGACCAGAAAGCCCCCGGCCAACGACAATCCCCCAATCAGCAGGACATTGCGGCTCGGCACCTGGCTCACCGGATCCAGATAGCCAAATACGCCCGGCGGCAAACTCCCTTCGCGGCCCATCCCAAACAAAAGCCGTGCTCCCGCCCCCATCGCCCCTGACCCTGACCCCACCGTCGCAACCAGTAGCGTCAGATTCATCACGTGAAACAACCACGGGCCCCCGGCCACGCCTGCTACATGGACATACGCGGTATCCACATCCGGAAACGGACGCCCCACCGGCCACACCAACTGCGCCGCGTAGACCTCAATCGCCGACAACACGCCGATGATCAAACACACCAGCACCGTCCCCCGCAGGATGTTCCGCCGCGGATCGTGCACCTCTTCGGACAAAGTCGATATCGCATCGAAGCCAATGTAGGTTAATACCGCAATCGATGTCCCCTTGGAAAAGTTCTGCCAGTTGAATTGCGCCGGATCATAAAACGGCTGCCACCAATTCACCGGCGCCTGCAGTGACTGCCAGGTCGCCACCAGCATCCACCCAATCACCCCTCCCATCGCCACCGTCAGCAACTGATTCGTCCGCGCCGTCGCCTGAATCCGCCGCAGGTTCAGCCCCGTAAAGACCAGGGCAAAGAAGCAGACCCAAGCCGCGTAAGGCACCACCGGCAGCACATTCCCCGCCGCCTTGGCGCACCAGATCGTGCAGATCACCGGATTCAGCACATAGTCCAGCAACATGGCCCAGCCCGTCAGGTAGCCCGCTGCCGGATGCAAGGTCTTACCCACATAGGTAAATGCGGAACCCGCGCTCGGATACACCTGCGCCATCTTCCCGTAGGAGTACGCTGTGCACATCATCCCCAGCATTCCGACGAGAATGGCGCTCACCACGTGGCCCCGCGCCTCGTTAAAGACGACGCCAAAGATCGGCATCGGCGCCGTCGGCTGAATCATAATCAGCCCCATGAAGATCAGTTCGCGTAAACCTAGAGATCGGTGAAGTCGGCTCGACATTGGGTCGCTCATTGTGACACGATTCGGTCTAGGAGAACCACTCTTGAAACAAGCCGGTCTCGGCGACCGCATAAAACGTGCCGACCTTGCCCGTTCCCCCGTCTGGGCTCGCCTCCGTCTCCTCTGGAGCGGCGGCATCCGTCAGCGGGTCACCAAGCTCGGCCTCGCCTTCTCGATGGTCATCATCATCGTGGGCCTCGCCGCGTTCCTTTCAGCCAACAATCTGCTATTTCTGTTGCTCGCCCTGCTGATTTCCACATTCCTCATCTCCGGTGTCATCAGCCGCCTCGGACTCTATAAGCTGGACCTTACCTTCAGCCTCCCCGAGCACATCTCCGCCAAGCAGCCGATACCGGCCCGCGTGCGCGTCGCCAACCACAAGGCCTGGATGTCGTCCTTCTCTATCCACCTCCGCGCCGAAAGCCAGGAGTTGATGCCCACCCCACTCTATTACCCGGTGATCGCGCCCGGTGCCGCCCACGATACCACGGTGCAAGTCACCTTTCCCCGCCGCGGACTCTACCGAGAAAATCGCTTCTTCTTCTCCACTTCCTTCCCCTTCGGCTTCACCGAACGCCGCCTCCCCGTCCCCCTCGGCGGCGAAATCGTTGTCTACCCCTCCATCCACCCCCAACCCGAATGGGAGGAACTCTTCCAGCAACTCGAAGGCGAATTAACCGCTCCTCGCCGCGGCCGGGGCGATGATTTCTACCGCCTCCGCCCCTACGAACACGGCGAAAGCGCGCGCCGCGTCGACTGGAAGTCCACCGCCCACACTGGCTCGCTCCAAGTGCGTGAGTTCACCCAGCGCGACGAGCCCCTGGTCCAAATCACGCTCGACCTCGAGCGCCGCGGTAACGACTTTGACGCCTGGTTGGAGGCCGCCATCGAAGGCTGCGCCTATCTCGTGTGGAACCTCACCCAGCGCGGCGCCCGCCTGCGCCTGATTACTCAACGCATTGACATGCGTACTCCCGAAGAGGGCGATGTCTATACTATCCTCAAGTATCTGGCTCTCGTCGAGCCACTCGCGCCGGGCTCCTCCCCTGCCGACTTTTTTTCCACCCATGAAGATTCATCGCCGCTCGAAGTTGTCTTACGCCGTCAGTCTGCTCCTGTGGGCTCCCCTCCTCACGGCGCAAACGCCCCCCACTAAGGATCCCGAGCCTGAGCGCGTCAAGACCGAGATCACGGTCAGCGGCAGTGTGAAGGCCGAGGCCCCCGCTTCGATGACCATCGTCGGCGCCCCGGAACTGCAGACCGTCCCCGGCATCAACCTCGACGACCGGCTCCGCCAAGTCCCCGGCTTCACCCTCTTCCGCCGTTCCTCCGGCCTTACCGCCAACCCCACCACCCAAGGCGTTTCCTTGCGCGGCCTGGGCTCCACCGGCGCCTCCCGCACTCTGGTGCTCTGGGACGGCGTCCCCTTGAACGACCCCTTCGGCGGCTGGGTCTACTGGACCCGCGTCGCCCCCGAAAGCGTCAACCAGGTGGAAATCACCCGCGGCGCCAGCACCTCCGTCTTCGGCGACCGCGCCATGTCCGGCTCCATCGCCCTTTTCTCGAAGCCGATCGACTCCCGCCACTACTTCGGCGCCATCGAAGGCGGTAACCTGGGCCAAGTCACGCCCTCCGCCGGCTATTGGGACCGCCTCGGCAACTGGGGCTTCGGTGCCCAGGCCCGCGCCTTCCGCTTCGATGGCTACACCATCGTTCCCCAGCGCATCCGTGGCCGCATCGATACGCCCGCCAATGTCGAGTTCGTCACCGGCGACACCCGCGTCGACTATACGAAAGGCCAACACCGCGTCGGCCTCAAGCTGGATATCCTCGCCGAGGACCGCGCCAACGGCACCCCTCTCCAAACCAACTCCACCTCCATTGGCTCGCTCGCCGGCAACTACGCCCGTCAATGGAGCAACGATACGCTCGCCGTCATCGGCTTCTACCAAACCCAGGAGTACCGCGCCGGCTTCTCCGCCATCGCCGCCACCCGCAATACCGAAACCCTCACCTTCCGCCAAAGTGTCCCTGCGGACGCCGTCGGCGGCTCGGTCGTCTACCGCCACAGTAGTTCGGCCTGGAACGGCGTCTTCGGCGGCGACCTCAACCGTGTCAACGGCACCAGCTTCGACTTCCTCAATCCCACCGGCGTCCGCCGCGGCGGCGGCACCATCAACCAGCGCGGCGTCTTCGGCCAAACCGACTTCCGCTACAAGGACCTCCGGCTCTTCGGCGGCGTCCGCCAGCAACTCACCGGACTCGCCAGCCGCTCCCAGTTCTTCTCCCCCAGCGGCGGCTTCACCTACGGCCGCGGCCCGTGGCGCACCCGGGGCTCCGTCTACCGTGCCTTCCGCGCCCCGACCTTGAATGAGCTCTACCGCGAATTCCGCGCCGGCAACACGACTACTCAGGGCAACATCGCCCTCCGCCCCGAGACGCTCTTTGGCGCCGAAGTGGGGGCCGACTGGGTGGGCGAGCGCTCCCGGGCCGGTGTCACCTTCTTCCGGAGCGAACTGAGCGAGATCATCACCAACGTCACCCTGACCACCACGCCCGCCCTCATTACTCGGCAGCGCCGCAACGCCGGCTCAGCCTTGAACCGCGGCATCGAAATCGACCTCCGCCATCAGATCGGCCACTTCCGCTGGGACGGCTCCTACCTCTTCGTCGACTCCCGCTTCGCCACCGGTCCGCGCATTCCCCAAGTCGCTCGCCACCAAGGCTCCAGCCAACTCACCTGGAACTGGCGCAAGACCTCCGCTTCCGCCAGCCTCCGCTCGGCTTCGCTTCAGTTCGAAGACGACCGCAATACGCAGCTTCTGCCGGGCTATGCCTCTATCCAAGGCGTGGTCCGCCAACAACTGACCGCTCAACTGGCCGTGCACGCGGCCATCGAGAACCTGCTAAACCGCGAATACCTCACCGGCTTCACCCCCGCCGCCCAGATCGGGCCGCCTCGCTTATGGAGAATCGGGTTGCGTTGGGAAAGATAGTCCTTGGCTGGCTCAGCGGGCTTTACGGCCACCCATCGAAGGCAGCCGTGCCCGTGCGTACAGCGCCGCCCTTCGCCACCTGCCCCTCAACCGATCGGCGATCGCCCCGTCCCGGTGACCCAGCCCCCGGCACATATCCGTTAGCGCGGATAATTCCGTTGGTGGGCTTCGAGCCTCGAGGAGCGGCGGATCGAGTTCGGCGGGTTCGTGGCAGTGGAGATTACAGGCAGTGGAGATTACAGGCAGTGGAGATTACAGGCAGTGGAGATTACGGTTGACCGACACTCATCCAGGGTAGAAGCCGTATGCACCAACATCGCCCGTATGGATCCGCGCCGGGCGATCCGCAATGGCCGCTTCTACCGCGACCCGCTCTCCACATTCTCCGATTTCTCCCTGCACCGCTGCTTTCAAGGTCTCGATAAGCTCTAATGGCTGCTCGTCGATCGGTGGCTCCGAAGCTATCGCATTGCTTGACTTCTCGATAGCCAGAAACATCGCCATTCCGGCACCCGGCACTTCCGGTTCCTTCACCGCCGCAGTAGGCAAGTACTCTTTGAGTTCGTAGCTGACGTCCAACATCAACC
>Ga0105049_10003504_pt1 | contig 18550 bp, 16 predicted proteins | sample MAT06_FD_78087 | JGI IMG/M metagenome (GOLD analysis project Ga0105049, IMG submission 78087) | Freshwater microbial communities from Lake Fryxell liftoff mats and glacier meltwater in Antarctica - MAT-06 | ecosystem: Environmental > Aquatic > Freshwater > Ice > Liftoff microbial mat | place...
AGGGCATCTACTGTTTTTGACGTTGTGGAATAAATATCCAGCATACGCTTGTAAGAGCAAAGCTGGAATTGTTCCCTTGCTTTTTTGTTTACGTGAGGTGAGCGAAGAACGGTGTAGATCTTTTTGTTAGTTGGAAGTGGAATTGGACCACTAACAACAGCACCGGTCGACTTCACAGTCTTCACGATTTTCTCCGCCGACTTATCTACAAGATTGTAGTCGTAGGACTTGAGTTTGATACGGATTTTCTGGCTCATTGGTGAGTATAAAGAACGATTGAATTAAACTTTTGCAGTTTTGCCTTTTGCTTTCGCGATTACTTCTTCGGAAACGTTACGTGGAGCTTCAGCATAATGAGAAGGTTCCATTGTAGACGTAGCGCGACCGGATGACATGGTACGAAGCGTTGTAACATATCCGAACATTTCACTCAAAGGCACTTTCGCACGGATCACCTGTGAACCTGCTCGGCTGTCCATTCCTTCGAGCTGACCACGGCGCTTGTTAAGGTCACCGATGATATCTCCCATGTAATCTTCCGGAGTAAGAACTTCCACTTTCATGATCGGCTCAAGAAGAACCGGGCTTGCTTTAGGAAGTGCTTCACGGAAAGCTGAACGGGCGCAGATCTCAAAAGAAAGAGAATCCGAATCGACAGCGTGGTAAGAACCATCCGTCAACGTTACCTTAAGGCTGTCCATCGAGTAGCCGGCAAGAACACCATTCTGCATTGCGGTTTTGAAACCTTTCTCTACAGAAGGAATGTATTCACGAGGAATATTTCCACCAACTACCTGGTTAATGAACTGAAGTCCTTCTTTAGCATCTGCATCAGCGGGGCCGATTGTAATCTGGATATCAGCAAATTTACCACGACCACCGGTTTGCTTCTTGTAAACTTCCCGGTGATTGATAGTAGCAGTGATAGCTTCTTTATAGTTAACCTGGGGTGCACCCTGGTTACATTCAACTTTAAATTCGCGTTTCAGACGGTCAAGAATGATCTCAAGGTGAAGCTCACCCATTCCGCTGATGATGGTCTGGCCTGAATCCTCATCGGTTTTTACACGGAAAGTAGGATCTTCTTCAGCAAGTTTGTTCAAAGCCATTCCGAGACGGTCAACGTCTGCCTGAGTTTTAGGCTCAATAGCAACACCGATAACCGGGTCAGGGAAATTCATTGATTCAAGAACAATAGGGAACTTCTCAGCACAAAGCGTATCGCCTGTTTTGATATCCTTGAAACCTACAGCTGCACCGATATCACCGGCTTCGATGTAGTCAATAGCGTTTTGCTTGTTAGCATGCATCTGGAAGATACGGCTGATACGCTCTTTGTTACCCGAACGGGTATTAAGAACATAAGAACCTGCATCCAGGTGACCTGAATAAGCGCGGAAGAAACAAAGACGACCAACGAAAGGATCGGTTGCTATCTTAAATGCAAGGGCAGTAAAAGGCTCTTTAACATCCGGGCGACGAGTAACTTCTAAGCCTGTGTCAGGGTTTATCCCGGTAATACTTTCCTTGTCCATCGGACTTGGCATAAGCTCCATTACAAGGTCAAGCATTGTTTGCACACCCTTGTTTTTGAACGCTGAACCGCAAAGCATCGGAACGATCTTATTGGTAACGCAAGCCTGGCGCAATGCTTTAAGGATTTCTGCTTCGGTGATGGATTCCGGATCTTCGAAGAATTTTTCCATCAGATGATCGTCGAATTCCGCGATTGCCTCAAGTAGCTTACCTCTCCACTCTTTTGCTTCTTCAAGCATGTCGTCAGGAATAGGAACTTCCTGGAAGGTCATTCCTTTATCAGCTTCATTCCACTCAATACCGCGGAAGTTGATAAGATCAACCACACCACGGAAAGTTTCCTCAGCACCAATAGGCAGCTGAAGAGGAATCGGGTTACCACCAAGAACTTCTTTCACCTGCTTAACAACAGCAAGGAAATCGGCACCCTGACGGTCCATTTTATTTACAAACCCAAGACGGGTTACGTTGTAGTTATTGGCAAGTCTCCAGTTAGTTTCTGATTGAGGCTCAACACCATCAACAGCAGAAAAAAGGAAAACGAGACCGTCAAGAACACGCAGCGAACGATTTACCTCTACGGTAAAGTCCACGTGACCTGGAGTATCGATGATGTTAAGCTTGTATTTATTGTCACGGTAATTCCAGAAGCAGGTTGTTGCTGCCGACGTAATTGTGATCCCTCGCTCCTGCTCCTGAACCATCCAGTCCATGGTAGCAGCTCCGTCATGCACTTCACCGATCTTGTGATTAACACCGGTATAATACAGGATACGCTCTGTAGTTGTGGTCTTGCCGGCATCGATGTGAGCGGCAATCCCTATATTTCTTGTAAATGATAAGTCGTGACTCATTAGGAAAGTCCCTGTATTGAGGGGTGTTGGGTATTAGAAACGGAAATGTGAAAATGCTTTATTGGCTTCGGCCATACGGTGAGTGTCCTCTTTCTTTTTATGGGCAGAGCCTTCACCTTTTGATGCTGCAACGATCTCAGAGGCAAGCTTCTGTGCCATTGATTTCTCGTTACGACGGCGGGAATACATGATCAGCCATTTAATGCCCAGGGCAATGCGGCGATCCGGACGAATTTCCTGCGGAATCTGGAAAGTAGCTCCACCCACACGACGGCTTTTTACCTCAACGGTGGGGCTAACGTTTTCAAGAGCGCGTTTCCATACTTCGTGGCCGCTTTCTTCTGTACGTTTTTCAACGATATCTACTGCGTCGTAAAAAATCTTGAACGCGGTTGATTTCTTACCATCGTACATCAGGTTATTTACAAAGCGTGTAACGAGAGCATCGCTAAAGCGTGGATCCGGTACTCGGGCAATTCGTTTTGGGGTGGTCTTTCTCATGATGCGAAAGGAAAACTTTTATAGGGAATTATTTCTTTTTACCGCCTTTAGCTGCTGCAGCAGCTGGTTGTCCTGGCTTAGGTTTTTTGGTTCCATATTTTGAACGGCGCTGGTTACGACCTTCAACACCTGAAGTGTCGAGTGCACCGCGCACGATGTGATAACGTACTCCAGGAAGATCTTTAAGCCTTCCACCGCGGATAAGCACGATACTGTGCTCCTGAAGGTTGTGGCCTTCCCCGGGAATGTAGGCGTTTACCTCTTTGGTATTTGTAAGACGCACACGGGCCACCTTCCGCATTGCAGAATTAGGCTTTTTTGGGGTAGTTGTGTATACACGTGTACAAACGCCACGGCGCTGAGGACATGAGTCGAGGGCCGGAGACTTACTCTTGGAGGCATTTGGCGTGCGGCCTTTACGTACAAGCTGCTGAATTGTAGGCATGCTTTAAGCGTTGATTGTATGGAAGTTAGATACTAGGAGATGCGTTTTTGCCCATTTTTTGGGAGCGCAAAGATAGGAAGTTGTTTTTATTATGCAACACAGGCAAACAAAAATATTTCAACGGGTTTTGCTTTATTCCCAATATTGTGATCACTTTCATGTTTGAATGAGGCTTCAGGCAGGAATTCCGATAAACATTGTTACAAAAACGTTCCGCCAAAGTGAAATAAAAAAGCCGGAATGAACCGGCCTTATTAGAATAGTTAGCTGATTTTGATAGTGATATCGCCCTGGGGGTTCAATCGAATTCTAACGCTGCAGGACTACCACGGCGGCTTTGTTCTCTCAAGAACAACAGGATATTTAACAATTGTGATGGTATCTAATGCGCTGGAGTCGGCAAGCGCAGGCTGGTTACCTGCAGGATCTTCCGGGGTTTTAGTATCCACCATGGTTTCTGTCCTCCTGATATAGCCGTAATCATATGTTATCGACTTACTTATGCACCTACCTTCGTTATCCACTGCGAATGCTACTAATGTAAGTTGCCGGAGTGGAGTATTTTCCGGTAAACCAAAAGGGGCTTTCAAGCCAAGATAAATACGGATTCCTGTGAAATTGGCAGCATCATTTTCAATAAGTGCCTTCATCTCCTTGTAGTGAATAAACCCATACGGATTGAATCCAATGTCTCTGTAGGCAGGATTTTCTGTGTTGAGTTGTGCCGCAAACTGCAGTCCATAGGTATTAATGTCCGCAGCTGTATATTTCCGTTGAACGACCTTAGTAATGTTAGAGGCTTTATCCATCTGTGTTCCGGCATCGATCTCTGAAAACTTAAACGATTTATCAGCCAGTGTATACGTACGAGGCCCAACAGGCGGGAACGGGGCGCCTTCATTAAAATCGCCTGTATAGGCAAAAGCAAGCTTGTATTCGTCGGTCGGGCCAGGGACCTTCAGCAAGTAGAAAATCACGCCACAGTGATTAGTCCCTGATTCCGCGGCTGGTGGCATTAGCCAGTCTTTATGGATATCAAAACCGTAAACTTTATTTCGCGAAAAGGGCCTGAAGCTTGCAAAAAAGGGAGTCATGTAGCTTAATGCGATGTCCCGGTCAATGTTATGGCTAGGCATCGTATAAGTGGAAGCGATGGCGCAAAAATCGGCGGCGGCATCTTCGGGAGCAGGATCCCGGGTAGTGTCAGTAGATGGGTCTACTCGTGGGTCGTCTCCACAGGAAATAAGTACTGTACAGAAAAGCAGCAGTAGAAGATTGAAAAGGGATAGATTTTTCATCATGCTTAATTTGTTAATGTGTTGTTAAAATTGGGCTGGTTTTTCCAAGAAAAAACTAAGAAGTTCAAACAAGTAGGGCATATTTAATGAGCAGCGACAATCCGGGAACCAAAATAAGAATTCTGACCAAGATAGCCCATTAATTAAAATAAATATCCTTTTAATAAGCGAAGGACTAATCGCACTTGCTCTTTAAAAGCAGGAAACATGGATCTATCTCAGTAAATCCTCAAGCAGAATGTATCTTTTGCTATAATCATTAGCTGCATTCGGCATATCGGAACTTCGGTGATCTGCATAAAAAACCGCAACAGTATCCGGATCGAAATAAGGAGTAACTAAACAATCGCATGTTGGATCACTTTTTAGAATTTCCAGAGCTAAGCCGGAGTCGGAAGTATGAATGCCATTTGCCGCATGTGAAACAAGCAACGTGCTTTTACCTAAGGGCATAAATTTTACGGGGGATAAATCCTCCCCCATAAAAATAACCGTATTATCGACCTGACTGGGTTGCTTCATTATGGTAAAGAATGAAGCTGCGAACCTGAACGATTTCTGAACTTCCTTCCTTTCAGGTGAACAAATCATTATAAGAATGGAGACAATTACCAGGTAACTGCCAACAATTAAATATCCGGCATCAGTAGACTTTTTCATTTTTTCACATTTTTAGGTTAAACAATAGGAGGATTATTTTAAGGCTGCGACAATGGGTTCATCAGCTTTATGAGATAAAATTAATAGTTGGGAAAACGATAGGTTACTGCCAAACAGTCACCGGATAAAAGGGGGTATTTAATGGTGGTTTTTCAATCAGAAACGGCAACAAGACTTTCCAATAGTTCGCACTTGCGGGCTTCTGACGCCTGTGCAGTAAATTTCAGCTATTGATCCTGGTTAATTCTGGAGCAAAATAAAAGCGGCGATATAATATCGCCGCTCAGGATTATTAAATCCGCATAATAACTATGTTTAAACAAGCAGAAAGCCATTAACACAAGGACGGGGGGCTGTCCCGGCTTTCTGATGGCCAAATTACCGGGTCCTTAAAATTTTTGCAGGTGTAAAATAGTTAACGGCGGAAAATGAGCATTTAACGGTAGAATCCTCTTGTCAGCAAAATGGCGTCAGTCGCTATGGCTTTGAAAAAAGCGGCAACATAAAAACCGTTAATTAGTGTCTGTCTATAGAGTCAGGAGTCTGACCTATAGAGGCTTATGATTAGGCACACGACGGCTAAAAAAGCGCAGTCCCGCTTTTGGGCGGGATGAGCATTTTTCGGACTAGTGCAACGACATCAGGAGACTGCATAGACAGCCTCTGATTAAACAAGTTGGATAATAAAGACATTCCTGCGGCCCTCGCCAATTGTCAACATCAGTTCGCTGGCAGAAGCGCGGATAGCAATTCAACAATGCTCTTTAAACCAACTAAAAAGCCAGGTCGAAAGGGAACAGCAAACGGACGGAAAATAGCGGCGCTTAGTAAATCCGCTTCCGTGCAATCGGCTTCACAGCAGAATCGTTTACGGTCCATACCAGGACAAACCCGATCGAATACATAGCACTCACAACGATTGCAATCGCATTATGGATCCACCAGATATTAAGATCCGACACTACTTTTGCAAAAGCTGAAATAAAATAAGTTGTGAATGTGTAGGTAAAAATGCCAGAAGTAAACCAGAAAAGTGGCATTTTGATAAAAAACTCATTTTCCTGAGTGATCTTCAATAGTACGTAGCTGCAAAGAAACGCCGATAATACTTCATAGCCGCTCACATAGGCATTATTGTAAGCATTATATCGTAGTGTAAGATAATGAAAATCAACGTGAACCATGATCCAAATAATTGGAATAGTGGCTAAAATAACAAAGGCAATCCTTCGGCGCCGATAGATTTGGTAAAGCGGCCACCCCATGAAAAAAAGCCCTTCAAACAATGTATAGATATAATAAATCAATTTAGGCATTAAGGGCATAACCTCGAGATATCTTTCCCTGAATAAATCTGTCAAAAAGCCGATAGTCAGAAAAACAATAAAAACCCTGGAAAGATTCCAGGGTTTTATAAACGTTAAAATACCAAGAATGATGGTGACGAGCGCAAAACTTAAAGAAGCAATTTCAAAAGCTCTTTCCATAGGTTATACGAAACCGTTTGCCTTGCAATTACAATGTTTCCGGCAGACCAGTATAGGTCAACAATGATAAATATTAAAAAGAAACTTCGAATTGATTTATTGCGAATATTAGATTCTCTGCATAAATGTGCAACAAATTAAAAAAACGGAGGTTTTGTCCTTTCCATAATATAAGCCGGGGATCCATCAGGATGCCTCAGAAAGTTGTGGAATTCTCTTCCGGTTATGCCTCGTCCGTTAACACTATAACCAACCAGTCTGAGATGTTCGCCGGCCAGATACTCTTTTGATCCGCACGTTACAGCATCGTCGGTCTGTAGGCCAAAGTAGAAGCGTATTCCTATTACATCGCAGTTCTGGCTTAACAGATTCTGAATTTCAAGCAGATGGAAAAAAGCAAAAGGCTCATCTGCAATACGAGCATAACGCTCTCCCGCGGCTGCGCCAATACTATTAATCCTTTCTTTGAACAATCTATTGAAGCGCTTCACCTGATCGCCACGAAGTGCGCCTGAACTGCTGCCAAACTGATGTTTACAAGCCTCAAGATGGCCACGAAGCGGCAGTCCTAATTCATTTTTAAAGAAAAACATTGATGTGTCAAATTCTAGTGCATCATCAATTGGCAGCGGCTCACAACCATCAAAATTATTTACGGGAATTATTGCAACGCCAAAGCTGCCCTCAACAAGAATTGGATAAAGGAAATAGCCCGAATGGGAAATATTTACACTTGGCGCAGCTGGAATGATCTGCCTGAATTTAGACTTCGACACTTCAAGACCCATGCATGTCTTTTCACCGAAACCAGGCATTCCGCTTTTAAAGGATTCAATGTAACGCACCGCTTCGTTAAACGTAGCCGGATGCTTTACAGAGCTGACGATGTTGTTTGGATCACATTCAAATTCGGGCACCTCAAGAGTAAACGTTGCTACCCGGAGCTCTGCAATTACCGAATCTTTTTGCGCCTCGGCAGCGGCACATTCCGCATCACAGTTTTTACATGATTGCAGCAGGGCAATGGTTAAAAAGAAGATCAGGACGACTGTGATTTTCAATAAACGCAACATAGTTTTATCAGTTCTAAAAGTAAAAAGGTTGTGTAATTGGTACAATTTTAACTTGCAATTTATGGTTCATACAAAAAAGCCAACAAAGAGTGGCTTAACCCAACACTATCTCTTTTCCGGACGCTTTGGAAAAGTTAACGGTGTTTTTTAGTCGGTTAACGGCGATGATGAATCCAACTTATTTAAACCATCTCCATATTTTCTTTGAACCGATCATTTAAGAAGTGAATGGTGAAAAAGCAAAGCCCTGGAGGATTGAATGGCTTAAAAAGATTTAAAAAAGAACGGCGCTTCCTCTGAACATCTCTTTCCATGCCTGCTTCTGATGCATCGGGGAAATCTCACCAAGTATGGATCAAAATGGCGGTCGGGTGCGTTCCATAATGTAACCTTCAATTTTTTTCACAGGATCAATATACTGATAACTAAAACCATCGACACCGATACTCATTCCAACAAGCCTTACATGATGACCTTGTAAACGTTGCCTTGTAACTCCTCCCATGTCCGTACATTGGCTTATTGTATCCAATTCAAGTCCAAGGTAAAGTCTTACTCCTTGAATATCTGGCGCCTGGTTTAAAAGCAATTCAATTTCAAGCGCATGAAAAAAACCAACTGGTTCAATTGACAAGCTTGGATAGTTAGCAGACCTTACAGTTTGAAAATTATTGTTTTTGGGAATGACGTAATTAAAACCTTCGGTGCGAAAATTTTGGCTCAATTGAGTTCCACAAGTATACCCATCGAACAACGCGGCACCTGTCAAATAATATGTTCCCGGCGTAAGAGTTGATTCTGTTGTAAAAACTGCATCACAAACTCTATAACCTGGATAGGCATCATTCGTATTATCAAAATTTGGATAATCGCATCCATCAAATTCACCGTCCATAACCCTTCTAACCGCTATTTCATAACGATCCGGGGCACCCGGTACTGCTCCATCAATCTTTAATAAATAGAAGAAAAATCCCACATGAAAGGTAGTGGCCAACTTGGCGTGCCCTCGATGCCAATCAACAAATATGCTGGCGGGCAAATTAAAACCTACAGCCTCATTTTGTACCATCTCTTTCAAATCTGACATTAGAGGAGATACAATAGCATTAGCCTGCAAAGTAGTGATTACGTGTTTTCGTGAAGCAGAGATAAATTTTGGCATATGGGATTTGTTTAAAGAGTTTACAGAGCCTAAAAATGAGGTACAGAGGAAAATATTTAAGTTTTTTGAGCGAGGGTCAATTCAATTGACGATAAAGTAATTTGATTAAAATAACTCGACCTACTTTAAACTTGTATATGGCGTTTTTTCTCAGCACATCGGCACCTTTTAACTAGTAAACGGTTTATCCCTGCTTGTTCACCCGATCAATAAACTCCTCTTTCTTTCGCCTCGAAACATCTACCACCGATCCTTCATCCATTATTACCTGCCCGCCTTCACCTTTTAAATATTCTTTAATGTGCGCCATATTGATAAGGTGAGATTTATGTATCCTCATGAAATTGTATTCATCCAGCAGCTCCTCACATTCTTTTAAGGTGCGGGAAACAACGAGCTTACTTTTATCACTGAAATAAAATGTTGTATACGTATTGTCCGATTCGCAACGGATAATCGTTTCAACTTCGCGGAAGGTAAACCCCTGCATCGTTGGAAGGGCAACACGAATTTTACCCGAAGTGTTCTGCTTTACATTCTGAATAAGATATTCGAGGTGCTGCGTCCTGTGCATCCTGCTCTCGTATTTCTTTATAGCACCCGATAAATCCCCGGCATCAACAGGTTTTAAAATATAATCCACCGCTGAAACACGGAAGGCATGGATCGCATACGTCTCGTAAGAGGTAACGAAGATCACATTCAGGTTAACATCGTTTAGACGCGTGATAAGATCAAATCCTGTGTACGGAGGCATCATTACATCCAGGAATACCAGGTCGGGCTTGTATTCCTTAATAAAAGCAAGTCCTTCGTCAACCGAATAGGCACTTGCGACGGGTTTATAGCCCGGATGATTTTCTGCAAGCAGACCAGTCAACGTTTTGTGTTGATCCGGCTCGTCATCTACAATTAAAACCCTTTGCATTTGCTGAATAAAAGAATGCTGAACTAACTTGTCGGGAGCAATTTAAATATTTCCGCTTTCATTTGTAAATAAAATTGAAGAATCTTCCTTTACCAGTGGCAGTAAGAGATTTATTTCTGTTCCTGCGGAGGTACCGTCAGGGTTCATTACCTTCTTTCTGGTAAATCCGGACTCTTTTCCGGTTCGGTCATTAATTATTGCAAGGCGCTCCCGGATTATCTCGGTCCCAAGGGAAGTCTTTTTTGCGATGGCGGGATGCAAGGCGACAGTTGGTTTTGATTCGCCGTTGTCGGTTATGGTAACATGCAACATGTCTCCCTCCTCTGCAATTCGGATATGAATAAAGCCTTCGGAATCCTTAGCCCCGAAGCCATGCCATATTGAATTCTCGACAAAAGGTTGGAGGAGCAGCGGCGGAAAACAAATTTCATCCGCCATCAATCCATCTTCAATTTCGATTTTATATGTGAAGCCATGTCTAACGCGCAGCATCTCAATCTGCATGTAAAGCTCCAATGATTCGAGCTCTTCGGAAAGAAGCACTTCCGACTTCATAGAATGCTCCAGTACAAGTCGCATTAGTTTCGAAAAACGCAGCAAATACCCGGTTGCATCTTCTTCGTTTTTGTTTTTAATAAAATGATAAATGGAATTAAGTGCATTAAAAATAAAATGAGGATTCATCTGCGCCCGGAGTGTTTTCATTTCTACCTCTGAAAGTTGCTGGGTCAACTCCAGTTCCTTTTTCCGGACTTCAATCTCCCTCCGTTGCCTGTAAAAGATGAAAACGAAAAACACGAACGCCAGCAATGTAGGGATCAGCATGAGCACCACAAGTTGGTTGATCATCGATTGAGTTTCGTCGTTGGCCTGTGCAACTAATAAAAGGGCTATCATGTTCGAAAAAAACAAATTCTGGCAGTAATTTTCTAATTAATTAAACACTAAATTCAGGTTGTAAACCGGGCAAAAACTTCACAGGTTGTTAACAATTACTTAAGGTGAATCATCGGGTTTATTAAGCAGCAAATGATGAACAGAATAATTGTTCCGCAAAATCTAAATGTTTTACCGTGTATATTGATCGCTTGAAGTCGTGTCCAGGCCAAGCTATTAGGGCGAATCGAGGAACGAACATAGACGCTCTGTGAAGCTGAATCCCGTGAAAGAAATGCAAGAAAGTACGCCCCCAGCGAAAATCCTATTTTCAAAGTCCTCATATTAAAAAAGAATGTCTCGAAATGTCTGATCTCAGGAAATCCTGAATAGCCCCAAACAAATGTATACATAACGGGAGATAATCCGCCTTCCCTAAAGCTACGGCGGACAATGTCAAATATTAGCCGCGCAAACGCTCAGGTTATCGCCGATAAGCCAACAAAGCCCAACATTTCTCCGCCTTCGCTGCTCCACCGCTAAAGCTAATGGCGGCACGCGGTGAAGCTACAGTGGACCATATCCAATATTTCCTGGTCAACACTTAAGCTAAGGCGGATAAGACAACAAAGCCCCACATTTCTGCGAGGCCTCGTGCATTACCAACAACCAACTTTGTCCGCCTTAGCTTTATCGGCGGCGGACTTCTTCATTTTTTGCCATCGCGAAAGCAACGGCAGAAAAATCTTATTGCAACAACTGTTTCACCAGCTGTGCTATCAGCTTACCATCTGCGCGGCCGGCAAGACGCTGGGTAGCCATTCCCATTACCTTGCCCATATCTTTTGCAGTGGTTGCTCCTGTTTCTGTTATTATGCTTTGCAGCTCTTTGCGTACGTCTTCTTCTGCCATTTGGGCCGGAAGGTATTTTTCGATCACTCCCGCCTGGAAAAGCTCTGCATCGGCCATGTCCTGCCTGTTTTGGCCCGTATAGATTTCCGCAGATTCTTTCCGTTGCTTTACCAGCTTTTGCAGCAGCTTCATCTCCGAGTCTTCGGTTAATACTGCTCCCGGCTCTGCCGTCTTTGCCAGCAGCACCGCAGATTTTACTGCCCGTAGAGCTTCCAGCTTGTCTTTTTCACGGGCTAGCATGGCGGATTTGATATCGGCGTTTATGGTTTCTTCGAGGCTCATTTTAGTATTGAGTATTAAGTACTAAGTATTAAGACAATAAATTTAGTGTCTGGGTATTGCGTATTAAAATTGCCAAGTGCCTTTGTCTTAATACTCAATACTCTGTACTAATTACTAATCTACGTTATCGTGCAGGAATGAATTATTCGGGCGGATCTCCAGCTTTTTGTCGTCAGGGTTTTCGGTTAATGTGTAGCGGGAAACGTTGTTCTCGTTCGACGGAGTTACAGCGTCCAGCCTAACATTGCGGCGACGGAATGCAGGAACACTTTCGAGGTCGGAAACCGATTGTGGTGACTTGATCTTGAGGCTTAAGTTCTTAAGATTGTCGAGACGCTCACGTGAACGGCGCATATTTTCCTCATCGATATCTTTTTCTTCCGGAACCTCTTCTTTGGTCGTGATCGTGAAGTTCAGCTCGGGACGGTCATCGGCACCTTTGATAAAAAGATCTTCATCGAAATCACGTTTACCAAAATCGACTGTAGAAGTGCGCTCCGCGGTTACTTTCGCGGGCTCGGGAGCAGGAGCTTTAACAACCTCAGCTACCTGGGGCATATTAGCTGCTGTTTTCTCCATTTCGATGATCCTGCGTTCCGCTTCTTCCTGACCTACGGGAAAGCCTGTAGCAATAAGCGTTACACAGATCTTGTCGCCAAGTGTTTCATCATAGCCGGTTCCGAAGATTACGTTTGCAGTGCTGCCTGCTTCGTCCTGCACATGCTCAATGATTTCGCCGATCTCGTCCATCATCACTTCTTTTGCACCACCTGTAATATTGATAAGGATGTGCTTTGCACCAGTGATTCGGTTATCGTTCAATAAGGGGGAAGCCAGAGCTGTTTCCACTGCACGCATTGCACGGTTTTCACCTTCTGCCATTGAAGAACCCATTATAGCAGCGCCACCGTTCGACATTACGGTATGCACATCGGCGAAATCCACGTTGATGTAACCAGTAACGGTGATAATCTCAGCGATTCCCTTGGCTGCAGTGGTAAGCACGTTGTCGGCCTGGGCAAATGCGGCATTTAGAGAAAGGTTCCCGAAGATCTCACGCAGCTTGTCGTTAGAGATAACAAGAACCGTATCCACCGCTTTGCGAAGTTCATTAAGTCCGTCTTCTGCCTGCTGGCGGCGTTTCTTTCCTTCGAATCCAAATGGAATGGTGACGATACCGACGGTAAGAATTCCCATTTCTTTTGCAGTTGCAGCAATCACAGGTGCGGCGCCGGTTCCGGTCCCTCCGCCCATTCCTGCTGTTACAAATACCATTTTGGTATTGTTGGCAAGGATAGTCTTAAGGTCATCTATGTTCTCAATGGCCGCATTTTTTCCTACCTCAGGAATTGAACCTGCTCCACGACCTTCTGTAAGCGTCGAGCCAAGTTGTATCTTGGTAGGAATAGGACTGGAGTCAAGGGCCTGTTGATCTGTGTTGCAGATTATAAAGTCAACACCGCGGATTCCCTGACGGAACATATGGTTTACGGCATTGCTTCCGCCACCGCCTACGCCGATTACTTTGATGATGGAAGCCTGATCCTTCGGCAGGTCAAACTTCACATTGATTTCTTTTTTTTCATTCATGGCTATTGGTTTTGCCCTCGGGAAGCTCGGGCGGATGTGGCCCTTTGCAGACTGAGGTGTTGGTTTATGTTGGTTGTTTGGTTTTACTTGTTATTTTCTTTAGTGAAATCATTACCTCGACTTCGCTCGGTTTCAATTGATCTATGCTATCATTCTGTTCCTCACTTTGCCCGGTTGCAGCCCTCAACGGATGACTGATGCTACTCCTCGCGGCCGGGCGCAGTTGGGGCCCCGGTCTGCTAGGCTATTTGAGTCTGCTAGCCGGGCGCAGTCGAGGCTAGCTGTTCTTATCATTGTCATCTTCAAAGAAGTTTTTCGTTTTGGCGAACAAGGCATCGAAGATTCCTCCGGAGCGTTGTGCTTTCGGAAGTTGCTTCTTCCCTTGATTTTCAAGCCCCTGGCGAACGCGGTTATTATCGCTGTGCTCGAAGCCTTTGATCACCAGCCCAACAGAAGTTGCGAACATCGGCGATGCAATCTCCTCTGAACCTTTTGCGAGGTGTTCATTCGGGTAACCGATGCGTGTGTCCATCCCGGTCATGTATTCAATTAGCTGGGCGACGTGTTTCAGCTTTGCGCCGCCGCCAGTAACGACGATTCCAGCGATCAGCTTTTTCTCATAGCCTGAGTTTTTTATCTCGTAGTAAATGTGCTCAATGATGTCTTCCATTCTTGCCTGGATAATATTTGCCAGGTTTTTCAGGCTAATCTCTTTCGGCTCGCGGCCACGTAGCCCAGGGATGGAAACGATCTCGTTATCCTTGCTTTCGCTGGAAAGTGCGGAGCCAAAGCGGATCTTTAACATCTCCGCCTGGTCTTTAATAATTGAACAACCCTCCTTAATGTCTTCGGTAATGATATCGCCCCCAAGAGCAATTACTGCGGTATGACGGATAATGCCTTCCTGGAAGATCGCGATATCTGTAGTTCCGCCGCCGATATCCACCAGCGCAACGCCTGCTTCCTTTTCCTCCCGGCTAAGCACTGCTTCTGCTGATGCAAGCGGCTCGAGGATAAGCCCCGTTGCTTCGAGCTCGGCGCGGCTCACGCATTTGTAGATGTTCTTGGCAGCAGCGATCTGGCCCGTGATTATATGGAAATTGGCTTCCATACGAATCCCGCACATGCCGATAGGCTCCTTGATGCCTTTTTCATTGTCGATAATATATTCCTGCGGCAAGGCATGGATGATCTCTTCACCTGGAAGCATAACCAACTTGAACATGTCCTGGGTAAGAGTATCGATATCGGTTTGGGTGATTTCCTGCTCGTAATTACTCCGCATGATAACACCATGGTGCTGAATGCTTTTTATGTGCTGACCAGCGATGCCCACATTGACCTGGCGGATCTCAACGCCAGATTTATTCTCTGCTTCTTCCACCGCAGCACGTATGCTTTGAACTGTTCGTTCGATGTTCGACACAACGCCGCGCTTCACGCCGATGGAGGTAGATTTTCCGTGACCGAGAATTTCTATTTTCCCGTGTTCGTTGCGGCGCCCCACCATTGCTACAATTTTGGTGGTTCCGATATCGAGGCCTACTATGATTTCTGAATCCATTGCTTACGGAGTGTTTTTAGTGCAGATGATTTGGTTGTTGAATTTCAGGTTGACGGTACCATAGGCATTCCAGCCAGCCTGAGGCAATCCTTTGGTGAAAAATAAATGAAGTCGTTCAAGCTTATCGTCCAGCCCGGTCGCATCGCCTATGAGGATTGACTGCGGTCCAAGCCGCGGTATCAGCTCGATATCCCGATCGGCGCGCACGTAAATCTGGTCAATCTGTGCATTGAGAAATGTGTCTTTATTGATGGCCATAACGACCTGGTAAAGGTCATCGGTGATAGCGATTCCGGCCAGTGAATCATTCTTCATTATACTGGCGATGTTAGTATTAAGATGATGAAAACGATCGGTGATGTATCCTGTGGCGACGGGCACGCGAGCAGTATAGCGTTCAATCAGCGGCATAAAATTGCCCTCCCCGTCTATGTAATAACTCTCGCCCAGCACATCTATTATGCGGAGGACAGGCTCACGCTGATGAATGTCGATGCGGAAATGATCATCAACCGTAAAATAAACATCAGCAGAAAGAATAGCGGGGTGTTGTTTAAGCACCGCCTCGGCATCCAATAGGTTAATGTCGCCCTTCTCAACATTTTTGTGCGGAATGCCTTTGTCGGTGAGCATTTGCAGGACTTCATCTTCGGAAATAAAATGAACCGAACTGTCGCCTGAAATTTCAACTTGTGCATCTGAAACGATTGCATTCAATCGTCGGCTATTAACAAAGCCGAACAGCCCTGCAACTGCAACAAGAACAAGACATTGTAGGATTACGCGGACAATCTTCTTTTTCATACGGCAGAAAGAGATTGACTAAGTGAAACACGGACCGGCTCTACGAGCATGTCGATATCGCCTGCACCCAGCATTAATAATACTTCCGGTTGCTTTGCTGCGATTAATGCAGGTAATTCCTCTTTGGTGGAAAGTGTTTTCGAGGAGTGAAGAATTTTCTCAAGAAGTGCAGCAGAGCTCACACCTTCGATCGGAAGCTCGCGTGCAGGATAAATATCAAGCAGGATCAAATCATCGAGCTGACCAAGACTCTTTGCAAAACCATCGTAAAAATCACGGGTACGGCTATAAAGATGCGGCTGAAAAACCCCGGTTATCTTCTTTCCAGGATAAAGTTTCTTAACCGAACTGATGCAGGCGTTCAGTTCTTCAGGGTGATGTGCATAATCATCGATGAAGACCAGATCGGGCCTTCGGATAATGTATTCGAACCGACGTTTTACTCCTTTAAAGGAAGCGAGAGCAGTGCGAATATCTTCTTCTGAAACACCATTCATATAGCACGCGCCGATTGCCGCCAGTGCATTTTCTACGTTGTGATATCCAGGTAAGCCGAGAACAAAATGCTCCATGACACGACCTTTCACCCTAACGGAAAACTGGTAAGTATCTCCGATCAGCTCGCAACGTGTAAGGCGAATATCTGCCTGTCCGGTTGTATGGTAAGTGATTGCTCTTGCTGTTACCTCTGCGGGAAATTTAAGTCCGGCTTTAAGGATGATGTTTCCACCTTTTTCGGTCTGGGAGGCAAACTGCGCAAACGATTCCTGCAGCGATTCCTTCTTACCGTATATATCCAGGTGATCTGCATCTGTCGAGGTAATGATAGCAGTATCAGGATGTAAATGGAGGAATGAGCGATCGTATTCATCCGCCTCTACAACCAGCAAAGAATCTACGGTTCCGCTCAGGTAATTCGTGTTGTAGTTTGAAGAGATTCCACCAAGAAAAGCAACCGGTTTTCTTCCGGCACTTTCGAGGATATGGGCAATCATAGTGCTGGTGGTAGTCTTACCGTGTGTTCCAGCAACGGCAATGGTTGTGTGGGCCGATGAAATGATACCAAGCACCTCTGCCCTTTTGTGAAGCTTAATGCCTTTGTCCTTCAGGTAATTCAGCTGTTTATGAGTTGCTGGGATTGCGGGTGTATAAATCACCAGAATCTCTTTTTCATCGACACTTCCCTGTAGTTCGACAGGAAGTAAGTCTTCCCGGTCCTCAAAGACAAGGTGCATTCCTTCTGCAATAAGCTGATCTGTTAGAACTGTCGGCGTTTTATCATATCCGCCAACGGCAATGCCACGGTGCAGAAAATACCTTCCCAGGGCGCTCATCCCGATCCCGCCGGCGCCTAAGAGATATACATATTTTACTGCTTCGAGGTTCATATCAATTGCGGATCAACCGGAATATTTCGTCAACAATTTCTTCTGTAGCGTTGGGCCTTCCCAGGCCGGCAATATTTTTCTGCAGGTCGGCACGACGGTCTGCGTCGGAACTGAGCTGAACTATAAGATCACCAAGCACTTCACGGGCGGCAGAATCCTTTACCAAAAGGGCCGCCTTATTATCCACTAAAGCCTGGGCATTTTTGGTTTGATGATCTTCTGCGGCATGCGGATAAGGAATCAGAATGCATGGTTTTTTTACAAGGCATAATTCCGAAACGGCAATTGCTCCTGCCCTTGAAACGACCAGGTCGGCACAGGCATAAGCGTAGTCCATTTCCTTAATGAAATCAAAGGCTTTGAGGTTTTTATTGCCTTCTTTTTTAACTGCTGCCTGAGCCTGTTCGATGTATCCTTTGCCTGTTTGCCAGATAAGCTGGATGCCGTTTTCCTTCAGTCGCATGAGGTTTTTATTGATGCTTTCGTTGATGGAAAAAGCACCGAGGCTTCCACCAACAACAAGAACAGTGAACATCTCCGGATCGAGGTCGAAATGCTTAAACCCTTTTTCACGCTTGCCCTCAAGCTGTGTTATTTCCTGCCGAACGGGATTGCCTGTAAGGACAATCTTCGATGCCGGGAAAAACGCTTCCATCTTTTCATAAGCTACGCATATCTTGGCAACCCGTTTCGCAAGCAACTTGTTGGTGATACCAGGAAAAGAGTTTTGTTCCTGCACCAATGCGGGAATGGATTTCTGTCCGGCAGAATAAAGGATTGCACCGCTGGCATATCCGCCAACACCAATGACGACATCTGGCCTGAATCTTTTCAGGATCTTTCCCGCCTGGCGTATAGCACCCAGCAATCTGAAAGGAACCAGCAGGTTTGAAAAGCTGAATGAACGCTTCAAACCTGTAATGTTCAATCCGATGATTTCGTAACCAGCAGCAGGAACCTTTTCCATTTCCATGCGGCCTTTCGCACCCACAAAGAGGATTCCTGCATCTGGCTCGCGTTTACGGATTCCATTAGCAATCGCAACCGCAGGGAAGATATGTCCACCTGTACCGCCGCCTGATATGATGAATTTATGCGACAACATCCGCCTCCTCTCCTTCGCTATCCTTCACACAAAACCGGCTCACACACAGAATAATTCCAATAGAAATACTGGTAAACCAGAT
>Ga0105049_10003505_pt1 | contig 18550 bp, 12 predicted proteins | sample MAT06_FD_78087 | JGI IMG/M metagenome (GOLD analysis project Ga0105049, IMG submission 78087) | Freshwater microbial communities from Lake Fryxell liftoff mats and glacier meltwater in Antarctica - MAT-06 | ecosystem: Environmental > Aquatic > Freshwater > Ice > Liftoff microbial mat | place...
GGCCCAGTTGTTCTGGATGGCGCGACGGACCGGTCGACCGGACCTGGTGCAAGACGATCTGGCTACGCTTGCCGCCGACCTGTCCGAGTACGAGGCGGACCCCGGTGTGCAGTACGCGTATTATGACATGCTGGCGCTGGCGCTCTTGTGGTACCAGCCGGCGATCCTGCCGGTTCTTCCGTCGCCGACCGCCGCGTCGTGGCAAGGCCAGGGTGCGATGCCAGTTTCGATTCACCGCCGGAGGGAAGGGGACCTTTTTCTTGGCGTGAAGGGTGGCTCTGTCGGCATCAGCCATTCGCACATGGACGTTGGCAGCTTTGTCTTTGAGGTCCAGGGCGTACGCTGGGCCGTCGACACCGGGATGCAGGACTATGACAGCCTGGAAAGCGCAAAGGTGGACCTTTGGAACGAGCGCGAACAGGCCAGCCAGCGCTGGGATGTGTTTCGCATCGGCCCCGAGAGTCACAGCATTCTGCGCTTTGATCGCGCGCCGCAGGTGTTGCTGCGCAAGGGAAGGCTGTTCGATGTTTCCGACCAGGGGTGCGCAGTCGATCTCTCGATGCTGCATGGTGATGATATTACATCGGCAATCCGCCGGTTTGATCTGATCGACGACGGGATTCGGGTGCGGGACAGCTGGCAAGCGGCTGTCCCGACCGTCGCCTCGTGGCAATGGATGACCTGCGCCAACGTCAGCATGACGACGAACGGGCTGCTCCTTCGGCAAAGTGGCCGCACCCTCCGGCTGCGGGTGCGGGGTTCATTGCCGTTCCAGATCTTTGTGGACGATGTATCAGCCCCGATGCGGCACTTCGACCTGCCCAATCCCGGACTGCGCCGCATACGGGTGGAGAATAAATCGCCGGACCGCAAAGGATGGCATCAGGTCGAAGCGGCGTTCGAACCGTCAGGCGCAGATGACACCACCGACGTGACCTGATCGTATGGCCTTGTCACCGCGCCCTGACCCGGCATCAGCGGCAATGGGCGCTGGTCGACATCACATCAACCGGACGTGCATGTCGTCCGCCATCCGCACATGTCATTGATCAAAAGGAGAACAAGGTGGATTTACTCGATCCGACGCCAGCTCCTGCCGAGCGCGTGTTTCGCCGGTATGAGGAAATTCGGAACCGGCTGCCGTCTGCGCACTTTCCGGATACCGCGATTGAAACCTTGACCCTCCTTGAGGCGGTCGGTGATTGCGACGGGATCGTTCTTGACGCTTTCGGCGTCCTCAACGTCGGCGATACCCCCATCGATGGCGCGGTTGCGCGGATGGCGCAACTGCGGGCCCTTGGCAAACGCCTTTGCGTTCTTACCAACTCTGCCAGCCATACGCGCGCCGAGGCGCTGGCCAGGTACCAGCGGCTGGGTTTTGATTTCACGCGTGACGAAGTCGTTTCCTCGCGGGATGTCGCCGCCGCACGACTGGAGGATGTGGCACCTGGGGCAACCTGGGCCGCAATCGCGGCACCCGGCGACAGTATGGCCGATATCCCGGCGCGGGTCGTCGACGCGATGAAGGTTGCCGGTTCGCTCGAATCGGCCGACGCCATCCTGTTCCTCTCGACGGCGCAGTGGAACGGCGCGTGGCAGGATCGTCTTCTTGCTGCACTCGAACGTCATCCACGTCCGGTCGTCGTCGCCAATCCCGACCTCGTTGCGCCTCGGGAAGGCGGATTGAGCCTCGAGCCGGGACACTATGCCCACGACCTGATCGACCGACTGGGACTCCCGGTGCGATTCTTCGGAAAACCCTTTGGCGAAGCATTCGCGGATGTGGCACTTGCCATCGGCATGGCCCCGGCCCGTCTGATCATGGTGGGCGATACCCTTCATACCGATGTCCTCGGAGGCGCAGCGGCGGGGATGAAGACGGTCCTCGTGGCGCGACACGGATTGTTCGCGGGCCACACTGTAGGCGACTACATTTCCCGCTCCGGGATAGTTCCGAACGTCATCGCGGCGAAAACATGACGGGTGCCGACATTCGATGCGTGTGACCCGCTTGGGATCCGGTTGGCGTGCCATCGGATGTCTGGTTGCGCCGGCTGGTGGTCAGCAAGACAATTGGCGGGCCCGATATCGACACGCCCCAGGCGATGATGCTGCGCCGTGAACCAAAAGCCAGTGTCGAACGCCATGAGCGGTTGCGTGCCCAGATGGCCGGAGACCGCGACGAGATATGATCTGACCTGCCCTGACCTGACCTGCCCTGACCTGCCCCCCGGTCGACCGTGAACTATGACGATAGTCCTTGGGTTTGATAGTCGGTGGTTTCGGGTTGGGCAAGCGCGCCGGGCGCGGTGCCCTCAGATTGCTCAAGCGCCCAGCCCGCTTCTGCGGGGGTCTTGTTGCCCGGCGAGGCATGCGGCCTGACGTTGTTGTAATCGCAGCGCCAGAGGGCCAGCGTCTGGCGGCCGTCCGCGAGGCTGTCGAAGTTCTCCTCGTTCAGGCATTCGACCCGCAGGCTGCCGTTGCAGCTTTCGATCAGACCGTTCTGCCGGGGGTTGCCCGAATCGATGGAATGCCTGGCGACGCCGGTATCACCTGCCCATTTGAGGATCGCCCGACGGGTGAACGAGCTGTGACCGAAAGGTGGTGACCCTGTGATCAGACGGCCTTGAATTCCGTGCATCTGCTCCATCTGGTCGAGCAGTGGCGTCACTTTTCTGGACGGCGATGTTCGCCTCCGCCTGGTCCAGACGGCGGCGAAGTGCGCAAACCGCGCGATTGGCTTTGAAAAACTCGGCCTGCAGCGGATTGACCGGTGCCTTGGGTGGGCCGCGTCGCCGCGATAACAATGCCCCCAACGTGCCTGCCGTGCGCTGTCGCCGCCAATCGGTCAGCGCCGAGGCATAAAGCGCCTCCCGCCGCAACATGGCCGAAACCCCGCCGGTGGCTGCCGCATGGTCCGTCTCATCCTGAATGCGCAGTTTGTATCTTGCGGTGAAACTGCACCGCTTCGGTGGTCGTCGTCAGCCCGGCTGTCGGGGTGCCCGGCGCGGCTGCGAGGCGGGCGGGTGGGATCGCAGGCGAAATCTCAGATCCGGCATCCGGTGAAAGCGGTATCTGTGAAGGCATTACCATGGGTTCGGTCTCCTGCGCCCGCAAGTGCAAACTTCAGCCGGTCGGATGGCTCATTCGTATTGGCACGGAGCGGCCGCCAGAGCGGACAAGCCAGTGTTCCCCACCTGACACAGGATTCCCATCGAGGGCCTGACGTGCCATATTCGGGGCGTGAGACGCGATGACATCTGCCTTTGCCTTGAGGCCGCGATCTATGACTATCCGGCGCAACACAAAGACAAACCGAAGCCTTCAAGTGGACCAGAACCGCCGAGGATATCCTCACCCGAGAACGCCGCGCGCGCGACAAACCCGATGAAATTCGCGAAAACAGGTAGGAATTGCCAGACTAGGGAGCATTAGCCGGACGACAAGGCAAGTTGGCTGCGCCCGTCGAACAGGTGTATCCGCGCCTGATCGAATTGCAGCCAGACCGGTTCATCGGCGGCAATCGGCACATGCGGTTCCAGACTGACCACCACCACCGAGGGGCCGAGATAGACCTGGACAAAGGTGATGTCGCCGGTGGGTTCTACCGTATAGACGCGGGCCGGTACTGCGCCGGGGTGCGGCGACTTGTGCAGGGCAATGGTCGAATGACGCGCGCCCAGGATCACCTCGGGGCCGGTGGCGCGCAGCGCCTTGCGCGCGTTGGCGGGCGACAGCGGCAATTCCCAGGCATCGGCATGGGTCAACACCACCTCGGTGCCGCGGGTCTGGGCGGTCAGGGGCACCAGGCTCATCGCCGGGCTTCCGACAAAGCTGGCGACAAAGGTATTGAGCGGACTGGAAAAGATCTCGGCCGGGGCGGCATATTGCTGCAGATCGCCGCCCGACATCACCGCCATCTTGTCGGCCATCGTCACGGCCTCGAGCTGATCATGCGTGACATAGATCACCGTCGCACCCAGATCCTGATGGAACCGCTTCAACTCGGACCGCATCTGCACCCGCAGCTTGGCGTCCAGGTTCGACAGCGGTTCGTCCATCAGAAAGGCGCGCGGGTCGCGCACCAGTGCACGGCCCAGCGCCACCCGCTGCTGCTGGCCGCCGGACAATTCGCGCGGCTTGCGCTCCAGCAATGCGGTGATGTCCAGCACGCGGGCGGCCTCGCGCACCTTGGCGTCGATCTCGGCCCGGGGCAGTTTGCGCATCTGCAGCGGAAAGGCCAGGTTCTTGAACACCGTCTTGTTGGGATAAAGCGCGTAGTTCTGGAACACCATCGCGATGTCGCGGTCCTTGGGGTCCAGGTCGTTCACCAGCCGGTCGCCGATCATGATGTCGCCGCCCGACATCGGGATCAGCCCGGCAATCAGGTTCAGCGTCGTCGTCTTGCCACAGCCAGACGGGCCGACCAGGGCGACAAATTCGCCATCCTCGACGGTAAAGGAGACCCGGTTGACGGCGGTCACCGTGCCATAGGTCTTGACCACGTCGCGCAGGATCACCTGGGCCATTGCACGCCTTCACTGTATGTCATGCCTTGACCGCACCTTCGGTCAGCGCCTTGACGAAGTATTTCTGCAGGACCAGGAACATCACCACCACCGGCACGCTCATCAGGAATGTCGCGGCCATCAGGCCGGGCCAATCGGTGGCGAACTCGGCGAAAAAGCGTTGGATGCCGACGGGCAGGGTCATGCGATCCTGATCGTTGATGAAGGTCGCGGCATAGACATATTCATTCCAGGCCCCGATAAAGGAAAAGATCGCCGTGGCGATGATGCCGGGCATCGACAGCGGCATCACGATCAGAAGGAACGCCTGAAACCGCGTCGCGCCGTCGATGCGGGCCGCCTGTTCCAGTTGCACCGGGATATTGTCATAAAACCCTTTCAGCAGCCAGATCGACAGCGGCAGGCCAAAGGTCAGATAGGTCAGGATCAGCGCCGCATGGGTGCCGACCAGCCCCATCCAGCGCATCAGCAGGAACAGCGGCATCAGGAACACCACCGCCGGGAACATGTTGCGCAACAACACGGCAAAGAACAGGAACGTCCGGCCCGGAAAGCGGAAGCGTGAAAACGCATAGGCCGCAGGCACCGCCACCGCGACGCCCAGGATGGTGGTCGCGGTCGAGACATAGAGGCTGTTCCAGAAATACAGCAAGAACTCGCGCCCGACGCGGTTGGTGACGTCCAGCAATTTGACATAGTTCTGCAAGGTCGGCTCGGCCGGCCACCATTGCGGCGGGTATTGCATCGCTGCGAACTGGCTTTTGACCGAGGTCAGGATCATCCAGACCATCGGCAGCACGGTAAAGATCAGCAGCAACGTCAGAAACACCCGCCCCGCCCAGCGCCAACCGTCGATGCGTTTGCGCACACTCATTCCGCGCGCCCCCTGTCGCCGCGCGTCAGCGCCTTGACGTAGAAATACCCCAGTCCCATCAGCACGATGAACAGGATCACCGCATAGGCCGAGGCGACGCCCCAGCGCTGGCGGCCAAAGGCGATCTGGTAGATCTGGGTGATCCAGATATCCGACGCCCCGGCCGGCCCGCCGCCTGTCATGATCCAGGGGATGATGAAGGAATTGAAGTTGGCCACCATCAGCAGCAGCACCGTGACCATCGACACGCCCGCCAGATGCGGCGCGGTCACATGCCAGAAGCGTTGCCAGGCATTGGCCCCGTCCACCTGCGCGGCACGCAGCAGTTGTTCGGGCACCGTTTGCAGCCCGGCCATGATCATGATCATCGCGAACGAGAACTCGCGCCAGATGTTCACCACGATCAACGATGGCAGCACTGTATAGATGTTGTCGATGAAATTGATCGGCCGGTCGGTCAGGCCGACAGCCACCGACATCGCGCCGAAGACGCCGAAATCGGAATGATAGAGCCATTTCCAGACATAGGAAGCGGCGACGGCGCTGACGACATAAGGGATCAGCAAAAGCGCCCGCAGCATCCCGCGCCCGGCGAACTCTCGGTGCAGCGACAGCGCGGCGCAGACGCCCAGGACAAAGGCGATGCCGGTCGAGGCAACGGTCCAGATGAGAGTGTTGAGGGTAACGGCGCGGAACGACGCACTGGACAGGACGGTGCCGTAATTGTCCAGCCCGGTCCAGATCTTGTCGCGCATCTGCAAATTGGGCGGGGTCCGATAGAAGCTGAGTTCGATCGTGTAATAGATCGGGTAGGCGATCACGATCAGCATCACGATCAGCGACGGCAGCACATACAGGTAATCGTGCCGGTGACGCACGATCTGCCGCAGCAGCCCTTCGGGTCGCGCCGTCATCGTCGGCAGCGGCCCGCGATCCGACAAGGCCTCGGTCACGCGCGGATCCCCTGCGCGCAGCAAGGAACCGGCGGCAAGGCCGCCGGTCCGGTTGAGGGCACCGCCTGGGTCACAACCCGCTCAGCAGCTCTTCGACCTTGGCCGCCGCGTCGTTGGCGGCCTCCTCGACCGTCATCGCGCCGGTCAGGGCGTTCTGCAGCATGTCGGGGATGATGATGTTCATGATCTCGGGCGCTTCGGGGATCACCGGAAAGGGAATGCCGTTGGGCAGCATCGAGGTGGTGACATCCAGAAAGCGGATCGTGTCCAGCCGCTCGGCCATCCATTCGGTACGGAACCCGTCCAGGTTGCCGGGGTTGGACCCGGTCCAGGCCAGTTTGGTCGACCATTCCGGGCTGGTCCAGAAGCAGATCAGCGCGCGGGCCGCCATCTCGTCCAGCCCACCATCGACATACTCGTCGCGGATGATGTGGATGTTGGAGCCGCCAAACACCACCGCGCGCCGGTCCGGTCCTTCGGGGATCAGGCCATAGCGCATGTTGTCCACCACGGTCTGCGCCGTGGCCTGATCGGCCCCGGTGGCCAAGGACGCCAGATCGACCATCTTGGCATATTCCGACGGGTGGGCGATCATCATCGCCAGTTGCCCGGCGATGAACGGTGCCTGATTGTCGGCCTGGGTATTGGTCAGGGCCGAAACGGGGACAGACTGGTCACGCACATACATGTCATAGGATGCCTGCAACGCGGCGATCGCACCGGGGCTGTTCAGGCCGACGCTGTCATAGGTGGGCGCGTCGGTGTTTTCATCCAGCGCCGAGCCGCCATAGGCCCACATCTGCGGCATGAAGCGGAACGGCGTGTTGCCCGCGTTCTGCTTGGCCACCAGCCCATAGCCAGCGATGCCCAGCCGGTCATGGATCTGGGCCGAATAGGCAACCACATCGTCCCAGGTCGCGGGCGGGCTTTCGGGGTCCAGCCCGGCGCGTTCGAAAATGTCGGCGTTCCAGATGAAGGCCATCGTTTCGTTGTTGGTGGGGATGCCATAGCCCGCACCGTCATACGTGACCGATTTCAGCGCGCCGGGCCAGAAATTGGCGCTGTCATAGCCCACATCCTCGGGGGCCAGTTCCTGCATGTAGCCCTTGGCCCCGAACTCGACTCCGCCAAGGATCTGCAACCGCACCACCATCGGTCCGGCATTGCCCAGAAGCGAGGTGCGCAGCTTGTCCAGCAGGGTATTGTAATCGACGTTCTGGGCGTCGGTCTCGATGTTGGGATAGGTTGCGGCCCAGGCCGCCCAGAACTGGTCGTTGATGTCGCGCTCGATCTGAGGCGAGGCGTCGTTCGGCCCGGTCCACCAGACCGAGACCCGGCCGGTATAATCCAGCGGCACGATCTGGCTGCAGTCGCCTGCCGTGTCGAAGGTGGCGGTGCCGGCGATGGAGCGGATATATTCCGGCGACCATTGCGACAGATCCACGCTTTGCGCCGTGGCCGCGATCGGCAGCGCCGCCAACGCCAGCGCCGCAGTGGCCGCAGTGCCGCGTCGCAGACAGGCAAGGCTTGACAAGACATGGCCGCTGACGCGACCCAAATAGTCGTTCATCACGATTCCTCCTCAAAGGCGGTTTTCCCGCACGATTCTGAATACCTTGATAGGCGCAACGTATTGACTGCCATCAACCAGTGTCAACCGCCAAGGCATCTGCTGCGACGCAGCAGACATTTGCTGCAATTGCACGGCCCTCACTTGCAGTTGCGGCATTCACGCCCTGTGGCGGCGCGTTGACAGGGCGCAGGCCGGATCATAGGCTGATCGGGTGCGGTTTCTGCACAGGCTGGCGACCCCCGGGGGACATCCATTGAAGATCACCGATATCAAATGCGCGGTCATCGGCAGCAATCCGATTGTCCGTATCGTGACCGATCAGGGCATCAGCGGATATGGCGAGGTCGAGGCCTACAAGCCTTATCTGGCGCCCTATGTCCTGCAATTGCGCGACGCGCTGCTGGGCCAGGATCCGACCGATGTGGAACGCTGCATGCAGCGCATTCGCCAGCGCGGCGCGTTCAAGCCCTATGGTGCGGCGGTCAGCGTGATCGAACATGCGCTGTGGGATATTGCGGGCAAGGCGGCGGGGGTGCCGGTTTACAAACTGCTGGGCGGCAAGGTCCGCGACAAGGTGCGCACCTACAACGGATCGCTGCGGGTGCCGATGGGCGGCACCACGCCCGAACATTACGCCGCCGATTGCAAACGCATGATGGCGCTGCCCGAAGGTTTCACGATCATCAAACAGGGCGTGGCGTTTCACTCGGCGCAAAAGCGGGTGCCGGGGTTCTTCCTGGGCGAGGTGGACGAGAACCCGTTTCATGGCGGCATCGAACAGGGCCTGATGACGGAACGCGGGTTGAATCATGTGATTGATTGCGTGGCGGCGATGAAAGAGGTTCTGGGCGACAAGGTGGCCCTGGCGCTGGATTGCGGACCGGGCTGGATGCCGACCGATGCTATCCGTTTTGCCCGCGCGGTCGAGAAATACAATCCGATCTGGCTGGAAGACATGCTGACCGGGGACTACATTCCCTATGTCAATGCCGAAATCTACCGCGACCTGACGCAATCGACATCGACCCCGATCCATACCGGCGAGCAGATTTATCTGCGCAACAATTTCAAGGAATTGATCGAATCCCGCGCCGTCGATGTGATCGGCCCCGATCCCTGCGACGTGGGCGGCATTGCCGAATTGAAATGGATCGCCGAATACGCGCATCTGCACGGCATCCTGATCGCTCCGCACGGCACCGGCAACGGCCTGCTGGGCCTGGCCGCACTGGTGCAGGTCTGCGCGACCCTGCCGCCCAATTACATCGCGTTCGAATATCCCAGCGGGACGCATCCCTGGTGGTATGACATTGTCGATGGCCTGCCAAACCCCATTGTGCAGAACGGCGAGATCACCGTCTGGGACCGCCCGGGAATGGGGGTGGATCTGAACCCCGAGCGGACAAAACCCTATCTGAAACCCGAGGACGCCGCCTTCTTCGACTGAACCCCCCAAGCCCCGGGCTGTTTGGGGCCAGATAGTGCCGGGTGCGCCGAAGGGGGGCGGGTGCTGGTCGACGAAGACGCAACCGCCTTCGGTCCGGCATCTGCGCGCTCGTTTGGGCCGCGGGTCGACGCCGGGCAGGTTGCGCACGACAAGGCCGGGCGCCGCCTCCCGGACTACCTTTCAACAGCCACTGCCCATTCGGTCGCCAAGCAATGCGGTGCGAGCGAACGCAGCGCACTGCAGTGACGCACCTCGACCGCGGACCCACCTTGATGTCCATCCTCGCGCGCGACAGCACGAAAGCCAACGTTCCCCATTCCGGCATTTCCAAAGGAGATCGTGACAGATCGTCTGCGAACCGATGGTGCGGCGCGCCCCGCGAAGAAAACGAAACGCCGCAACCAGCAAAACCCATGGTAGTCTACGACGATAGCATTTTTTCCTGCTACGGACTAGCGTGTCGGGGGCGGCTGATTGGTGGAGGTGTTCCACCTCGTGGCGCTGATGAATGAAACGCAACAGAGGATTATGGAGATGATTTTTTTCAAGCAGGGTAGGAGTTTACTGTTCCAACCCGGCCAGGTCCCGTCCATGCGCACATGCGCGCCCTTGGCGCCGATCCGACCCGCGCGTCGCATGTCCGCGGTGCCGCCGCGCCAGGTGCCGACCGAAGAACCGCCCACCGCGCCGGTGGAAATGCCGCCCGACGCCCCCGAATTGCCCGAACCATCTTCACCCGAAATTCCAGGCGTGCCACCGCACGAGGCGCCCGTCACTACGCCCTCCGAGATGCCGCAGGAGGAGGGGTGGGGGCAGTTCGATGGCGAGACGAGGTCGAGCGCCTCACGGGTCAGAAAACGGCTGCGCTCGGCGTCCTCGGGGCGCAGATCGCGCTTACGATCTGTGGAATGATATCACCAGTCCTGCACAGCCAGAAACCCCTGCTGCCACATCCGGAAAGCTGGCTTCAGCCGGGCCGAGTGACCTGCGCTGCGAGCAGCACGATCAAAGTTCCGATGCGGGTGGTCCCGAGGTAGTGCAGGCAACGGCGCGATCAGTGTCTAAAGCTTGATGCCAACTGGCAGTACTGCAGGGACATTCTGCCTTTTCGGCGCCCGGGTTGTCGGCTTGACAGCCGGTGCGTCCCCGAAACCAAGCTGATCCAGATCAAGGCATAATCTGTGCGCAAGGTCCACTGCTCGCATAAAGGCGGCGATCGCTGCCCTCATCGAAGGACTTTCTCATGCTTGCAACCGGCACCCTTGTCGTCGTCGCCGACGGCACCTCTGCCCTGATCTACCGCAACAGCGGCCACCAGACGGTGTCACTCGAACTTCAGGAAACCGTCACCCCCCAAGGGTTGCTGAACGATGGCCCCGCAGGCTGGACCCCAGTCGAGAAAAGCCCGCGGGACCGCGACGAAGCGACGTTCTCAAAGCAACTGGTGCACAAGCTGAACGCCATGGCTTTGGCGCATCATTTGCCCGACGCCGTGGTCATCATCGCCGACCCTTCGTCGCTTGGCCACATGCGTCCGCTGTATCATGCCGAGTTGAAGAGGAGGATCGTGCGGGAACTTCACAAGACGATGTTGAAATCTTCGCCCGAGGATGTGGCTGCGGCCTTGTCGAAACCCTGACTGGCGCTGCCATCTGCAGAACGGAAGAAAATGCGCCGTCTGTCGCTGTCGGACGAGCCCACCGTATCCGAGAAGCGACGCCCAAGCCAAAGGCCCTGTCGGTGCTGCCCGAGCATACATCGACGATCCAGCACAGCTTCTTCCGCTACTTCAAGACCAGCCCCGAGATCATCCGCCTGGCCGTCATGATGTACGTACGGTTCCCGCTTTCGCTTAGAAACGTCAAGGACGTGTTGCATGCGCATTCCACGGAAGATGGGCAGTCATTCCACGCGATTGTGGGCAGCCATTCCACGCGATGGTGGGCAGCTGGTTTGACCGACGGTTTCTTGGACCGAGCTACTCCCCAACTCTTGGACAGATCTACGGCTGATTCAAGCTACTGCCTGCGCCTGCTGGTCGGTTTCGATACTCTTGAAGTAAACTGCGGCGGGCGGCTGTGCAAACTGGCGCAAGTTCTCACAGTCAGGATCAACGATAACGCCGGGCGCATTGCGGTTGTGACGGGGCCGAGCGGGCGGCGGCGGTGGCCGCAGCATGTGAAGGCGGCAATTGTGCTGGAGACCTTCGGTGATGGGGTGTCGGTCGCGGATGTCGCGCGCACGCACGGCGTTTGGGTACCCCAACTGCATGCCCGGCGATGGGCGGCGCGGGACGGTTGGCTGCCGATGCCGACGGATGACGCGTTTGGTCTGGTGCCGGTCATCAGGGCAGGCGGTGGTGCGAACGGCGGTGGGGGGGCCGCGCCGTGAGAAAGCCTGACTTGGTTTTGCCCACTCCCCGGGGGGGGCAAGAAAGGGGCGCGGGTCTCGACCATGAACAGGTGCCCCGACCATTTGAGGTCTCCGCCCAGGACAATCCATTCTTATCCATGCCGATGGACCGGGTTATCGGATCGCTCTGCGCCGCGACATGACCAAGTCGCATACCGCATCTTGCCAAAGCACCGTCAAAAGCCGCCGGTTCATCCCTACGGTTGGCAACCAATTGATTGCAAACTGGTTTGATTGTCTTATTCTGGCAGACATCAAGGCAACAAAAAACCCCGGAGGGTGCCTTTTCAGCAATTGATATTGCGTGACCAGACTGGAGCGGGCGAAGGGATTCGAACCCTCGACCCTAACCTTGGCAAGGTTATGCTCTACCCCTGAGCTACGCCCGCACTCCATAACCGGCTGTTAGCGCACCTGCCAGGGCAGGGCAAGCGGGTTTCATCCGGTTTCGGCTTGGGTGCCACCATGGTGCCGACGCGCAACCGCACCAGGTCTGCACCGGGTCTGCGCCGGGGTCTGCACCCGGCGTCTGCACCCGGGGTCTGCACCGGGCCTGAACGGGGTCTGAACGGGGGCCTGCACCGGGGTCTGAACGGGGGTCTGAACGGGGGGGCCTGCACCCCGTCAGCACGGGGGCCTGCACGGGGGCCCGCACCGGCCGTCCCGACCGTGGTAAAGGGGGCCCGGTCGGCGCGGGGCGCTGCCATGGCGCGGGCAGCGCCTACTCGAATTCGATCAGCAGATCCTTGGCGTCGATCTGCGCCCCGGCCCCGACATGCACGGACTTGACCACGCCGTCGCGGTCGGCGTGGATGCCGGTTTCCATCTTCATCGCCTCGATTGTCAGCATCAGATCCCCCGCACGGACCGGCCGTCCAGCCTGCGCGGCGACCGTCGCCACCACGCCCGGCATCGGGGCACCGATATGGCGGGGGTTGCCGGTTTCGGCCTTGGGGCGTTTCACCAGCTTGGCGGCCACCTTGCGGTTGGGGATCCGGATCGTGCGCGGCTGGCCGTTCAATTCAAAGAAGACCCGCACCTCGCCTTCGTCCGTCGTCTCGCCCACCGCTTGCAGCCGGATCTCCAGCGACTTGCCCGGCTCGATCTCGCAACTGATCTCTTCGCCGGGCTGCATGCCGTAAAAGAATGTCTTGGTCGGCAGCGCCCGCACCGGACCATAGCTGCGGTGGCGGCCCATGTAATCCAGAAACACCTTGGGATACATCAGATATCCGTTCAGATCCTCGTCATCGACCGTCTTGCCCAGCAGCTCGCGGCTGACCTTGCCGCGTACGGCCTCGATGTCGACCGGGGGCAGGTACTTGCCGGGGCGGGCGGTCAGCGGGGCCTCGCCCTTCAGCACCTTGTTCTGGATCGCGGGCGGCCAGCCGCCGGGGGGCTGGCCCAGATTGCCCTTCATCATGTCGACCACCGAGTCGGGAAAGGCGACATCGGTGCCGGGGTCTTCGACATCGGCGCGGGTCAGGTTCTGGCTGACCATCATCAGCGCCATGTCGCCCACGACCTTGGACGACGGCGTGACCTTGACGATATCGCCGAACATTTGGTTGACGTCGGCATAGGTCTGGGCAACCTCGTGCCAGCGTTCTTCCAGCCCCATGCTGCGCGCCTGGGCCTTGAGGTTGGTGAACTGGCCGCCGGGCATCTCGTGCAGGTACACCTCGGACGCGGGGGCCTGCAGGCCGGATTCGAACGCCAGGTAATGCGCCCGCACCTGTTCCCAATAGTTCGAAATCGTGCGGATCGCGGCAATATCCAGCCCGGTATCGCGCCCGGTGTGGCGCAGCGCCTCGACGATGCTGCCAAGCGTCGGCTGGCTGGTATTGCCCGACAGCGCGTCCATCGCGCCATCCACCGCATCCACCCCCGCCGCCGCTGCCGCCATGATCGTGGCAATGCCGGCGCCGCCGGTGTCATGGGTGTGAAAATGCACCGGAATTGCGACCTCGGCCTTTAACGCAGTGATCAGCACGCTGGCCGCGGCGGGTTTCAAGAGGCCCGCCATGTCCTTGAGCCCCAGCACATGCGCGCCGGCCTGCTCCAATTCTCGGGCCATGCCGACATAGTATTTCAGGTCGTATTTCGCCCGGGCCGGGTCGAGGATATCGCCGGTATAGCAGATCGCCGCCTCGCAGACCTTGTTGGCGTCAATAACGGCATCCATCGCCACCCGCATGTTCTCGACCCAATTGAGCGAATCGAACACACGAAACACGTCGACGCCGGATGCCGCGGCCTGTTTGACAAAGAATTGCACCACATTATCGGGGTAGTTGGTATAGCCGACGCCATTGGATGCCCGCAGCAGCATTTGGGTCATGATGTTGGGCATTGCCGCGCGGATATCGCGCAGGCGCTGCCAGGGGCATTCCTGCAGGAACCGGTAGGCCACATCGAATGTAGCCCCGCCCCAGCATTCGACGCTGAACAGCCCGCTCATCCAGGCGGCATAGGCCGGGGCGGCGTTCACCATGTCGATGCTGCGCATTCGCGTGGCCAGCAAGGACTGGTGCCCATCGCGCATGGTGGTGTCGGTGATCAGCAGGCGCTTTTGCGCCAACATCCAGTCTGCCACCGCCTTTGGCCCCTGCGCATCCAGCAATTGCCGGGTCCCGGCTTTGGCATCCACCGGCGGTCGCACCGGCGGCCGGGGCGATTTCACGTCGGCACGCGGGCGCGGGCGGCCTTCGACATCGGGGTGGCCGTTCACGGTGATGTCGGCGATATAGGTCAATATCTTGGTCGCCCGGTCACGCCGCTTGCGGAAGGTGAACAGGTCTTGCGTGGTGTCGATGAATTTGGTGGTATATTCGTTGTTCAGGAATGTGGGATGTTTCAGCAGGTTGATGACGAAGTCGATATTGGTGGAAACGCCCCGGATGCGAAACTCGCGCAGGGCGCGGTCCATCCGTGCAATTGCCATTTCCGGCGTCGGCGCGCGCGACGTCACCTTGGTCAGCAGCGAATCGTAATAGCGCGTGATCACCGCGCCTGAATACGCCGTGCCTGCATCCAGCCGGATGCCCAGCCCTGCGGCGCTGCGATACATCTGGATGCGCCCGTAATCGGGGATGAAGTTGTTCAGCGGGTCTTCGGTCGTGACGCGGCATTGCAGCGCGTGGCCGTCCAGTTTCACGTCGTATTGCGACGCGCAGCCGGTCGCCTCGGTCAGGGATTTGCCTTCGGCGATCAGGATTTGCGCGCGCACGATGTCGATGCCCGTCACCTCCTCGGTCACGGTATGTTCGACCTGCACGCGGGGGTTCACCTCGATGAAGTAGAACTCGCCATCGTCCATATCCATCAGGAATTCGACCGTGCCCGCGCATTCGTAATTGACGTGGGCGCAGATGCGTTTCCCCAGGTTGCACAGTTTTTCCCGCTGCGCCGATGACAGATACGGCGCAGGCGCGCGCTCGACCACTTTCTGATTGCGCCGCTGTACCGAACAGTCGCGTTCCCACAGGTGATAGATGTTGCCCTGCTTGTCGCCCAGGATCTGCACCTCGACATGGCGGGCGCGCAGGATCATCTTCTCCAGATAGCCCTCGCCATTGCCGAATGCCGCCTCGGCCTCGCGCCGGCCTTCCAGCACCTTGGCCTCCAGCTCGGCCTCGTTCAGGATCGGGCGCATCCCGCGCCCGCCGCCGCCCCAACTGGCCTTGAGCATCAGGGGATAGCCGACCGCCGCCGCTTCGGCGCGGATCGCGTCCATGTCGTTGCCCAACACCTCGGTGGCCGGGATCACCGGCACCCCGGCGGCCATCGCCACCCGCCTTGCGCTGGCCTTGTCGCCCAACTGACGCATCGTCAGCGCCCTTGGCCCGATGAACGCGATGCCGGCCGCATCGCAAGCCTCGACAAACTCGGGGTTTTCGGACAGCAGACCATAGCCTGGATGGATCGCGTCCGCGCCCGACAGCCTGGCCACCCGGATGATTTCGGGGATCGACAGATAGGCCGCGACCGGCCCCAGCCCCTCGCCGATGCGATAGGCTTCGTCGGCCTTGAAGCGGTGCAGGCCCAGCTTGTCTTCCTCGGCAAAGACGGCGACGGTTTTCTTGCCCATCTCGTTGGCGGCGCGCATGACGCGGATGGCAATTTCGCCGCGATTGGCGATCAGGATCTTGTTGAAGACGGGCATTGAAAGGGCACCTTGTCGCCGGAACAGCAGCAGCAGTTTACGGGTGCTGCACTGCGGCGCAAGGGCGCGTTGCGGACCGGACGACAAGTATTGCGAACCTGGCGTCCGGGCTCGCGCGATCTGCCCGGCAAAGTACTGCTCCGGTTACTCGGCCGCGATGCGGGCCGCGACCAGAATGGCGGGTGTCGCCTCGGCAGGCGCGGGGGTCGACACGATGCCTGCCGGCTGGTCGTCACGGCGTTGCAGATCGGCCGGCACGACCTGGTTGCGGCCACGCGCCTTGGCGTCGTACAGCGCGTCATCGGCCACGCGCATCAGATCCTGCGGCAGGGCGCCATGTTGCGGAGCCACCGCAACCCCCAGCGAAATCGTGACGCGGGGCAGGTTCTTTTCGCCATAGCGCACGGAAATGGCCTCGACTGCGGCCCGCATCGCCTCGGCCCGGGCCATGGTTGTGGCCAGATCGGCGCGGGGCAGCATGATCATCAACTCCTCGCCGCCGATCCGGCAAGCCAGTTCGTCACGGTCGCACAACTGACCCAGTGCCACCCCCACGGCGCGCAACACCATGTCGCCCGCGTCATGGCCATGATTGTCGTTGAACTGTTTGAAGTGATCGACGTCGATGGCGATCACCCCGACCGGATCGCCGGATTTCCGGCTTTGGCTCAGCACGCGGCGCAGGCTGTCGGTCAGGCGACGACGGTTGCAAAGGCCGGTCAGCGGGTCGACTGATCCTGCAACTGGTCGCGCATGCGCACATTGGCGATGGCCAGGCTGATCTGTTCGGCGCTCATCTGTGCCAGCTTGCGGCCGGCGCGAAACTCGGCCGCTGTGGCGTCGTTGCGGGCGCGCAGGTGCACCAGGCCGACGGTTTCGCCATGGGCCAGGATCGGAAAGCAGATATACGGCTGCCCGTCGTGCGGTTCGGCATGGTTGCTGGTGAAATCCACATCGCTGTCACCGAAAACATATGTGCGGCCCCGGCGCAGGCCGCAGCATTCCTCGGGGTGGATATGCGCCTTGTGGCTGCCGCCGTTCCAGCTTGCACAGCCGTCCAGCACACCGCGCGAGTTGGAATAGACATAGACACTGCCCTCGCAACCCGGCAGCAGATGGGTCATGAACCGGGCGACCATCTCGAACAACTCGTCCAGCGACCGACTGGACTGCAGGGGTTCGTTCAGCTCGCCCAACAGCCGCACCTCGGGCGCCATGCGCAACTGGTCGGCCAGCAGACCGCGTTCCTGATCGGTGCGGTCGCGCAGATCGTGCAGGCGGCGACGGCCGGCGCGGGCCAGGAAGGCCATGACCGACCCGCCGACGATCACCGCAAGGCCCGATATTGCGGCAATCACTGCCTGCACCCGGCCAACAAAGACCGCGCGTTCGTCGGTCAGGTCGATGAACATCTCGATCAGGCCGACATAACCGCCGTTTACCATCACCGGCACATCAATTTCGGCCACCATGCGTTCGGCGCGCCGGTCGGTTGCCTGGCTGTGCAGGCGCAAGTCATCGACCTCGGTCGCGCGGGTGCTGCCGATTTCGTAGCTGGTCTGGCCGCCGGTCAGTTCGGCACCAGCATCATCGGTGCCGTGATGGCCCCCCAGATCCTCGGGTCGCGAAGACCAGAACACCAGCCCGTCGGCGGCGATCAGGTTCAGCCGATAGACCTCGGAACCGCGTGGGATACCGGACAACAGGGCGGCGTCGGCGGGCGTGACTGCTGCCGCGTGAAAGGTTGCGGCGCCTTGCCCCAGTTGCCCTACGATCCGGTTGCGCAAGATGTCGGCTTGGGCGCGGCTGTCACGTTCCAGCATGAGGTCGACAATCGGTCCGGGCAGACCCAGGGCCGCCAGGACAAGGGTCGCCACAGCGGCCACCATCAAAAGGGTTGTGGTGGCGGTCCGCCGCAGCGCACGGGACTGATCGACCAAGGCAAAGGTCACTGGAAGCCGTCCTTCTGGTTCGTGCTGTTCTGCTTGCCGAACGCCTGACAAATGCTTGCTGCGCCCGGACTGCTTCACCGCCGGATCCAGAAAACAAGCGCCAATTTCGTTTGATACATCGCGACGGAATGTCGGGGAACAATAGCAGAACAACTCTTCCCATAGCGGCGGATGGTTGCTAGACTGCTAGATATGACCCCTTCGTCCGCCCCCTTGGCTGCGCCTGAGTCCCTTTCTGCCCGCGCCATCGCGGCGCGGCCCATGCCCTATCTGGACGACCTGAACCCCGCCCAGCGGCAGGCGGCCGAAACGCTGGATGGGCCGGTCTTGATGCTGGCCGGGGCGGGCACGGGCAAGACCAAGGCCCTGATCGCGCGCATCGTGCATATCCTGGCCACCGGGCGCGCCCTGCCGCATCAGTTGCTGGCCGTGACATTCACCAACAAGGCCGCGCGCGAGATGAAACTGCGCATCGGCCGCCATCTGGGCGAGGCGGTCGAGGGTCTGCCATGGCTAGGCACGTTTCACGCCATCTGCACCAAGCTGCTGCGCCGGCATGCCGAACTGGTCGGGCTGAAGGGCAGTTTCACCATTCTGGACACCGACGATCAGTTGCGCCTGATGCGTCAGGTGATCGCCGCCGCC
>Ga0105049_10003506_pt1 | contig 18549 bp, 12 predicted proteins | sample MAT06_FD_78087 | JGI IMG/M metagenome (GOLD analysis project Ga0105049, IMG submission 78087) | Freshwater microbial communities from Lake Fryxell liftoff mats and glacier meltwater in Antarctica - MAT-06 | ecosystem: Environmental > Aquatic > Freshwater > Ice > Liftoff microbial mat | place...
ACGTCTTCTTACTTGCGGAACCTAGGGTTCTAGGTTCTTAGGGTTCTGGGCGTGTGGTGCCTAAGTGGGTGACAAGGGTTTGGGCGATTCGTGCGGCGGCTCCAGAGCGACCCATGCGGCGCTGCCCATTGGTGGCAATTTGCTGGCGGCGATCTGGGTGTGCTTGCAGGGTTTTGATGATCTCTGGGGTTTCTGTGGGGCGATCGCACAACAAAACGGAGCACCCCAACAAGCGGGTTTGGGCTTCTGCAAAGGCAGGGGTAAACTGTGGGCCGTTGCCGGGGTAGATGATGACGGGTTTACCCAAGCCCACCATTTGTTCGGTAGCGGTGCCTGCCATGGCGATCGCCCCTTGCGCCTGCTGCAAGGTATCTGCAAACCCCGTTGAGCGGAGGCATAACTGGCTGTAACCCTGGCAGAAGGTGTGGGGATCAGCGGTGGTGTGCCAACCCGCTTGCACTAAGGGGCGCTGAAAGCTTTCTAGGGGGAGGCTAGGGGCGATCGCCCCTACGAAGCGCAACGGCTGCGGCCACTGCTCCACCCATGCTTGCACCCCGCGCAAAATCATGCCCCAATTGGCGTAAGCCTCTGGGGGCCGCGACCCTGGCATCAAAGCCCAGGTGAGTTCTCCAGACTCCCAGGCCAATCGAGTCTGATTAGATTCGTGCTCAGCGGCCTCGGCCATGCCATCCATCATGGGGTTGCCGAGGTCAAACACCGGCAGCGGCCATTGGCGCAGGTTCTCGGCTGTGAGGCGATCGCGCGGAAATACTGCGCGGCAGCGGCGATGACCCATGAGCCACCGTTCCCAGGGTAAATAATCGGAGCCAGCCCAGCCTTCAAAGCGCTCGAAGCGGGTTCGCCGTGGCAACGGCCCCGTTTCATCTCGTAAATAATAGTCAGATTTGGCGGTGCCAACAAAGCCATAGGGCGCACCGCTGATCCACGCAAACAACAGCGGCACAATATCGCCCACGGCTAAGATCTGGCCACCCCCTTGACCCCACGCACGGATCGTTTGAATTTGAGCCTGGGTCAGCGCCAGCAAGCCACCGCCGAGATCCCGTGCCAGTTGCCGCCCATCCATATAGACAAACCCCCCAGAGGGCATGGCTTTGACCCGCCCAATAATGGGGATGCCAGCCTCTCGATAGGCATGGCCTTCCCCAACCAAGGGCAAGGCCACAATGTCTTCGATCCCCAATTCTTCGCAGTTCGCAAGAGAGCGGAGTTCCCGGAGAATACGGCAGGCGATCCCGTCTTCTCCATGACCATTACTCAAACAGAGCAGTTTCATGACAGGTTTCTGGCTGGGCAAGGAAGAAAAGTAGACAATCTGTTCAAATAAATCTGTTCAAAGACAATTCGTTCAATAGGTGCAATCCGGCTGGGATGGGCGCTCCTCTTACTGCATCCTTGGAGCGATCCCCGAAGCGATCCCCGAAGCGATCCCCGAAGCGATCCCCGAAGCGATCCCCGGAACAATTCAGGGACGCTTTAGGGAACGACATAGCCTAAATGATTAAGCAACTGTGCTACAACCCGATCGAGTGCCACAGCACGGGATGCCTTGAACAAGAGGCGATCGCCCGGTTGTACCCAGTCTGAGAGCCGCTGCCCTAGGGTCGCCGCATCACCAAACGCTTCCGAGGGTGTGGAGCCTGCCCCAGCCAGTAAGGCGGCAGTTTCGGCGGGTTCAGCTAAAACCAGCAAATGATCTAACCCCAGTTGCTGCACGGCTTCCCCGACTTGATAGTGGAACTGGGGCGATCGCTCTCCCAGATCTTTCATCGTGCCCAACACCGCCACCCGCCGCTGCCCCGGTAGCTCAGCCAACAGTTGTAAGGAGGCTAGCATTGACTCTAGGCCAGCATTGTAGGTTTCATCCAAAATCACAATGTCGTTGGGGAGGGCATAACGGCGCGATCGCCCCTGGGGCATTTCTACGGTTAACCCCTGCGGTAGCGCCTCCCACTCCAGCCCCAGCCCTCGCGCCACCGTTAGCGCAGCCAAAAAATTAAGAGCATTGTGGCGACCCGGTAGGGGCACCTGAAACCGCCGTCCTTCTACCTCAAGCGTGCCATCGGCTAGCCAATGCCCCCGAATATCTCCCCCGTCTAAGCCATAGGTTAGGGTTTTGCCGCCCCACACCGTTTGCGCCGTGGCCAGCAAGCGGTCATCATCGTGGTTTAACACCGCCAAACCCGTATCTGGCATTCTTTGCAAGAGTTCACACTTGGCTTGGGCGATCGCCTGCACTGACCCCAATCGCCCGATGTGTGCCGTCCCCACATTGGTAATGACGGCTATATCAGGGCAGGCGATGTGCGTCAACTCAGCAATTTCTCCTGGCGATCGCATCCCCATTTCAATCACCGCAAATCGATGGCGCTCTGGGTCAATTTCCAGCAAAGTTTTAGGAACCCCGATCTCATTATTAAAGTTGGCTTGGGTCTTGAGGACAGGGCCATACTGCCCCAGCACCGCTGCGATCAATTCCTTCGTGGTGGTTTTGCCCACAGACCCCGTGACAGCAACCACTGGGTGCTGAAAGCGCGTTCGCCACCAAGCTCCAAGTTGTTGATAGGCCGTCAACGTGGCGGCAACGGGCAAGATCGGTAAATTTACGGAAGAACCCAAGGTTGGCACGAAGTCTGCTTGAGACACCACAGCGGCGATCGCCCCTTGCCCCAAGGCTTGTTCCACAAACTGGTGGCCATCAAAGCGATCGCCCTGCAACGCCACAAATAGGTTCCCCGGATGCACCCCCCGACTATCGGTTGTGACCCCTCCCACAACTTGCCCCAAGCGCTCTGCGACCCTTGAGTTCACTGGGGCTGCCAGTGCTTCCACTACTTCCGCCAACGTACAGTGCCATCCCATATCAATCTCGAGTCATTCCCGTGATCCAGACATTTCCATTTGATCAAGACATTTCCATGATCAAACCACGAGCCATCATACCGCTTTCCGTCCCTGTCCCCTGCCGTCACAGCAGCTCTCGCAAACAGCCTCACCCCTCCGCATAGTCCCAGCCTCTATTCATATATCTATAAATATTTATAAGATATCTACCTAGAAACATCTATAGGGCTGTATCACCGGTGAGACCTGGGTTTGCAACGGCTGGCTGATGGATTCAGCCTCTCTTAGATTCACTTCAATGGGCAGAAAAAGGGCAGGCGTATCGAAAAACAATTGGCGTCTCCGCACAATCACGAAGCTCATTTAGCCTCAAAGAAGATACTCTAAGCGGAGGTCAACAACCGTTGTAGTACTAACTTCATCAAAAATTTAATAGCGCTGTGATCTTTATCACACTTCCTTAGGAGGTGGTCGCGTAGCATAAGTTACATAGGGATACTCCGAAAGTGAGCGTTGCACTCTCCATAATCAACTTATAATTTCAACGGCTGACTGAGGCGAAAGAGATATTCTGACCTTCAATAGGCACCTTGTATTAGCAAGACATCTTCCATAACGTCTCTTCTAGTAACTGTCCTCGATAGATGCATCATAGTCATGAGTGTGCATTTGGGAGCATTGATCGCATCTGACCACTACTTTGTTTAAAGTTTCTCCTGCGTCTTGTATGATTCGTCAGGCATAGTTAGCAAAAGACTTAGCACAAGACATAGTTAGCACAAGACATAGTTAACACAAGACATAATCAGGGAAAAAACCATAGTCGGCAAAGTCAGAGAGATTAGGTCAAAGGATAGGGTCAGGCCTGCATTATCCTCGGAAATCCTTAGAACAATCTTATTTGAGTGCAGTTCTGAGGGGAGTCCACCCTTATATAGATAAAGCGGGAGCAACGAGGTGACAGCGTCGGTGATGGGTCGATTTAATCGGCAGATTATGCCAGAAGAGCAGAGGATCTACGATCATCTGTTGTACTGGATTGATGTAGAAACACCCAGCGAAATACTTGAGCGGTTCCATGCCTTATTTATCGGTGAGGCTCGCTATGCTGACCCTGAAATTGCTGAAGCTCTGGAGCGGGTTGTAGCTTCGCGCACCGCTTCCGACGAATTTCGGTTCGTGCTCAACCGTTGCTGCCATATTTTAGTCAACCGTTGGCAGTCACACAGCCAAAACCAGCTTGCTATTCCCAAGTTAGTTGAGCTGTTTGATCATATCCCTACGGGCTACGTCAGTACTCGTACCCGTGTTCGTTCTGTGCGGCAGCGGCGAGAACTCACCAAGCAATTTACTGAAACTGAGCAGTTTCATATCCTTTCTCGCCTAGCTCAGGTGTTGAGCCAGGCGGCTGAAGGGGGCGGTAGCCGCACATTGGGCACCCTAATTCGGCGCTATCCTTACCTCTACGAACATTGCCTGATTAGTGAAGATGCTACACAGGAGCAGCAAAACACTGTACGTCAGCTGCAGTCAGGTATGCAGCGTAAGTTTGAGATCGATCTATCGCAATATATTACGTACCAAGTTAGGCGATCGCAGGCCGAAGCCGCTAATCGCGTCCTCTCAACCTCGTCACAGCGGATCATCCAACCCGTCAACAACCCGACCCTGCTAGGAGAGCGAGAGTTTCGCCAAGCCATCAAACACTATGTCGGGCGGATAGATGGAGCGCGTACCTACAAAGATATGGCTCATAGCTTTTTGGTGCAAAGCACGCACAATCGTCCTTTTGCAGCCTTCAAAGACGATTTGTATGAGTACATTACGGCATCCATTGACCCCGAATATGGGCGGCAAAAGTTTAATAATCAGTTGCATACACGGCTCAGCACAATTTTGCCGAGTAGCAATGCCCAAAAGGTGGATGACTTTTTGATGGTGCGAACCTGTAGTCAGCTTTTTAACTTTTTGATCGTGGAAAGCAGTCATTCCCCTCAGCATTTTGTCTTTATTGACTTGATGACCAACCTTGGGCCTATTCTCACAACTGGGATTTTACTGAAAATCGTCTTGCTTTGCCGGAAGGTAAAACCCGTTCTAGAGCGCCGCTTCTCGGTGCTGTTTTCCCACTATGAGGAATACAGCCGAGATGCCGTTCAATGGTTGGTGATTGCCTTGGAGAATTTGAATCTTGCCTTAAGTGCCAATTTTGGGGCGATCGACTTGTCTTTTATCCGTTAGGGGAGCTGCGGGCTGATGGTCTACCCAGTGGTCAGATTTCGACTGCGCTCAACCTTCCGTGATCGAGGGCTGCGCGCAGTCGTTCGCGCCGCGTCTACTGCAGGGAGAAAGTCCGATCAGCGGGTACGTTATTTTTTAGCGAGTTCCTAAGCGGGTTACTCTGCTAACGTTTTGATTCCCTTTCTTGGGGGTTTGCTAGCCGCCTTGTACCCCTGAGGATAGACGAAACTTCTCGAATTTAGATGGCAATAATAGGGATCAATAGGGATAAAACAGGTGTGGTGGGTTGATTGGTAAATTTGCCTCAAAGTATCTCACTCAGGGGATTCCATCTTGGGGTATCTTTGAATAGGTTCATTGGATTAGCTGATAAAGTTGGCTGTCGTCATTCTTCGTATCCGCTATCTTAGATCTAGATTATTTGAGTGAGCTAGGTTAACGTTCTTTACGTTGGCGATGGTTGGGTGGCTGATGAGCCGATAGTTTGGTTAGCCGGTTGACATATTATTTGACGAACAATTGACAAAGGAGTGTTTCGCATGACCCAAGTGGTCTTAGGAGAAAACGAAGGGATTGAGTCTGCGTTGCGTCGGTTTAAGCGCCAAGTATCCAAAGCGGGTATCTTGGCGGACGTAAAGAGCCATCGCCATTTTGAAACTCCGCAGGAAAAGCGGAAACGGAAGGCAGTAATGGCTCGACGCAAGCGCCGTTATCGTTAACTTCTGACTACTTACTCTGTGTGCCTCCTATCTATGTAGAAATCGAGCTATAGGTCAACGGGTTAAGTCTATTAGGGCTTAGCAAGACTCTAGAAGCTCGATTTCGGTAGGTAGGAGATATTTTGATGCCAATGTAAAGCTGTCCTTAATTCACCATGCATCTTTATTCACCATTCATCCATTGATCTGGTTACGATCAAGGATGAGGTGTCAAGCTTGTAGGGTAAGGCAGGTATGAGCCGGTTTTAGCGATAAGTGCTGATGGCTTGGCCTAGCCGATGGCCTGTTTTATCTCCCTGTTTTTGTTTCAGCGTCTGTGTGGAGGGTTGATTTGAGCGATTCTACCTCCGATTTTGAACCCAACCGTCGCGCGTCTGCGCGTCCCTCTCCATCGACTGAGTTGCCGGAAACTGAGTTGCCGGAATGGGATGCGGATCTCGACGACATTTTGGGGAGTTTTCGCACGCTGCAATCTGATTTGAATTATGAACATGCCCAGGAGGCGTTGCGGGAGTTAGTCCAAAATCTTGATCTAACCCCCCAAGAGCGCCAGGGGTTGGAGGGCGACATTCATACCCTAGGTCAACTCCTTGATAAGTTGGATCGGCAGGTTGTAAATATTGCCGTTTTTGGTATGGTAGGCCGGGGCAAGTCGTCGTTGCTGAATGCGCTCCTAGGGCAATCTGTTTTTGCGACGGGGCCGCTGCATGGGGTTACTCAAGGGGTTCAAGCGGCGGATTGGGTTGTTGCGGAAGAGTCGATTATCGGGAGCGATCGCCCCCTTTTTCGAGTGTCTGTCCCCGGCACGGCAGGGGCGCGGATTGAACTCATTGATACCCCAGGAATTGATGAAATTGCGGGAGAGAGTCGTGAGTTTTTAGCGCGGCAGGTAGCAACCCAGGCAGATTTGATTTTGTTTGTCATTTCTGGGGATATCACCCGGATTGAGTATGAAGCCTTGTCAGAGCTGCGCCAAGCCAGTAAGCCGATGATATTGGTGTTTAACAAGACGGATCAGTATCCAGAGGCAGACCAGAAAGCCATCTACCAGACTATTCGAGACCAGCGAGTGCGCGAATTGCTCTCTCCCGATGAGATTGTGATGGCATCAGCGGCTCCTATGGTGGCCACGGCAGTGCGGCGTGCTGATGGGAGCCGCACGACCCAACTGCGACGGAGTGACCCTCAAGTGGGGGATCTGAAGCTCAAAATTTTAGATGTTTTGCATCGGGAAGGAAAATCGCTTTTGGCGCTCAACTCCATGTTGTTTGCCGATGAGTTGAATCAACGCCTCGTGGAGCGCAAGGTGTCGATTCGCGATCGCACAGCCAACCAAATTTTATGGAATGGGGTGATGTTGAAAGCGGTGGCGATCGCCCTCAACCCGGTTATGGTGCTAGACGTGGTGAGCAGTGCCGTGATTGATGTTGCCCTCATCTTGGCCTTGTCAAAGCTCTATGGCATTGCGATGACCCAACGCGGTGCCGCAGGCCTCTTGAAAAAAATTGCGATTGGCCTCGGGGGTGTCACTCTAAGTGAACTTTTCGTTACGCTAGGGTTAGGATCCCTTAAAAGCCTATTGGGGATGGCGACGCCTGCTACGGGAGGGCTAACCTTGGCACCATATTTCTCTGTGGCGTTGACCCAGGCGGCGGTTGCTGGGGTTTCGACCTATGCCATCGGGCAAGTGGCGAAAGTATACTTGGCCAATGGTGCTTCTTGGGGGCCAGAAGGGCCTAAAACCGTCGTCGCCACTATTTTAGAGTCCTTGGATGAAACGTCTATTTTGAACCGAATTAAGGATGAACTACGGGCAAAGCTGGATCTCCAACGCCATTGGCCTGCATCGGGGGCGGCGGTGGAAAACAAGGGGGCGGAAACGCAGCAGAATGTCTAGTCACTCAGTTGCTAGCCATCAGGTGTTTGAGCAATCCATTCAGGTGGAGGCCAGCGCAACGGCGGTGGAGCAATGTTTAACGGATTTGGAACTCATGCACCGGTGGCTCAATCCGGCTTTGCGCTGTGAACCGCTGGGGTCTTGGAATACTGACCTGGGTGGTCAGAGCCGATTTGTGATTCAGGTGCCGTTGATCGAGCCGACCCTACTCAGCGAAGTGGTTGAGCGCGAGCCAGGGTTGATTGTATGGCAGTTTTCGGGCTTTTTTTGGGGGCGCGATCGCTGGGAATGCCGTCCCAATGATCAGGGCACATTACTGCTAAATCGGTTTGAGTTTACGATCCCCAATCCACTGGTGCGATTTGGGTTTCAAACCTTCGCGGCCAACTGGACTCAGCATGACATGCAAGCCCAGCTGCGCCGCATGAAGCGGGTTGCAGAAGCGGTTTATCAACGTACCGCCAGATTTTAGGGGCGACGCTAAGGCGATTTCTGTCGCAGAAAAAGGTCACGCAATAGCCAGACCTGTCAATCTATACACCTCTAAGCGGGTGCCATGATTGGACAGGTCTGGATGGATTTAAGCCTGGTTGGATTTAAACTTGGGTGGTATAGCGATAGCCATTATTCATAGGACAGTCTCTGTCATTCCCGCGTAGGTGGGAATCCACCTTGAGAGTCATGCGACCCATGGATTCCCGTTTCCACGGGAATGACGCTGGCATATCCTAAGCGTCGTGACTGTGGCTAGATTAGGAACGATAGGCCGCTAACCCGACCTCAGAATCCTGAGGATCGGCTTGCTCTGGCTTGTGACCTGATTTGTGTTCAGATGTGGACTCAACCTTGGCGTTGGGCGTTGGCTCAACCCCTGGCTCAGGGGTTGGCGTCGCTGGTTGGGCGGCCAAGAAGCGGCTGAGGTTGTTGATCATGTAGTTACTTTCGGCCAGGGAGCGAGCTGCCCCGTCGCGGAAGCTTGTGCGGGTGTTTTCAAACTCAGCAATCAGAGCAGCGCGATCGCCCTGTTTGATCAAATCGGCTAGTCGAGCATAGGTCTCGACTAAGCGACAAACTGCGTCTTGGCGTTCTTTGGAGGCCAGCAGAATGTCAATGTAAAGCGCCGCATCTTGGGCGACTAGGCGGCTGATGGTATTGATTTCTGAGCGATAGAGGGGGCTAGAAAATTCAAAGCTGCGTTCAATATCTACACCCTCGGCGGCATAAAAAGTACCGAGGCTAAAGTTAGAGAAGAAGCGAATGGCTTGCACCGCCACCATCATCGAGTCATGCTCTTCAGGGGTGGAGGGGATGAGGTCGCCGCCGTCGGCTTCAACCCAATCGAGAACCCACTGGCACTGGTCAGTGTGGCGACCTTCGCAGACCACGACCTTCTGGCCTAGCAGCGACGTGACCCCAGGGCCAAACATGGGATGTAGCCCCAAGACTGGTCCCGTATGGCTTTCTAGCATAGCTTGCAAAACTTCTGTCTTGGTGCTAGCAATGTCAGCCAAGATCGTGTGAGACGCTAGGTGCTTACCCACTTGACGGGCGAGGGCAGCGGTACTCTTGAGGGGCACGCACAGCAAAACCAAGTCTGCTTGCCCTAGCAGCACGTCGGCTTTATCCCAATCATCAAACTCCATGACGCTGACGAGGTGCCCTGCGGCCTCAAGGTGCTGGCAGAAAAACTGTCCCATGGCTCCGCGCCCACCGACTACCGTAACCCGATGGCGATCGCCCCTTTTCTTGGCTGGGTCTGGGTCTTCGGTTGCGAGAGCGGCCATGCAGCTAGTAATTAGGGTTTCCCAGTCAAATTCTGAGAACTTAGTCTCGGCCAACAGTGGGCGCGCTTGGGCCAATTGGGCATGAATGGACGGAGCGTTGGGCGCTTGCAACAGCACCATCCGTTCTTGAAGCAGTTGGATCAAGGCTTTGTCGATCTGTTGCAGTGTTTGTTGGGGCTGAGTCATGGGTTGTTTCCCTCAATCATTTGTGGGTGAACGGGCGACGAAACAGGAGCGATGGAACCGACATGATAGGTAAACAGCCTGTCCCTGTAACGGCTGAGTGAGCGGGGCTGCCCTCTTAGGATGAAGGCTGCCTCACCGCAGCTTGAACACATGGAGCTAGAAAATTACCCTAGAAAATTAGCCAAAACGGACCGGGTTCAACCATTGACCTAGCCGAGAACATGGAAGAAAAGAGAACCACCGCAGGGCTACAGGTTGCCCCGGAGTTCTTGTTCGCGCTCTAGTGCCACAAACAGTGATTTAAAGTTGCCTGCCCCAAATCCACGGGAGCCATGGCGTTCGATGATTTCAAAAAAGAGGGTGGGGCGATCGCCAACGGGCTTCGTAAACAGTTGCAGCAGGTATCCGTCATCATCGCGGTCTACCAAAATGCCCAACTCTGCCAGTTGTTGCACCGGAAGATCTAACTCATAGACCCAGTCGGCCAAATCGTCGTAGTAGGTTTTGGGGATGGGCAAGAACTCAGCCCCAGCCGCTCGCAAGCGCACCACCGTTGCAACGATATTCTCGGTGCTCAGACCAATATGTTGAACCCCAGGACCATTATGGAAATCAAGGTACTCTGCAATTTGAGACTTTCGGAGGCCATCCGCTGGCTCATTGATATTAATGATGGTTTTGCCACCGTTTTGCAGCACCTTCGACATCAATGCCGAGTACTCCGTAGAAATATCGTTGTCATCGAAGTGCATCCGCACTTCAAAGCCCATCGTCTGTATCAGAAACTCAACCCATCGATCCATCATGCCGCGCTCTACGTTGCCCACAATATGGTCAACGCGGCAAAGACCGCCCGATTCAAGCCCAACAGATTGGGGTGCCTTAGGGGTTCTAACCACAAACCCAGGGGAGAAGTTATCCCGGTACCCTTGCCGCTCTACAAACTTGATGGATGTATCGCCAAAACTATGAATGGCCGCAAATCGAAGGGTGCCATGCTCATCGGTTTGTTCTGTGGGGGGGATAGTGGCGATCGCCCCGTGATCTACCGCCTGTTGATAAGCATGGGCAGCATCAGGCACTTCCAAGGCCATCACAGCAATCGTATCCCCATGCTTCAATACACTCTTGGCAATCGGATGGTCGGCATCCACCGCCGAGCTAATCACAAAGCGGATATCACCTTGCTCTAATACATAGGACGTCACCTTCCGTTCTCCGGTCTCTAACCCTTGGTAACCAACGATGTTAAACCCAAAGCAGTGAGAGTAGAAGAAAGCAGACTGCTTTGCATTACCCACATAAAGTTCCAAATGATCAACGCCAATAATCGGACAATTTTCAGTAGTCATGGCTTTGTTTGATCCGCAATATAAAAGCTAAAGAGATACAAGACAGAAAGAATGAACCGCGCTAAGGCTTCGTAATTGCTTCCCAAGGTATACGACCTCTCACAGATGAGGAAAGCACTGCCCTGCTAATACACAGATTCTTCATGGGGCAGGGATGTTACTTAAAGTTCAGGTACACCTTTACTTTCTCTTTACGCAGCCTAAGTACACAGCCTAAATACTCCTACAGTCAGGCATTCTTTCAATCAACCACTGTCAGACAATGGGCTTGAGAAGCATTCTAGACGCTGTAACCTGCGATACAAAACACCATGCTGGCTGCTAAGCCTGTAGCCCTTAAAATAGCGCTGAAACCTATACTTAAAGCCCTAAAGAGCCACATTGCTAAAATCTGTTTTTTGAGGCCATGCGGTTGGGCAATACCCGACATTCGCTAAATTCACTAAATCCGTAGAGAGCTATCTAGGGTATCTAGACGCGATAAGTTTTTATGGATTGTGACCCTCTACGAATTTCTACGATGACGAGCCTAAAGCTTGATTAGATCTTGAGCTTAGGGCGTTGAAGGAGCCTGGAAAGTGGCTTTCAAAGATTTTTCAAGGCCAATCCTAAGGAAAAATACTGATTTTTTGGATTGTGTTGTTTTGATGAACTAATTCCTATGCTCTTGGCTCCGTAAATTTTGGGATGCTAACTTGCGAGCTAAGGATACTCACGGAGTACTGTTCTGTTTCTACGGAAGCACCTCAGCTCCTGGCCGAATTCTGATAGCACCGTATCGACTGATCTTGTTATAGCAATGGCGTATTACAGCCGCAGATAGTAACTATTTGAATACTATTTGAATATTGTTTTACCGACTTTAATTTGTATCCCTTGCTACAGAAAAGGTTTCGAAAAATTCCATTGTGCTCTGTCAGCAGCCTGATGACTGCCCGAAGTATTTCCTAGGATCGATGATTGCTTTGGCTCTAGGTTCCTGTTCCTAAGTGTTCGTAGCTGCTTGTTAGGTTGATTCCACCCGCCCCCATTACCTAACTCAACTGCCTAACTCAATATTTCTGAGCTAGTTTGATCCATCTGAATTCAGTGCCCTGGATTCATTGACCTGAAAATCTGTAGTGAGTCTTTAACGATGAGTTTTAAGAATCCTCCAAGTTTAGATGAAGCGTTTGATTCAAGTGAGCTGCGTGTTAATATCAGCGGGGCTGAGGTTAGTGCATCAGCCCCCCCAAGCACCATGGTTCTTCAACTTCCCTGGGATGTTCTCAAAACCGCAACGCATGGCTACCAACCGGCTCGTTTAGAGGTGATGCTACCTCATCTGCCGACTTTACAGGCTCCTGAGAAGGCTGGGGCGATCGCCGCCTTGGTGGCGCTGCTGCATCGTTATGCCCAACCTGAACGGGTGGTTCTCACCGTTAACCGTTTGAGCGAAGGTTCTGCTGCAGGAAAGATGAGCCGCTCTAATGTGCAAATCGTCGTCACCCCTGAAACGTCGGGTGATCGGCTGGTGGGTGAAGTTATCGACCAGTTAGCACAGCAGCCAGCATCGCTATCTACCAATAGCTCAGCTGATAGATTAGACGCGACCCAGTTCTCAAATGTTTCTTTTACACGGCTCCCCGCTGATCATGCGTTGCAAGAAGCGTTGATAGATGCCCAGGTGCAACGGTCATCCTCCTATGCCCCTGATCTGCATTGGTTTTTAGAGCCGACTGAAGCGCAATGGCGCGGTGTGCTCATCTACAATGCCAGCTTATTTCATGCCCCCACCGTTGAGCGGATGGTCGGTCACTTAGCGATTATGCTGCAAGGGATACAGGCGGAGGGCGATCGCCCCATCCACTCCCTGCCGTTGCTCACCCCCGCCGAAGTAGAGCAGCAACTTGGAACCTGGAGCAGCCCCACGGTGGCCTATCCCCAAGTTCCTATTTTTCACGCCATCGAAGCCCACGCGGTTCAACAGCCAGGGGCGATCGCCCTCCGCCTCAACCAACAATCCCTCACCTACGGAGAACTGAACGACCGGGCTAACCAACTGGCGCATTATCTAGTGACCCAGGGCGTGGCTCCTGGTGTGCGGGTAGCCACCTGCTTTGAACCCTCCTTAGAGGTGATGGTGGCATTTCTGGCGATTTTCAAGGCCGGTGGCACCTATGTCCCCCTTGACCCCAACCACCCGCCCGAGCGCCTCACCACCATTCTCGAAGATACCCAGCCCCCTCTACTGTTGAGTCAGGCTCAATGTTTGGCTGTGATTCCGGCGATCGCCCCCCCCGTGTTTTGCCTCGATCAAGATTGGGCGCGTCTAGCCGACTACCCTCGCCACAACCTCAATTTGGCGATCGACTTAGAGCAAACGGCTTACATCATTTACACCTCAGGCACCACGGGCAAACCCAAAGGGGTCATGGCTAGCCATGCCAACCTGGTTAACTACATCTGGTCGGCCCACGAAACCTACGGCTTTAATGCCAACGATGTGATGCCGTCTATGGCGCGCTTTACCTTCAGCATCACCATGTTTGAGTTGTGGTCGCCCCTAGTGGCGGGCGGTCAACTGCTGCTGCTCGAACGCGACCATATCTTCGACTTCAAGCGCATGGTGCAAACCCTCCAGGAAATCACCGTCATTCATGCTTCCCCTAGCCTGTGGCGAAAACTGCTGCCTTACATCGACGAAAACGACTTCGCCGCCCATGCCTTTGCCAATCTCCGCCATGTTTCTTCGGGGGGCGATATGGTTCCTGCCGATCTATTGGCGCAGATGAAGCAGGTCTTTACAAATGCTGAAGTCTATGTAATTTACGGCTGTAGCGAAGTCAGTTGCATGGGCTGTACCTATTTTGTGCCTCGCACTGATGCAGAAACCCTAACGCGGGTTGGCAAGCCCTTTCCTAATGTGGCGGTGCGCCTCTATGACACCCATCAAAACCTGGTGCCCCTAGGTGTTTCGGGCGAAATCTATTTTGGGGGCGCTGGCATTAACCAGGGCTATCTGCATCAAGCTGATCTGACCGCCCGCAAGTTTGTAGATATTGACGGAGTACGGTTTTACCGCACCGGAGATTTAGGCCGATTTGACCTCGATGGCAACCTAGAGATTTTGGGGCGCTCTGATTTCCAAATTAAGCTCCGGGGGATTCGGATGGAGCCGGGTGAAATCGAAGCCCGGTTGCGGAAAATGCCTGGTATTCGGGATGCGGTGGTTGCAGCACCCCAACTGCCCGGCAATGAAGATAAAAGCTTAGTCGCCTATGTGGTGCTGGAGGCAGAGTCACAGCCTACGGTGCCCGCCATCCGCCAATTTTTGGGCGAAGCCTTGCCCGATTATATGGTGCCCACCATTTATGTGGAGCTGCAAAAATTACCCCTCAATATCAATGGCAAGGTCGATCGCAAAGCGTTACCGATTCCAGCCCCTAGCGATTGGATGGGTACCGCTGACTATATGGCTCCGCGTAACCTGATGGAGCAAAAGCTGGTTGAGATTTGGCAAGCCGCCATGGGGATTCATCCCATCGGAGTGCAGTCCAATTTCTTTGAGCTGGGGGGTGATTCTCTCATGGCTGTGCAGATTTTGATGGAGATTGAAAAGCAGTTTGGCAAAGCGCTCTCCATTACAACGCCGTTGATTGCGCCAACCATCGCCGCCCTAGCTGCGTTATTGCTCGATTTTGATGAGCAAAATCAACCCAGTGGCCTCGTTCCTCTGCGAGCCACGGGGAGTAAGCCACCCCTTTTCTGTCTCTATGGCGTCTTGCTCTACCGCGAATTGATGGAGCATCTTGACCCCGATCAACCCGTCTATGGGGTGTATCTGGAGGAAGAGGTGAATATGATCAAGACCGGGAAGACGGATCTAGAGCAGGGAGATTTTTCGAGCGTAGAGGCGATCGCCCAACAATACCTCAAGGTCATTCGCACCCAGCAACCCCAAGGCCCCTATTATCTCCTCGGCGAGTCTTTTGGCGGTGTCATCGCCTACGAAATGGCGCAATACTTGACCCAGCAAGGCGAAGAGGTGGCTCTTGTCGCGATGCTCGACTCCAAAGCGCCCAATTTATACGAACAGGCATCCCTCAAGCACCGCTTGAAAATGCACCTCAAAATGGCTACCACCCAGGGGCCTTCCTATCTTGTCGAAAAAATTCAATCGACCCTAGGCCGATTCAAAACCCCCGATCGAAGCCGCAATAAGCTACTGCCAAACCCCGTTCAACCCGATGCGACGGTTCCCGAACAACCCCCTGTCGCCCCCCTCGCTGATAACCGAGAAGCCTTCCGGACGCACCTCAGCCGCCAATACCAGCTCAAGCCCTACGATGGCGAGGTCGTGCTGTTTCGAGCCATGGATCGTGACCCCTTTGAAATTGATCCCAACCAAGACATGGGCTGGGGCCGCACCGCGAAACACCTAAAAACCATCCATATCCCCGGAAATCACCTCGGCATTCTGAGAGCGCCGAATGTCAAAATCATGGCTCAACACTTAGAAAGCTACTCTCAATAAAGCTTGAAATCTAGCTGGAGCCGTCTAAGTTCAGGTCATCTAATCTCAGTTGGGGCTTAAACTCTGTCAGGCAAGGGGCTTAAGCCCCTTGTTCTAGGCAGCTTCACAAAGACTTGGTATCAGTTAAGGCCATCTCAGTTAAGGTAATCGTTCAGGCTGAGCCTGCCGCATTCGTTTAGCCGTCAGGGATGCTGGACTTCAGCTAGACATCGGGAGTCTTGAGAGCAGACTATGAGAGTGGAGGGCGATCGCGCAGGTATTCGCAACAATCTCTCATTCTTGCTGTAACTAAATATATTAAGTGAAGCCAAGTTACTAGGTTTCGACTACGCTCAACCCTCTGCTCATCAGGGTTTGAGTATTGAGCGAAGTCGAAATGCATCTTGCAAATAATTATGTCTTCCTACTTACGTTATAAAGACACCGGGTGTCTGGCTGAAGGGAAAATCTATGCCGCTGACTGACGGGCTTTCTATCTCGGGTTACGATACGAATAACTGAACTACAAACCCAATCATTATCTACTGTACTTGTGGGAATAGATACCCGTGGGGGTTCTTATTGTTTGTTCTCTCAGAAATGGTAGATCAGTAGAGGGGTCGTTTTGATGCTGTGTTGACCCAGTACGCGGTTTTTGGGATGGCAATCTTCCTTTGCCTATCTTCCTGAAATATCTCCCTTAAGAAAGTATTCTTTAGAACTATTGCTGGGTGTTTTATGACTGCAGCCACCGTTAAGTTTACGATCGCCTTCGATGACCCTGATCTCGATGACGAAGAGAAGGATGAGCAAGTCCAGCGGTTGATCGATGATTTGGAAGAGATGGATGAGGTGGATACCGTCGGGCGGGTGCTAGATCCCAATCCGCCGGAGGGGAATAAGGCCATTGGTGGAGTCTTGGCTGGGTTGCTAATGACGCAGGTGAGTGTTGCCAATGCCCTGAAATTGTTGGTTTTTTTGGGCGATCGCCTTGGTGGCAAACCCATTGAATTGGAGGTAGAGGCCAATGGCAAAAAGCTAAAGGTGAAGGCCCACAGCCGAGAAGAGCTAGAAGCCGCCATTAAAGCCGCCCAAGCGTTCGTGGCAGCATAGGCAAACAGACATGGCAAAGGTGGCGTTGCTGATTGGGGTGAGTGAATATGGGGAGGGGCTTAAGCCCCTGCCTGGTTCTGTGCTGGATGTGGGCGCGATGCAGCGCGTGTTAGCCCATCCAGAGATGGGCGGCTTTGCAGCAGACGCCATCATTACCCTCAAAAATCCCAGCCGCGATGAGATGGAGGGGGCAATTTATCGGTTGTTTGCCGATCGCAAAAAAGATGACCTGCTGGTGTTCTATTTTTCGGGACATGGCATCAAAGATGGGAAGGGTCGGCTTTACCTGTCAACCTGCACGACCCGGAAGGAAAACGGTGAGTTGTTTATTCCATCAGCCGTTTCGGCCACTTCTCTGCATGAGCGGATTAACGATAGCAACTCGCAGCGCCAAGTGATTATTTTGGATTGTTGCTTTAGTGGGGCGATCGCCCAAGGCATGACCGTCAAAGACGATGGTGCGGTCGATCTGCAAGTATCTTTGGGTGGGCGAGGGCGGGCGATCCTGACTTCTTCTACATCGCTAGAGTATTCCTTTGGGTCTGATAGCAGCAGAAATGGCGATAGTGGGCTGTCGGTTTATACTCGCTATTTAGTGGAGGGCATTGAAACAGGAACGGCTGATCTGAATGGGGATGGAGTGATCTCGGTAGAAGAGTTGCATGATTATGCCTCTGGCCGAACCAAGGCGGCGGCTCCTGGAATGACCCCCAAGTTTTATCCTGTAGAGGAAGGTTACAGAATTAACCTGGCCAAGTCTCCGAAGGGTGATCCTAAGCTGAAATACCGCAAGGAAGTCCAGCAATTTGCAAAAAATGGCCATGGCAAATTTTCGGTGTTTGCACTACAGATTTTGGCAGACATGAGCGGAGAGGAGGGCATTGAACCGGGAGGAGTGGAGGCAATTCACAAGGAGGTGTTGCAGCCCTACCGAGACTATGAACGCAAGTGCAGTGACTATGAGCAAGCACTGGTGGAGGCTGCAAATGACAAGTATCCTTTTAGCTCCTCTGTGGATGCTGATCTTCAGGTCTATCGTCAACATTTGAGCTTGCGACCTGAAGACTTTGAGGTGATTGATACACGGGTATTAGCACCTTTTAAGGCAAGATATGAAGCGCAGCAGCAGGAGGCCATCCGGCAGCGGCAAGCGCAAGAAGAACAGCAGCAGACAGAGCGCGAACGACAACAGCGCGCAGAGCAAGAAAAACAACGGCAAGCCGACCTAGAAAAACAACGGCAAGCAGAATTACAGAAACGTCGAGAGGCTGAAAAACAGCTCCCACCGCCAAATTCTGACGCTAAAGTAACGCGCACGGTTGAAATTGAGACTGTGATCATTACTGGGGTTGAAAAAGCAGGCTTTTTGGGGATGGGACAACCGAAGGTTGTGACCCAACGTCGTCGGCTACAGGTTGAGGTTTACGCTGAAGCTCTGGGGCATGGCACCAATTTGGATATGGCGGTGATTCCGGCAGGCGACTTTTTGATGGGGCAACCGGAGGCAGAAAAGCAAGAATTAATTCGCCAGTTTGGCCAGGAAGAGTATCAAAAGTGGTTTGCCAGCGAACTTCCTCGGCATAGGGTTATGGTTCCTGGGTTTTTGATGGGGAAATACCCCGTGACTCAGGCGCAGTATGAGGCGGTGATGGGAAGCAATCCTTCTAACTTTAAAGGAGCCAACCGCCCGGTAGAGACGGTGAGTTGGGAGGATGCCATGGAATTTTGCCAGCGGCTTTCTAAGAAGACGGGGCAAAACTATCGACTCCCGAGCGAGGCGGAATGGGAATATGCCTGCCGAGGGGGAACAAGAACTCCGTTTTATTTTGGCGAAATCATCACGCCCGACTTTGTGAACTATAACGGGACCTATACCTATAACAATTCGCCGAACGGG
>Ga0105049_10003507_pt1 | contig 18545 bp, 16 predicted proteins | sample MAT06_FD_78087 | JGI IMG/M metagenome (GOLD analysis project Ga0105049, IMG submission 78087) | Freshwater microbial communities from Lake Fryxell liftoff mats and glacier meltwater in Antarctica - MAT-06 | ecosystem: Environmental > Aquatic > Freshwater > Ice > Liftoff microbial mat | place...
GGTCCGGCGAGCTCGTAGGCGACTCCACGCGCAGCGGCCGTGTCTGCGAGCTCGCGCGCACGAGGCCGCTCGAGTCCACCCTCGGTGAGCCGTGACAGCCACGCGATCGCGGTCGACGGATCGCCCGTCAGCGTGCGCTCGGCCTGCGCGATCGCCAGATCGTCGAGCGAGGCCTCGACCTTGTCGAGCGACGTGCGCGATTCGTCGAGCGCATCGGTGACCCGATCACGCTCCGCCGCGATCCCATGGATCCAGATCGCCGACAGGACGAGCAGCGCGAGGATGGCCGTCGCCGCGCTCGCGAACGGCGTACGATTGCGTCGCAGCCAGCGTCCGAACAGCGCGCTCGTCGAGTAAGCGTGGCGCGCCACCAGCTTGCCGGTGGTGTAGCGCCGAAGGTCCTCGGCGAGCTCGCGCGCGGTCGAGTAGCGATCCCGCGGATCGAACGCCATCGCATGCTCGACGATCGTGACCAGCTCGTCGGGCGTGTCGGGTGCCCGATCGCGTAGCGGCGTCACCCCACCCGCACGCGCATCGTCGAGTGCGCGCATGCCGGTGATCGGCGGCGCGCCCGCGAGCACGGTATAGAGGATCGCGCCGATCGCGTAGACATCGCTGCGTTCATCCGCCGGTTCACCGCGTGCCTGCTCTGGCGGCATGTACGACGGCGTGCCCATCACCGCCCCTGCGACGGTCAGATCGGCCGAGCCGAGCGCACCGATGGGTGCCGCTGCACCGCTCCACTGCCCCCCGAGTGATTGGTTACCGATCGCCTGGGCGACGGGCTGTGCAGCGGGGCCGCTGGCCTGCGCGCGGTCGGGATCGATCGAGTCCTCGCCCTTGGTATCCTTCGCGAGCCCCCAGTCGATCACCACGGTCTCGCCGAACGATCCGACGAGCACGTTCGCTGGCTTCAGATCGCGATGGATCACGCCCTCGTTGTGCGCGTAGGACAGCGCATCCGCGATCGCGATCACGTGCGGCAACAGCGCGAGCCTCGCTTCTGGGTCATCCGCCGCCGCGACCACCTTGTCGAGCGACTTCCCGCGCACGTACTCCATCGCGTAGAACGGCTCGTTCTCGAGGCGGCCGGCGTCGTAGACGCGCACGATCGACGGGTGCTGCAACCGCGCGGTGATCAGCGCTTCTCGTTCGAACCGCGCGACGTGGCCACCGGGGGTCAACGTCTTGAGCACGATGTCGCGCCGCAGCTTGCGATCACGCGCTGCGAAGATCCGGCCCATCCCACCGCGCGCGAGCTCGAAGCCGACGCTGTAGAGATCCGGCGGCACCACCGGCAGCGTCGGTAAATCGTCCGTCGCGCCGATCAGATTCGGTGTCACGGTCTCGGCAAACCCGAGCGGTGGCGCCTTCGCATCGAGACCTGGCTGCGATGGCGCTCGTCCGTCGTCGATTCGCTTCGGCACGCGGCGGCATCGTACCCGCGAATCTGCTTGCTCGACCGTGAACAACCTGCTTGTGTTGTCGCGATGCGTGCCTTGCTCGTGATCTGTGCGCTCTCGGGTGTCGCTCGTGCCGCGCCCGGCCTCGACGCACTCGTCAAGGCGGCACCCGGCTGCGATGCCAAGCGCACGCACTGCCTCGGTCTCGCGCTCCATGTTGCCATCGGCGACTCCGGCCCGATCGCCACAGCCGACTGGGTGACCGCGCAAATCACCGGTGCGAATCGCCACTTCGAGCCGCTCGCCACCGAGTTCAAGATCGTCTCGATCGACGCCCTGCCCGCCTCCGCGCTGCGCGTCGAGGATCGCAAGGAGCGCGACTCGTTCGCCTCGCTCGCGAAGGGCCGCATGATCCACGTATTCGTCACGGGTCGGCTCGACGACATCGACCTCCCGGGCAACAAGATCTACGGCGTCGCCTGGCGTAGCCGCAGCAACATCAAGCTGATCATCCTCTCGACGCAGGCCTTCGAGCGCACCCTCGCGCACGAGCTCGGCCACGTGTTCGGCCTGCCGCATTCGGCCTACCCGATCTCGATCATGAACAAGACCGAGCGTGAAGATCCGCCGCCCGAACAGCGCACGTTCGCCCCCGCGGAGCTGGTCGCGATGAAGCCGCGACTCGCCTGGTTCGTTCGTGCCAAAGCACTCGACGACGTGCGCTAGGGCCGCAGCCGTCCGCGTGGCATAGTCGGCCCCGTGGAAGTGTTCTTCCTCATGATGGGCCTGTGGCTCGTCGTCGCGGTCGCGCTCGGCATGCGCCGTCCGCGCGGCTTCGGCGGAGGTGCGCTTCGCGCCCGGCTCGATGCCGTCTATGGCGAACCACACGAGCTCGCACGCGTCGCTCCCGAGGCCTTTCCCGAGGCCGACGTCGAGTTCTACGATCGCGTCCGCGCCGAGCTCGAGCACACCGGCTACAAGTTCATCGCCGACGTCGAGGACCTCACGATGTCGCGGATCTATCCGAACAACCGCACGTTCGTCCGACTGCTCGTCGATCGCGGCGGCATGATCCGCGCGAGCGCCTATCACCTGCATCCGCGCGGTGTCGTGATCTCGCTGCTCCAACTCGTGCAGCTGTTTCCTCGCCACCTCCGCGTGATCGAGCTGGTCACCGAGATCCAAGGCGTGTTCCTCGTCACCTCCAACACCCACGGCATCGATCGGCTCGAGCCGCCGCCCGAGGCCAAGGTCGAGCGACTGCCGCTCGCCACCTCCCTCGCCGACGTGGTCGCCACGCACGAGAAGCGGATCACCGCCCTGCTCCGCACCTACCCCGAGCGGGCGCCGGTGTCGTTCGAGTCCTACGACGACCTGATCGCGTCGATGGCTCGCTCGCATGTCGTGATGGCGCGCCACCGTCAGAAGGTCGGCGGGCTATCGCGCGACGAGCTCGAGCGTCTCAAGGGCCGCCCACTCTCGCAGACCGAGGAAGCGTTCCTCCGCGAGGTCCAGGGCAAGCCGCCGGTGAGTGGCTAGACCAGGCGCAACGCCTCGAGCAGGAACGCTCCGCACTGGAACACGATCCGGGCGAACGCGGGCGCGACCACACTGCGGCCGCCCGCGACATAGATCCACCCGAGTCCGGCGCCGAAGATCGCGGCGGCGATGCGGGTGGGTGGATCACCCGGTGTGACCAGGGCCTCGGCGATCGCACCGACGAGGATCGGCAGCGTCGGTGCGCCCGGCGATAGCTCGAGCACGCGCTCGACGATCCAGCCCCGCAGCGCGAGCTCGGTCGCGAACGCGATCATGGCGAGCGCGATGGTGCCGACCACGATCACCGAGACGCCCTGCGTGGCACCAGCGAGATCGGTGATCGCGAGGACGTGATCGCCCGCCTGCCCCGAATACAGGACGACCAGGCTCTGCGTGCCGATGACCGCTGCGAATGCGAGCGCGGCCCCCCCCGCCAGTGCACCGATCGCAGCACGCGACGCACCACCATGCGAGACCTCGTTCCACGTACGCCCGCGCATCGCACGCGAGATCGCCGCGGCGATCACCAATGGCAGCACGATCGGGATCGCGGCGGGAAGTGGCAACGCCGCGATCGCGAGCACGATCGCGATCGCGAACGGGACCAGCTGCCGCAGCTCGCGCACGTCGAGAGCTAGGTTAGCAAGCTCCGCCGGTTACGCCCGTCAGCGACACGCGTCGTGATCAGGCCGTTGAATGAGCCGGCCCCTACCCCGACGAGAGATAGCTCTCGACGGAGCTCTGGGTTTGGAGTGATCGGCGTGATCGGCGTCGGCTCGGTCGTCTCGCACGCGGCCAGCAGCAATACCCACCGCAGCATCCAGGAGTGAAACACCGCCCGCCGGTCGCGCCTTGGCTGGTATTTCTGACCCAAGGACGAACCACACCGCGTGGTTGAACCTGACAGATGAACCGTCTCCTCCTGATCGCATCCTTCCTCGCCCTCCCCGCGATCGCGAACGCCGAGCCCACCCTCGCCGAGCTCAAGACCCGACAGACCGACCTCCAGAAGAAGCTCACCGGTGAAGGCTTTCACGTCGTGATCGAGGCGCCGTTCGTCGTCATCACCGACGAAGGCGGTGCCGCTCTCAGCCGGCGCGTCAACTTCGTGAAGTGGACGTCCGGGTTGATCGAGAAGGACTTCTTCGCGAAGCGTCCCGACAAGCTGGTCGAGATCTGGCTGTTCAAGAACGAACGCACATATCGCAAGGGTGCGAAGAAGTGGTTCAACGACGAGCCCGACACGCCGTACGGCTACTACTCCCCGGAGGACGACGCCCTGATCATGAACATCGGTCCCGGTGCCGGCACGCTCTCACACGAGCTCGTACATCCGTACATGGAAGCGAACTTCCCGAACGTGCCGACGTGGTTCAACGAGGGCCTCGCATCGCTCTACGAGCAACCGCGCGAGCGCGAGGGCCACATGTGGGGCACCACGAACTGGCGGCTCCCGGGGTTGCAGTCGATGATCAAGAACAAGTCGATCCCGTCGGTGGCGAAGCTCCTCGAGACCACGCGCGATGGCTTCTACGAGGCGAGCTACGACTCGTACGCGTACGCGCGCTTCCTCGTTCAGTACCTGCAGGACAACGGCAAGCTGCGCGACTTCTACAAGAAGTTTCTCGCCGACACCAGGGACCGCACCGGCAAGACCGCACTCGCCGCCGTGATCGGGATGGATCTCGAGACGTTCGACCCGATCTTCCGCAAGTGGGCGATGGCCCTGCGGCGCTGAGTCTGCGCATATTGGGCGGATGGCCGCACCGCAACCACCACAACCACCACATCCGCCGCAACCGATGCCGCCCGCGCATCCTCAGCATCCGCACCATGCGCAGTGGCTGCAGAAGCAGGCGACCGCGAAGAAGCTCGTCAACCTGTCGACCATCCTCGGCTGGGGCGGCGTCGGAGTCATGTTCGTGCTCGGACCGATGATCGCCTTTGCGCTTCACGGAGCGCTCGGCGGGGTGGTGATCGGGCTCGGGCTGCTGTGCGCGATCGGCGGTGCTGTCGTCGGGCAGGTCGGTCGCGGCATGCAGGGCCGCGTGATCTAGAGATCGCGAGCTCGACGATCCCGGAGATCCGCGAGACCGCCAGGCTCTCGATCGCCGACGTCACCCACGACGTCGCGATCGGATCGAAGCCGGTCACTGACATCCACAGGCCTCGAGGCTCGATGCGCACGATCACCTCGCCTCGGGTCGCCCCGGCAACACCGGTCGCTCGAGATCAACTTCACGGCCGAGCTGACACACACGCCTGGGCATCCGAAACGGCCACCGCGGCCAGCACGAGCGTGCTGACCGCGAGTGGGTATGAGTGCACTAGCGAATCGCGTGGAAGGTGAAGGGGTAGTTGACCTGCACCTGACCACCGTCGGTCGGCTTCGGGAACTCGATATGCTTGATCACCGAGGCCACGCAGCTGGCGACCTTGCCATCGAAGCCCGCACCCGTCGACGACATCACCGTGCCCGAGCCCGAGATCAGGAAGCTGACGGCAACCTGACCCTCGATGGTCGGGCGCGCGAGCAGCTCGCTCTCGTAGCAGTACGCGATCTTCGCCTGGTTGCGCTTGATGTAGCGCTTGATGATCGTCTTATCGAGATTGCCACCCGCGGTCGGCATGCCGATGTCGGTCGTCTTCGGGACGCCCGCGGTGCGCTTGCCATCGCGGCCCCAGCCACCCGCGCCACGCCAGCCGTCACCCGCGCCACGGCCACCCGGGCTCGTGTCGTAGCGACCCGTGCCGATGATGCCGCACGGCTCCTGCGTACAGCCGCCACCCGGGCCCCAGCCATTGCGACCGAAGCCGAAGTTGCCGCGACCTTCACCCGCCGAGCCGATCTGCGGACCATAGACGTTGTCGATGTCGAAGCCGCTCGAGAACGGGTCACTCGCGGTCAGCGCCGCGATGCCGCCACGGATCACCTCGGTCGAGCCGAGGACGCCGGCGGTCCGCGCCTGCTCGATCGCCTGGTCGCGCGACATCCGCTGCTCGACGTTGTTGTTCATCACGTGCATCTCGCCCGTGGTGCGAACGGCGTCGGGCTTGCCGGCCGCGCCCTCGTCGAGCCGCATCTTCGCGCTCTCTGCACCGTTGGTCCCAGCGTCGTCGTTGGTGTCCTGCTCCGGCTCGTCGGGCGGCGCATCCTCGTTGGCGGGGAGCTTCGAGTTGAGCGCGAGGTTCTCGAGCATGTTGATGTCGCTCGACACCGTGCCGGCCTCGACCGGCATCGAGTTGAGGATCAGCAGCGCGACCAGGTGCGCGGCGAGGGAGCCACCGATGTACGCACCCGTCCGGCGCTCGAACGCGAACAGCGGCGCCCCCTGCGAGCGTGGCTTGTTGACCGCCGAGATCATGAACGTGGTCTGGCCGGCCTTCGCGCGAATCTTCGCGGCCATCGGGATCGGAACTTCGATCGCACCGGCGACGAGCGCCGAGGGACGTGCACGACCCGACGCTGCGAGCTCGGCGATCGACGTGGTCACGCCGTTCAGCGTCAGCTCGGCTTCCATGCCGGGCGCGTAGTTGAAGACGAAGTCATCGCCCTGCGGCGCGACGAGCGGAAAGCTCGCCGACGGCGCGTTCTCGAGCGGCTGCTCGACGTTCGCGGCGGTACCGATCCGATAGAACGGGCTCTTGCGCTCGCGGCGGCTACGGACGAGCGCGGTCGTCAGCCCGAACCGGCCGAGGGCAAGGCCGCCACCGGCGAGGAGATCGGTCGCGACGCCGGTCTGCACCGGGCGGAACGCGTGCACGGGCTTGTTCGCCTTGAGGTGGCGATCGAGCGCGGACTTGTTGGTCGACGCGGTCGACACCGACGACGCGAACGCGCCGGCCGACGCGAGGAGACATGCGAGGCCCGCGGCCGCGAACGCCCAGGTGGCGCGCGTGACCTTGCCGCCGCGCGGGTCCATGCAGTGCTTGACGCCGATCACGGAGTCACCGAGCATCGCGGCGACCTCGACGGCAGGGGCGCCGACTTCATCGTTTGACGAAGCCATCGCGGCCTGGAATGCAACGGGGTTCATGGGCATGGGCAGCACGGGAGCCGCGGTGACGACAGGTAGCGTCTGCGTGGACGTGGGAATCGACGGCGGAACGATCCGCAACGCAGGGGCGACGATCACGGTCGGAGCGAGCTCGGCATCGATCGCGAGCTCGATGCGCGTGTCACCCACGGTGATCTCATCGCCGTTCTGCAGCTTCGCCTTGTTGATCTTCTGACCATTGACGAAGGTGCCCGAGGTCGATCCGAGATCGATGACCGAGACCTCGGTGCCGAGCACCTCGATGATCGCGTGCATCCGGCTGACCTTCTCGTCGTCGACCTTCAGGTGCGCGGACGGCACCTTGCCGATCTTGATGACGCCCTGGCTCAACTGCGTCTCGCGGACCAGCTGGCCGTTGTGGAAGATGCGAAACGAAAGCGTGAGCTTGCCCATGGCGATGCCAATCCCTTCGCGGCCTTCCCGCTAGCTACGCGCATCACTCGTGCGCACAGCAGCGTTCTAATTGGCCGTCACGACCGCCCCGGTGCCAAGCGGCATCGTTGCGGAACAAGGATTGAGACAGCGGCCTTTGCGACCGGTTCCGGGTTTCTTCGCTTCCTGCTTGACCTGGCGGAATGCCGAGTTGCGAGATCCGTGCAACCGCCGCGATGTCGGCGATGTCATCGGCCGCTCATGCTGTCTGCGTGCGCGTGATCGATCGCATCAGCACCGGGTGGAACCCGTACGCGGTGACGTTCTCGCGATCTGCGATCGAACGAGCGGTCGGCATGAGGATCGGAGATCTCGCTCCCGCGGCGTTCGCGCACAGGGCACTCGACGCAAGGGTCGCGCAGATCGCCGGCACGTGATGCTGGTCGAGCGGATCGAGCCCGATCACCTGATCGAGCCATGGCGAACGCGCCGTGCGCGCGAGATGGCGGCGGCGTCGGACCAGCAGCGGCTGGCGAACGGCACCCTCGATGGAGCGATGCTCGGCGTGCTCGCCTACGCCCTCGAGGAGGCCGGGTGCCGCCCCCGCGTGCTGCATCACCTGCGCACGCATGATCGCCGGCTACGCGCGTGCTGGGTCCTCGACGAGCTGCGCGAGCGGTAACGATGTTACCGTGCGAGGAATGGCGGCCGAATCGGCTCCTCTCGCAGTCCGCGGCCTTCGCGTCGCGCTCCCCGATGGCCGGATCCTGATCGACGGGGTCGATCTGACGATCGGCGCCGGCGAGGTGGTGGTGTTGCTCGGCGGCTCCGGGGCTGGCAAGTCGACGTTCGCGCGCGTGCTGTTCGAGCGCGACGAGCTCGATGCCGCCGGGTTCGAGGTCGTCGCCACGCAGCTCGATCTCGATCACGATCAGCTCGGCTTGGTGCCGCAGCGAGGCGCGCTGTTCGATCACCTCGACATCCGCGGCAACCTCGAGCTCGCGCTCCGTCACGCCGAGGGCAAGTCGGCGACGCCGCCTGCCGAGGAGGCCATCGAGTGGCTGACTCGCGTCGGGCTCGACCCCAAGCTCGCCGCACCGGGCACCTCGGTCACGCGCCTCTCGGGTGGGCAGGCGCAGCGCGTCGCCGTCGCCCGCGTACTCGCGAGCCGGCGCAAGCTGTTGTTCCTCGACGAGCCGTCGGTCGGGCTCGATCCGCATCGCGTGCGCGTGCTCGCGCGCTTGATCCGCGAGCAGGTCAAGGCGCTCGGCATCTCCGCCATCGTGGTCACCCACGACGTCGCGCTCGCGGCAGGCGTCGCCGACAAGCTGTACCTGCTGTCGCTCGAGAGTCGCAAGCTCGAGCAGCTGTTCGCCGATCGCTGGCCGGGGGCACTCGAGGATCCGGGACATTCGCCGGAGGAACGTGGGAGCTGGCTCGTCGAGCTCGAGACGGCCCTCGTCGATCACCTCGCGGAGCACGGCGACAAACCACCGCCGATGGGGGCCACGCCGAGGCGGCATCCGCTGCGCGGCATCGCGCGGGCCGGCGAACCGCTCTACACGCCGTTTCGCGTCGCGATGGTCTCCGCGATCAAGGCGCCCGGTCAGCTGATCAAGTATCCGCGTGACTTCGCGATCGTCGCGAGTCGAGTGGCCGCACAGACGCTGCTGCGACCGCTGATCTTCTACCTCATCGTCTCGACGCTGATCGGCTACACGGTGCTGTTCGTCGTCAGCAAGGTCGGTGGTGCGGGTGTGCGTCCCGATGCGTTGCTGCGGCAGATCGGCGGCAGTCACGTGATCGCGCTGGCGCCGGCACTATCCGCGCTGCTCTTCGTCGCCGCCTCGGGCAGCGCGACCAACGCGTGGCTCGGCTCGATGGGACTGACCAAGCAGACCCTCGCGCTCGACGCGCTCGGCGTGGATCGCCGCGCGTACCTATGGGCACCGGCCTGGCTGACCATCGCGCTCAGCTACTTCGCGGTCGCGGCGCTGTTCGCGCTCGGTATGATCGCGGGAGGCTACGTGGTGTGCGACGCGTACGACGTGCCCGATGCCTGGGCGCTGCTCACCGGCGACATCTTCGATCCGCGACCGGAGCGCGCGCGCTACACGATGCGTGCGCTGTTCCTGGTCTGGATCTACGGCTGGGGCATCGCGAGTGATGTCGTCGCGAAGGGTGGCGGTCCGAAGCCGGAGGCCGACGCGGTGACCAAGGGCATGACGGCGAGTGTCGTCGCATGCACGCTGTGGGTGGTCGCGTGGGAGCTGCTGACCGTCGTCGTGGTGTTCCAGACGTGAAGGTGCTCGGGGTCGTCGGGATCGGGCTGGTCGCGGCGCACGCGATCGCGTTCGTCGTCGTCGTGCCGTCGTTTCACGGTACGGACTTGATGCTCGAGATTCCGGCGACGCTGATCATCGGGCCGCAGCCGGCAGGCACGCTGCCCGAGGGGCTCCAGGATCGCGCGACGCACGCGCTCGTCGGGACGGCGGGCTTACGGCATGCGCGGTACGGCGTGACGTATCGCGGTGGCTTCACGCGCACCGTCGGTGTGTCGGGGCTGGTCGGGCCGTTTCAGGATCCGGCAAAGCCGGCGTGTACCGGGCGCGTCGTCGTCGGGCAGAAGTTGCTCGATGACGGCAAGGCCGGACCGGCGACGATCGCGGGTGAGGTCGCGCGCACATTGACGGCGGAGCTCGACGGCGAGAGCTACGTCGGCATCGGCAAGTTCGAGAAGGTCGAGGGGGTGAGCTTGCGATGGGCGCAGCTCGCGGGTCACCCCGATGACTGGGGCACCGTCCTTGAGGCGCCGCATGGCTACGTGCGCGCGACGGCGCGGCTGAAGTTCGATCGGATCGACGTGCCGGTCGTCGTCGCGCTGGTCCCGCAGATGACGCGCGAGAAGCTCGACTTCAAGATCATCGCGCGGGCGCAGCTCGAGCTCGGCAACAGCGCGCTACAGTGGATCTCGGACCGCCTCGGCGGTGACAAGCTCGCGACCCGCCTCGCGCGTCGACAGATCGATGGCTCGCTGATCACCGCGCTCGCGCCACCACCACCGTTCGAGCTGCCCGGCGGTCACCGGCTGACGTTCGGCTACTGCGACGGGCCGCCCGAGATCATCGACGGCTATTCGGGGGCGCTGCCGTTCTCGATCTCGATCGGCCGGGTCGGCAAGGATCCGCGGATCCTCCCGCCGCGACGTGGGCCCGCTGCGCACGCACCGATTCGCTCGAATGGGTCGGTCGCGATCGATCTCGATCTCGATGCCGCGAACGCGCTGCTCTTCGAGCTGTGGCGCGCCGGGTTCCTCGACGCGCAGCTCGCCGCCGCCGGGCTCGACAAGCGCTTCAACACCGACCCGATCGTGACCGAGTTCCTGTCGCTGCGGATCTCCGCACCGGTGCTCGCACTACCGCCGGTGCTCGGGGTCGGACCCAGGGGGTTGCAGATGTTCGCCGACGCGCGCGTCACGATCGTGGATGGCGAGACCAAGACGATCGGTCGCGTCTGGGGCGGGCTGGACTTCGGGTTCGCGAAGCCGAACGGCAAGCACGTCGAGACCGTGCCCGTCGACCTCGGAGCACTCGAGCTCTCGTGCGAGGAAGCGCCGACCCGGCTGGTGCCCTGCTACGCCGATCTGGTCGCCGCGATGCGTGACCGTGGAGGTGATTTTCACGGCGAGCTCACGCGAACGTTCGCGAAGCTGCTGGCCGACATCTTCGTGGACCAGCGCGTCGGGGCCTCGGGCCTCTCCGCGGATCTCATCATTCGTCGCGTCACGCCGTCGGCGGCGTTCTCCGGCGACAACGGATCGCTCCATCTCGAGCTCGATAGCGTGCTGTCGCCCAAGCGCTGAACGACTACACTTGGAGGGTGACGCGAGACGAGTTTCGAGAAGCGCTGCTCGCGGTGATGGAGCGCAAGAAGCACTGGGCGTGGATGCAGTTCACACAGGGCCTGGTCCCGCGCAACCGGCTGCACCTGCACTTCGAACAGGAGTACGAGACGTACGTGCGCGACTTCCCGGTGATGATCGGGTGGGCGTTCGTGCAGTGTCCGATCGCAGAGGTTCGACGGGACCTCGCCGAGAATCTGTACGAGGAGGAGACGGGTGGAGTGATCGCCGGGCGCCCGCATCCGGAGCTATTCCTCGAGTACCCGCGAGGCTTGAGCTTCGATCTCGCGCGATTCGATCGCATCGAGCTCGCGCCCGCCGCGCGGCGGTTTCGCACCGCGCTCGACGAGTACACGCAGAACCGTGGCTGGGCGCAGGCGTGTGCGGTGACGACGATCTTTCTCGAGGGTACCGACCACGAGCGCGGTGAGCTCGACCCGAACGCGCCGCGCCGTCCCGAGCCACCCCTCGAAGATCACCCGCTGGTCAAGCACTACGGCCTGCCGATCGAGGCGCTCGCGCTCACCAAGGCACACCGCAAGGTCGAGGGCAGCCACCGGATCGCGGCGTGGCGCATGATCCTCGATCACGCCCCCGAGGCCGAGCGACCGTCGGTGGTCGCCGCGATGGAGACGCTCCTCGCGGCGTGGTTGGCCTATCGCGACGAGGTCGCACTTGCCGTGGGGTGCACCCGCGGGTGTTAGAATTGTTTCGATGAGGTCGTGGACGCTGATCGTGCTGGTTGCGTGCGCGTGCGTTGGCAAGGCGCCCGCGACGGCCGCCAAGACCACGACCACGATCACGAAGACTCCAGAGGTGCCTGCCAGGCCGGTCTGCATCACGCCTTCCGAGGACGCGGCCACGATCGGGCATGCGAGCTCCGATGGCGCGCAGGTCCAGTACTGCATCGGTGAGACCGACTGCTTCGCGGTCGATCTCGGGAGCGGCACCTATCACCGGCTCGTCGAGCCGCCGAAGCGAGCGGCGCCGCGTGCGCGAGTCGAGGCGATCACGCCCAAGCTCGACATCTGCACGGGACGCACGTGCACGGCCCTCGCAGCCAAGGTGATGCCCAGCGCAGCGGCGATGCGCGCGGCGACCAATGCAGACGGCACGTTCGCGGTCGTGCTCCTCGGGGATGCGCCGAAGGGTGCCGGGTACGCGGAGGTCTGGAATGTCGCCAAGTCGAAGCGCACGGCGACGTTCCGCTACGCGCGTGGTGACTTCCGCTGCGGCGAGGTGGCGATGCTCGACAACACGATCTACCTCTCCGCGGCGCAGTGCGGCCAACCTGCTGCGCGTGCGGGTCTCTACGCGCTGAACGGTCGCCGGATCGCGAATGTCGGTGGCAAAGACTTCGGGTCGTTCGGTAGCGCCTACGTCCAGGTCGATGGGGCGACCTGGGCGTTCCTCGAGGAAAACGCGAATCAGCTCGTGCTCCAGGACGTGGTGAAGGGCAAGGTCTGGAAGACGATCGACACCAGCTCGCTGTTCGAAGCTGGCGGCGCGAAGATGGGCACGCCCGGCGAATCGGCGCTGGTGCGGCTCTCGGATGGACGGATCATCGTGATCGCAGGCTCGCCGGCCACGGGCACCATCGCGACGATCGACATCGGTACCGGCGAGGTCACCGTGATGCCCCCGCCGCTCTGCAAGTAACCCTGTTGGTGAGCTGTCGTCCGCTCCATCACGAGTGCGGCACGCACGTCAGTTGCTGAAGCCGCCGAGCTGCGCACCCTGCGATGCCTTGACCGCCGACTGCGAGAACACCGCGAACGCACGCCGGATCTCCGAGGCACTGTTGCCCGGCGTCAGCACCCAGCGATCCGGGATGCCCATCGCGCGGAACACCGCCTTGAAGTCGGTCGACCCATCGCTGATGCCCATCGCCGCGACGATGTGGTTCTCCTGCGCGAGCATGTCATCGACGAGCGCCTTGACGTCGGCGGGCTTGCAGCGCGTCGAGCCGTAGTCGCCACCGTCGGTGATGAGCAGCGTCACCGTGCGCACTGCGATGCCGGCCTGCGCGAGCTCCTGCGCTTTCGCGATCACGGTGCCGAGCACCACACAGGTCTGGTCGTAGAGGGGCGTGCCGAGGTTCGGCGAGTAGTTCGTGGCATCCATCGTTACCGCGTGCTCGAGCGCGGTGTACGGCGTCAGCACGTGACCGTTGAGGTAGCGCGTGTGTGCGAGCACCTCGCCCGATTGCTTCGAGCCCCCGAGCGCCTGGAGCACGAAGTTGTGGCCATCGCGTACGGCGTCGGTGTTGCCCGCGTGCGCGATCGACTGCGAGTCATCGGGCATCATCGTGACCAGCACGACTTCGCTCGAGCTGATGTCATCGATCGTGCAGCCAAGCCCTGCCTGGATCTGCGCGCCGACGTCGACCACGTCGAGCGTCCTGAGGGACTTCGCCGAGAGCGCCCCCTGATCGTGCGCGTCCTCGAGGAGCTTCTTGACCTTGGTATCGTCGTCTTTGCTCATGATGATTCTCCTTTAGAGCTTCAGGCCGGGCCAGCTGGTGATCGGATCGGTGGAGCGGACGAGATTCATGCCCGCGTCCGCGAATTTCTGCAGACCAGCCTCGGCCTGCGCGGTGAAGTCGGCGGCGAACCCGCCCTTGCCATCCGGGACGGTGACCGCCGACATGCAGTCGGTCATCAGGTAGACCTTCTTCGCGAGCGACGCATCCTGGACGACGATCTCGCCGAGCAGATCGTCGATCGTGCTCTTCACGCAGTGACTCGCGGCCTGTCCGGCGATGACCACCGCGTCGGCGGCGAGCAACGTCGAGAGAAACTGCGTGTTGCGCTGCGCGAGCGGACTCCCGTCGAACCGAGACAGCACCTCGGGACGCAGCACCGAGTAGTTCTCGGTCAGCGGATTGCCGCCCTTCACTTCGACGTTGCTCTGCGCGGTCCGTGCGAACGAATGGAACAAGCGCGCTTCGTGAATGACACCTGCGAGCGCGTGCCCGTCGGAGCCGAGCAAGCAGTGCGGCGGCCACAGGTACAGCGAGTACTTGCCTGCCTTCTCGAGCTCGCGCGTGTAGTGGAGCACCTGCTTGCACAGCCAGGTGTAGTTGCCGTTGCAGAGCCACTTCGCGATCGCCGGATTCGGACGCGCCTCGCCTGCCACGATCTGCTCCGAGGTCACCGTGCGGTGCGCGGTCAGCGGCTTGTCGTCGCGACCGAGCCAGAAGCTCGGAAAGAAGATCTGATACGCGAGGTGCGTATCCAATGTCGTCGTGACGTCGGTCAGGGCGCCGAGGTTGCGATACACGAACTCGGCGATCCGACGCGAATCATCGATCGCGCCGGTGCCGCTGCGCCCCGCGACATACAGCGTGCCTTCCGGGAAGCAGAAGTCCTTCTGGACGTCGATCAGCAGCAGGTGCACGCGGGATTCGTCGGCAGCCGACGGCCGGATCGCATGCTGCGCACGCCAGTCGGCGGCAGCGCTCGCGAGCATCGCCGCATCGGGACGGTAGACGTAGTCGGCAGCGTGGTTGGTGTTGAAGAACGCGGGGAGCGGCAGAGACTTGATGGTTCGGGTCATGGCTTTCCTTTCACGAGAGCTGGAGGCGGATCGCGTCGCGCGTGCGAAGCACGTCGATCGCGCCGGAACTGAGAGCGAGCCGATCCGCGCTACCGACGAACGGAGCGGTCTCGGCGAAGGTGCGGGTGTGAACGATCGCGCGCTGGACGACTTCGATGCGCGCGATGCCATCGTCGGTGGGCACGAAGAGATGAGGTCCGACGGAACACGCACCGGTGATGCCGGCGAGCCACGGCGCATCGACGACGTCGGTCGCGAGCACGCTCGCATCTGTACCGATCACGACGCAGGTGGTGAGCAAGCGCCCGTGCTCCGACGTGGTGAGCCACAGCCACGCGCGATCGGTGCCGAGCGTCGCGTGCGCGGCGACGAGCTGACCACGGATCTTGGGGAGAGCGACGCGATCGTCGAGCAGGCCGCGGTCCTTGAACACGAAGCCCACCGCATAGCCGCCCGCGCGGTAGAAGCCGACGCCGAGCTTGTCGCCCATCCACGCGCGCGTCTGATTCGTCATCACGTTGCCGATGCGTTCGGGACCGAGGCGACCGGCACGCCAGAGCGCGCCACCGTCGATCCAGACCGGCGTCTCGCGCCCGACTTCGTAGGCGAAGGCGAAGCTGTCGCGTGCGATCGGCTGGCAACGTAGCTTGCCGTGGACGACCGCCGCCGGCGCGTGGACCTGCGCTTGACACGCCGGGCATCTGACACGGGCATGCTCCTCGCCGCACTGCGTGCACGCCCGGAGACGGAGTCGCTCGAGCGCCACCCGCGGGAACACGCCGCGCTGATCGCGCTCGAAGATGGCGCGAAACAGCTCGACCAGCTCGTCGGGCAGGATCGCGAGGGGCCGCGCCGCCCGCGGATAGATGATGCCGTCGCCGAGTACGCTGACCCGGCGCAACGCGCGAGCGGTCGGCGGACAGCGCTTCGACGGATCCTTCGGCTGGTGCACGCCGCCCCACGGACCGACGCCGAGCAGCGTGCGCATCACCATCGTCGCGAACGCGAACCAGTCGCTGGCTTCGTCGTGCGGGCGCGTCGGAGACATCGCGGTATCGCACAGCCGCGGATCGAGGAACCGCTCGGTGAACATCGGGCAGGTGAAGCCGCCGAACTGATAGCTGTCGACGTCGATCAGGTGCACGCGACGATCCTCGACGAGCACGTTGAGGTCGTTGCAGTCACCGATGACGACGCGCGCGCGATGCAGCCCCGCGATCGCATCGTGTAACGACAGCAGCGCCGCGACGACATCGTCACCCCGGACCGGGTGCTCGCGGCGCCACTTCGGCTCGCCGTAGCTGTGCAGCGGCTCGCCGGTCACCCGCGACATCAGGTAGCCGACGACCCGCTGGTTGGCATCGAGCGCGAATCCGCACGGCACCACCACGGCCGCCGGCACGTTCCCCGGCACCGCGCGCAAGCGCGACGGTCCGTCGTCGATCCGCTTCGTGGCCTGTGCCTGCGCGGCGGGCAGCCCGTCGAAGTCGGGATGGTCCGCGGGCTTCCACCACTTGAGCACGCGACCGTCGCCCAGATCGTAGACCTCGGCCTCGCCGCCCTGCCCGAGCAACGTGCTCGGGTCGAGGGTCACGCGCTGACCGTCGACGAAGACCTGGCGCGTGATCACGACATCACCTTCCACGCGAGCGCGGCCACCGCGCCGTCGTCCTGCAACGCCGCGGGCGTGCGTATTATGCGACGCGCTTCCCAGTCGATTCGCTCGCCGCTCTTCGCGAGCACCGCGAGCTTGCGGCGCAACGTATCGGGATGCTCGAAGTGTCGCGTCTCGACGAGCCCCCCGAGCCCGAGCTCGATCACGCCGTCGGTGGCCACGACCACGCGCCCGCAACGGGCATCAGCCACCTCGAGGTGTGCCGGCTGCGGATCGCCGAGCAGGTCGTACCCGAGATACGGCGGCTGGTTGTTCTCGAAGGGCCCGAGCTCGACGACCCGATCGCCGAAGGCATAGCCACCGTCGCCGAGCGCCCACACCGCGACCTCGTCACCGCGCCACGCGGCCGCGATCACCGTGAACAAGAAGTGCTCGTGGACCACGCGCTCGCGGTCGCCGCCGATCGCCGCGGTGATCTGCGCGAGCTCCTCCGCGAGCCGCGCACGTACCGCCGACCACAGCTCGCGCGGCGAGGCTCCACGGGTCAGCTCGTCCCGCACGATGCGGATCGCGAGCTGCGAGCCCAGGCGCGCACCAACCTCAGAGAACGCGCCCGAGCCGCACCCGTCACACACCACCGCCACGCCACAGTCGCAACCGCCAGCTTCGCCGGTCCATGCCGCGGCGGCGTCCTGGCCGTTGCGGCCGACCCGGAGGTGGCGCGCACCGGCGACCACCGCGGTGGCTGACATGATCGTGAACATCTGAGATCTACATAGTGTCTACTAGACACTATGTCAAGCGAGACGAGCCAAGCCCTCGAGAGTCCTCGGACAAGCGCTGGCTCGCGGAGGCGCGCTAGGGTTGGCTAGGGTTGGATATGCACGACATCGAGATCTGGATGTGCGACCACCCGATCGCACCGCGACTGCCTCTGCTGCTCTCCGAGCTCGCCAGTTTCGACCTGCCACGACTGCAACGGACGCCGCTGGTCGACGAGCTTTACGAGCTGGTCGGCCGGGAGCTCGAGCTCGCCACGACCCGATGGACCCCGCACTACGACCGCGTGTTGCGAACTCTCGCCGATGCCACGGCCACGGAGCTGCTGGAGCCTTCCTGGAGCTACGGGCCTGGGGAGCCGACTCCTTACCCGAGCTTCAGCTGTGCTGGGTTGGTCACGCACGCACACCTCTGCCAGCGGTTCGAGGAGGCCACTGCGCGCGGCGCGCAGACGCTCGCCGGGGCGTTCACCGCGTTGACGATCGACACCTCGGATCTCCAGCACTGGTTCGCGTTGTGCCCTGACCTACCTGCGCTCGATCGACGGCTGAGGGACGCTGCGCTGGCGCTGCTGAGGACGACGAGGTGCGAGAGCCTGGTTCCGGATCTCGAACTGGAGCTGATCGAGGCCGCGCGCGATCGGCGGGATCCATCCGCACTTCATCGGTTGCGTATGGAGTGGTACCTCCAGGAACCCTCTGCCGACCGGCAGTTCGCGATCGCGGTCGTTCTCTGCGAGGGATCAGTCATCGACCTGGACTTCACGGATGTTCCGCTCGCGGTGATGGAGCTGCTTGGCAATCCGTTCGATCCGCGTGGCTGATCTGTACAAGGCCCGTGGCGAGGTGGCGTGCACGAAGGCGCCGGCAAGACCGGCCGAAATGGCTAGTAGGCGCCCCAGATCCCCAGATTGACGTAGACCGAGAAGCCGACGTCGAACCGTTCGCGGCCATTGGCGGTGCTGGTCGCCATCAGGATCGTGGGACCACCACCGAGCCGAAGTCCGAACCCCCTGGCACGTCTGGTCTTGAAATCGATGATCGCGTGCGGCGTCATCAGCGTGCCATCGAGCGGATCGACGAACGCGTACGAGATGTCGGCCGCCACACCCGGACACACTTTCCTGCGGATGCAGAACGCCCAGCGCTCCCAGCCGAGGGCAAAACGCAGGTTCGAGGGATCGTACTCCTCGCTCTCGATGTCCGACTCGGGCCCCCCCGAGCCCACGTAGCTGCCGAGGCTGATCCGCAGGCGGCCGAAGCGAGGCGAGAACGGTGCAGCCAGCGTCACCGAGAGCGATGCCACCGTCTCGCTGAACA